>OGMN01000508.1_pt1 | contig 41691 bp, 37 predicted proteins | sample 1573211 | NCBI WGS metagenome assembly OGMN01 (sample SAMEA2581876, study PRJEB24529) | metagenome | biome: Human gut stool | place: China | collected 2011
CCGCAATATCCGGTGACGGACTGCTTTGGGAGACATACCAAGTTCCTCTCCAATATGCCCCCACCGAGGGCGTGGACCGCGCCCAGATGGCGAAGATGATCTCCGTCATCATGAATCAGGGCGTGGATAACGGCGCCCTGTATGAGAACAGCCCCTCCGGCCTGACTGACATCAGCAGCCACTGGGCCAAGGGCCACATCAACTACTGCTACACCACCGGCATCATTGCCGGCCGTGGCAACGGCAAGTTTGACCCCGACGCGGGCGTGACCGGCTCCGAGGCCGCCAAGATGCTGCTGGTGGCCGCTGGCTACGATCCCGCTATCGAGGGCCTGACCGGCACCGACTGGGAGATCAACACCAACGCCCTGGCCTCCAAGCTGGGCATCTTCCGCAACTTCAAGGGCTCCGTGGCCGAGCCTCTGAGCCGCGACAACGCCGCTCTGCTCATCTACAACGCCCTGGACGTGGAGATGATCGAGAGCTACACCAACAACGGCTACGCCATGGCGTACTCCGATGCCCGCACCATCCTGTCCTCCATGTACGGCGTGTACAAGGTGGAGGGCGTTGTGGTGGGCAACAAGTGGGCTGAGCTGGACAAGACCGACTCCGACTCCGCTCTGAAGGATGGCAAGACCGTGCTGGACAACGTGGTTCTGTACTCCTCCACCACCTCCAACACCACCAAGGACGAGGGCGTGGCCCAGTCCGGTAAGATTGCCTTCAATGTGGACACCCCCGTTGACTTCCTGGGCAAGACCGTGACCATGTACATCGAGAAGACCACCATCCTGTCCGATTCCAAGGTGCTGGGCGTGTCCACCAAGGACGACGTGAACGTGATCAACGCCACCGCTGCCACTCAGAGCACCGTGAAGGATTACCTGAAGGGCACCGGCGTGGCCGTCACCAAGGGCACCGAGTTCTACGTGAACTACGGCTACTGCAAGACCGAAGAGGATGCCCACAACCTGATCAACGACTACAGCTATGCCGCCAACAACAGCGACAAGTTCAACCTGAACGGTGTGGACGTTGAGATCATCGACAACAACAACGATGGCGACGCCGAGTACGTGCTGTTCACCCGCGAGACTCTGTCCGAGGTGCGCACCTACAGCGAGAAGAACGAGACAATCTCCTTCTATGCGCCCGGTTATGACAAGAACAACGAGCTGGCCAACAAGACCGTCACTGAGACGGAGGACTTTGAGGACGTAGTGTTCAACGACGAGGTGACCACCGACGACCTGATCCTCTACGTGCAGTACGGCGGCCGCACCTACATCTCCGCCCCCGAGGTTGTCACCGGCAAGATGACCCGCGTGGACCGCGACAAGGCCGACGAGCTCTTTATCACCGTGGATGGTGAAGAGTACCGCCAGTCCTACATTCTGGACGCCGCCTCCCTGGTGGACGTGGATCTGACCCGTTTTGACATTGCCGACGCCAAGAACGAGCCCGGCTTTGACAACAGCTACGACTTTGTCCTGGACTCCAACGGCTATGTGATCGCCATCCGCCCCGCTGAGGAAGTGGTGACCAACTACGCCCTGGTGGTGGACTCCGCCTGGACCCTGAACGCCCTGGACCGCTCCGGCCAGGTCAAGATCCTCATGACCGACGGCACCGTCAAGACCTACAGCATCAACTGGAAGAACTCCGCCAAGGCAATGGAGGATATCAATACCGTTGAAACCACTAATGATGTCAAGGGCAAGCCCAACGACGAGAAGCTGGAGACCTACCTGGGCACCCGCGATGTCAACAAGCCCGGTCAGCCCGGTCAGCCCGGTCAGACCTACAACAAGACTGGCGTGGCCGCTGGCTCCATCATCACCTACACCCTGTCCGACGACGATGTGCTGACCATCAAGCATGTCCTCCAGGGCAACACCCTCAAGGGCAATGACAGCGAGATCGACTCCAGCGTGAACACCAGCAGCACCGCCGGCGTGGCTGACAACGGTACTGTCATTCGGATGAACACCAGTGTTGATCAGAGCCTCCAGTACACCGCTCCCAACGGCTACACCGGCGGCCGCGGCTCCATTACGGTGAAGGCTGGCGCTGAGGATGCCAAGACCTACGCCGTAGACAAGAACACCGTCGCTTTCTACTACTGGACAAACGCCAAAGGTGAGACCGAATACGGCGTGGCCACCGGCTGGGACCATATGAGCGATGTGGCCAATAACACCGAGGTTCAGGTCTACCCCACTCTGGACAAGACCTCCTACAAGACCTATGAGGCTACCGACCTGGCCGACGTGATCCTCTTCGAGGCTGAGGCCAAGGCCACCAGCGCCAACTACATGCTGGTTCTGTCCGCCAACGCCATCGGCAAGGATCTGCTGGAGCTGAACGTTGTCTTTGAGGACGGCACCGTCCAGGCCATCGAGGTGGACGACGACGGCGGCCACGACTGGGACGACGAGGCCAGCTACATGAAGGCCTACACCTACGCCGAGAATGCCGACGGCACCTATGACATCGGCGACGACGTAGAGAACGCCGGTACCGCCAAGCTGCTGAAGAACGGCACTGTGGACAGCAGCCTGAAGGGCTACATCGCCCTGTCCGGCAAGGCCAACGTGTAGGATGTCACCGACGTGGACACCGCCGAGGACAAGACCGCCCTGGGCACCTTCCCCTACAATACCAAGGTGAACGCCGTCATTGTCGAGGATGACAACGCCATCCGCACCGCCTGGATCTGGGAGGTTGAGGAAGGCGACAACGACATCGACGACAACAACCCCATCGCCACCGAGGTTACCAAGATTGATGCAGATAACTTCAAGATCTATCTGAATGCCTTTGTCGGCGCTGATAACCGTGTGGCTGTGATCACCCGCGCCATGGAGAAGGCCGGCTACACCGACGTGACCTTTGCATCTGCTGCGAACAACGAGTACACTGTGACCGCCCAGGTGAAGTCCAGCAGCGGCATCAGCACGAGCTTGACCTTCACCACTGTCACCCGCTGGTTCAGTGATTCTGCTATCGGTGCGGAGAACGTTGATAACTACAACAATGCGGCTGACCTGCCCGACAACTCCGCTCTGATTGGTGACGGGAGCGATTTGGCTACCATCACTGGCGGCTCGGTTGGCACGGATATTACCGCTGGCGACAACATGATGTTTACCTACACCACCAAGGGCACCGGCAACGTGGTGCTGACCATCAGCGACCGCAGCGGCGTGGTGTACCGTGAAACTCACGGCACCGCTGGCTCTCCCAGCGCCTCCGTTGCCGCCGGGCAGCACTACTTCTACATCAGCCTGGACAACGGTAGCCTAAACACCAGCAGCACCAGCAATAAGGTTGACACTGCCAACGACAAGTGCACCTTTGCTGGCAAGCTGGCCGACGGCAACTATGTGTGGAGCGTTACCGAGAACGGTACCACCGTAGCCTCCGGCTCCTTCACGCTGGACCGCGGCGTCTAATCCGGACGGCCGTCTTCCGGCAAAAACAACTGAGAAGCCCCCGGACCCAATTGGGTCCGGGGGCTCTCTGCTATACCAGGGCCAGATAGCGGTAGCTCTCCCCCGCCTTGTTGGTGACGGGGAGAAAGTCGTTGTCGCTGAGGCCCACCTCGTAGTGGTCGTAGTGCACCTGAAAGCCGGTCTCCGTCAGAATCAGCATATTGCCGGGCCGGTTCTTATAAGCGTAGACATAGGGCGCGCCCGGCCAGGCCAGCAGGGCCTCCCGATCCCGGCAGAAGAGCAGGACCGCCCGGGGGGCACACCCCAGCGCAACCGCCCGGTTCTGCGTCCCGTCCCCGGTGTACCGCCCCAGACGCAGTTCCGGCTTGCGCCCATCCAGTCCCGCCAGCGCCTCGTCCAGCCTCTGAAAATCTCCGTTGAAGTCGGTGCGGAGGAAGCTGTCCTCCGGCTCCCACTGGTGCAGGTGATAGTGCTGTGTATAATTTGCCATTCTGATTACCTCCTCTGGAGATAAAAGCACCCCCGCGCACGGCGTACCGCCGGACGCGGGGCCTTGTCCTGCCGAACGGCCTGCGGGCGGGTGTGGGCATCCGCCCCTACGTCCAAGTGCCGCAAGATAGCCCGCCAGCGACGGAACCCCGGAAGTAGGGGCGGCCCTTGTGGCCGCCCGCGGGCGGGGACAAGCCCCTCCCCTACGGAGCATTTTGGCCGGGCGGTGCCTGCCGCAGCAGACCTCTGTAGGGGCCGATGCCCACATCGGCCCGCACCTCCGGGCCACCGGCCAGCTCCGGGCGGGTGTGGGCACCCGCCCCTACGTCCAAGCGCCGCAAGATAGCCCGCCGAAGACGGAACCCCGGAAGTAGGGGCGGCCTTTATGGCCGCCCGCAGGCGGGGACAAGCCCCGCCCCTACGGAGCATTTTGGCCGGGCAGTGCCTGCCGCAGCAGACCTCTGTAGGGGCCGACGCCCACGTCGGCCCGCACCTCCGGGCCACCGGCCAGCTCCGGGCGGGTGTGGGCACCCGACCCTACGTCCAAGCGCCGCAGAATAGCCTGCTGGAAACGGAACTCCGGAAAGGTAGGGGCGGCCCCTGTATGCAGGAGACGGCGGGGCGCTTACTCCAGAGGGAGGATCACCCTGCGGTAGATACGACGCAGGAAGATCACACAGAGGGCCAGAGAGGCCAGCTCCGCGATAGGAAAGGCCCACCAGACGGCGGTGACGCTGCCGCTGAGGGACAGGAAGAACGCCGCGGGCAGGAGGATCAGGAGCTGACGGACAATAGAGATCATCATGCTCAGCAGGCCATTGCCCAGGGCCTGGAAGGTGGAGGAGCAGATGATGCTGAAGCCCGCAAAGACAAAACACAGGCTGATGATGCGCAGGGCGGGCACACCGATGGCCAGCATGTCGGGGGACGCTTCAAACAGGCCGAGGATATTCGCCGGGAAGAGCTGAATGACCACCAGGCCCACCAGCATGATGGCCACGGCCAGGAGGGCGCTGAATTTCACCGTATCCACTAGGCGTTTACGCTTACGGGCGCCGTAGTTGTAGGAGACGATGGGCACCATGCCGTTGTTGAGGCCGAACACCGGCATGAACACGAAGCTCTGGAGCTTGAAATACACATTGAACACGGCCACGGCGGTGGACGAGAAGGCGAACAGGATCTGGTTCATACCGAAGGTCATCACAGAGCCGATGGAGTTGAGAATGATGGACGGCGCGCCCACGGAGTAGATGTTTCGGATCACCGGGCCGTTGGGGCGGAGGCCCCGGAGGGTTGGGTGGATATCGTGGTTGCAGGTGAGGTTGAACAGCACCGCCAGGACGGCCGCCACGATCTGGCCCAGGACGGTGGCTGCGGCAGCCCCCGCCACCTCCATGCGGGGGAAGGGGCCCAGGCCGAAGATGAGCACCGGGTCCATGATGATGTTGATGATGGCCCCGGTGCCCTGGGTGAGCATGGTGTAGAAGGTGCGCCCGGTGGCCTGGAGCAGCCGTTCGAACATGATTTCCAGGAACAGCCCGAAGGACAGGCCGCCGCAGATGCGCATATAGGCGGTGCCGGAGGAGACGATATCGGGGATATCGGTCTGTACGGCGATGAAGGGGTGGGCCAGGGTGAGCCCGGCCACCGTAAAGACCAGCGTGGAGAGCACCGCCAAAAACACGCCGTTTTCCGCCGCGCGGTTGGCGGCGTCATAGTTCTTCTCCCCCAGGCTGCGGGAGAGGAAGGCGTTCACACCTACGCCGGTGCCCACGCCCACGGCGATCATCAAATTCTGAAAAGGGAACACCATGCCCACCGCCGTCAGGGCGTTCTCGCTGAGCTTGGCCACGAAATAGCTGTCCACCACGTTGTAGAGCGCCTGCACCAGCATGGCGATCATCATAGGCAGAGACATGGAGAGCACCAGCCGCCGGACCGGCATGGTGCCCATTTTGTTTTCCCGCAGTTCTTCTGACATAACCGACCTCCAAACACCAAAACAGGGCCGCAGCAAACTGCTGCGGCCAAATAAAAGTGATTGGTTTTATTTTACTGGAATTGCGGCGGTTCGTCAATCCTTTTGTGGAATCAGGGCGTTTTTTCAAACAAGGAGGGGCGGCCCAGGTCGGTAAAGCCCGCGGCCTTGGCGTCGGAGGAGCACACCACGCCCCCCAGGGAGTAGGAGCAGTGGAGCACCAGAAGCCCCCCGTCCGCTCCCCGGCCGGCCACGATCCCCACATGGGACAGGTCGGGATAGAAGGCCAGATCGCCGGGGAGGGCGTCGGCCCAGTCCACCGGGGCGCACAGGGCCCGCTGCGCCCGCACGCCGTTGCCCACGGCGGCAAAGGCGGCGGGGTCTCCGGCGGCGTTGACGGCGCACCAGGATACGAAGCCGGAGCAGTCCAGCCCGAAAGGCAGGCTCTCCCCGCTGGTGCTGCTGCCCGGGGCCGTGACCACCGCCGGGACGCCCCAGCGCGCATCCCACCCCACCGCGTCCGACTTGCCGCCCCAGAAGTAGCCCACCCGCCCCACCAGGGCGGCCCCGCTCTCCACAAAGGCCCGGCGCAGGGGGGACAGCTCCGCCGGAAGGGCGGCGGCGATGCGCTCCCCCGCCTCGCCCTGGGGCAGCGGCGTGGGGACGGATGGGGCCGCAGTGCGGAGGAGCAGCCCCGCCAGCACCCCGGTCAGCAGCAGAAGGACGGCCAGGTGGGGCCGGATGGAGCCGCTACCCCTCCCCATGCTCCAGCCGCTCCAGCAGGGCCTCCAGATTGCGCACGGTGCCCTCGTTTAAATAGTGCTCCACCTGCTCCACCAGCTCCAGCTCGTCCGTGGAGCCGTTGAGCATACAGAAAAAGCGGTGGAGCACCTCGTGCCGGTGGAGCAGCCAGCGCCCCACCGACCATCCCTTCTCCGTGGGCTGGATCAGGCCGTACTTTTCAAAGGCCACCAGCCCCAGCGTGCGGAGCTGATACACCATCTTGGAGGCCGAGGAGGGACGCACGTTGAGCCCCTCCGCCAGCAGGCCGATGCGCGCACAGCCGTCCGCCTCCGCCTGGCGGCAGATCATCTCCAAATAATCCTCCATCGCCCCCGTAAGGGCGTGTTGACTGCGCATCTGATAGCCCTTCTGGGTGTAAAAATCCGGTTTTCCCTCCTGGGACATGCACACACGCCTCCCGTCCTCCGGCACCCTTTCGGGGCCGCGGCAATAGGATAGAGCACGGAAACAAAGTTTCCTCAAGCTAATGTATGTAAGGAGACCGGCGATATGAATCCATCTTCTTTGAACAGCCTCCGCGTGGGCCAGAGCGCCCGCGTCAGCCATATTGAGGCCGAGCCTGCCATGCGCCGCCGCCTGCTGGACATCGGCCTGATCCCCGGCACCCGGGTGACCTGTACGGCAGTGAGTCCCGCCGGCGATCCGGCGGCCTACCTGATCCGCGGCGCCGTCATCGCCCTGCGGGGCCGTGACGCCGGGGGCGTGTACCTGGGGGACGCCCTATGGGACTGACCAGCACCTCCACCGGCGCCGGGGCGGCGGACACCGCCCTGGTGCTCCGGCGTGAGCGGCCCGATGACCGCATCGTGGCCCTGGCGGGCAATCCCAACGTGGGCAAGTCCACCGTGTTCAACGCCCTTACCGGCCTGCGCCAGCACACCGGCAACTGGCCGGGCAAGACAGTGACCAGCGCCCAGGGCCGCTGTGAGCGGGGCGGCCGGGGCTATGTGCTGGTGGACCTCCCCGGCACCTACTCCCTCATGGCCCACTCCGCCGAGGAGGAGGTGGCCAGGGACTTCCTTTGCTTCGGCGGCGCGGACGGGGCGGTGGTGGTGTGCGACGCCACCTGCCTGGAGCGCAACCTGAATCTGGTACTCCAGACCCTGGAGCTCCAGCCCCGCACCGTGGTGTGCGTCAACCTCCTGGACGAGGCGGAGCGCAAGGGTGTCCGGGTGGAGCTGGAGGCGCTGTCCCGCCGTCTGGGGGTGCCCGTGGTGGGCGCCGCCGCCGGCCGGGGGGAAGGGCTGGAGGCGCTGATGGCGGCGGTAGAGGGGGTGATCTCCGCCCCGGAGCCGCCTACCCCTGTTCCGGTGCGCTACCCGCCCCCGGTGGAGTTTGCCGTGGCCTCCCTTCGGCCCCTGCTGGAGCCCCGCCTGAGGGGCCGCCTCCCCGCCCGCTGGACGGCCCTGCGCCTGCTGGAGGGGGACGGGGCCTTTCTGGACCGACTTTCCGCCGCCCTGGAGTGGGACCCCCGTGCGGACGCCGCCCTGTGGGGGGCGGTCGAGGAGGCCCGCGCCGTCCTGGAGCGGCAGGGCCTGGGTGGGGGCGCCTGGTGCGAGCGGGTGGTGTCCGCTCTGGTGGAGACCACCGAGGCCATCGGCGCGGCCTCCGTCACCCAGCTCCGGTCCGCCGCCGGGCGGCGGGAGCAGCGGCTGGACCGGCTGCTTACCTCCCGCGCCACCGGCATCCCCCTGATGCTGCTCCTTCTGGCCGGGGTGCTGTGGCTCACCATCACCGGGGCCAACTACCCCTCCCAGCTCCTGTCCGACGGCCTGTTCTGGGTGCAGGACCGGCTGAGCGACCTGTTTGCCTACTTAAACGCCCCGGCGTGGCTCCACGGTGCCCTGGTTCTGGGTGTCTACCGGGTGCTGGCCTGGGTGGTGAGCGTCATGCTGCCCCCCATGGCCATCTTCTTTCCCCTGTTCACCCTGCTGGAGGACTTCGGCTACCTCCCCCGGGTGGCCTTTGTCCTGGATCACGCCTTTCAGCGGGCCAAGGCCTGCGGCAAGCAGGCCCTGACCATGTGCATGGGCTTTGGCTGCAATGCCGCCGGGGTGGTGGGCTGCCGGATCATCGACTCCCCCCGGGAGCGGCTCATCGCCATTCTGACCAACAACTTCGTGCCCTGCAACGGGCGATTCCCGCCACCGGAGAAAGGGCAAATCGCCCCGCCCGGCCAGCAGGGCCTCCAGGGCCTCCCGCCGGGCGGCGGCGTCGGCCGGGACGGCCAGGTGGATTTCAACGTGTCTCGGGTGATTGCTGCGCATATGCCTCGCCTCCTGTTCCACAAGGCTATGCTCCTGGGTGGAAAAAAAGAGCGGCGCGGGCAGCGCCCGCGCCGTTAAACGGTTATTTTTTCCTGGCGGATTGCTTCAGGTTCTCGTGATCCTCCAGCAGAGCCTGGGAGGCCAGGTCGAAGGCGGCGGCGTCCTCGTAGGCGTTGACCAGCTCGCTCTCCTGCAGATCGCTGTAGTCGTGCTCCTTGCCGCGGTAGACCAGCTTGAGCAGGACCGGGGTGAGGATGGTGGTGGCGATGACCATCAGCACCACCGGGCCGAAGAACTCCTCCTTCATCAGTCCGGCGGCAATGCCGTTGTTGGCCACGATCAGGGCCACCTCGCCGCGGGAAATCATGCCCACGCCGATGCGCAGGGCGTCCTGGTTGGAGTAGCGGCACAGCTTGGCGCCCAGTCCGCACCCCACCACCTTGGACACCACGGCCCAGAGCACCAGCAGCACGGCGAAAAGCAGGATGGTGGTGCTCATCTCAGGCAGGACTACCTTCAGGCCGATGCTGGCGAAGAAGATGGGGGACAGCAGGGAATAGGACAGGGTATCGAAGCGGTCCTGGAGGTAGGCCACCCGGCAGGTGTTGGCGAAGATCAGGCCCGCGATATAGGCGCCGGTGATATCAGCCACGCCGAAGACCGCCTCGGCAAAGAAGGAGTAGAGCAGGCAGAAGGCGAAGGAGAGCACCACAAAGCGGCGCTTGTCCCGGCTGTACCGGCGGAACCACCAGTCCACGAACCGGTGCATGACCATCCATACCACCACGCTGACGGCGAAGAAGGCGGCGATCTTCCCCAGCACCACCCACACGTTGGCGCCACCACCGCCCAGGCTGGTGATGACGGTCAGGCCGATGATGCCCAACACATCGTCGATGATGGCCGCGCCCAGAATGGCACTGCCCGAGCGGGTGGAGAGCCGTCCGATCTCCTTCAGGGTTTCCACCGTGATACTCACCGAGGTGGCGGTGAGCACCACACCGATAAACACATTCTGGAGAAAGGCATCCGGTCCCCGGTTAAAGGCGGCAGCCAGGGCAAAGCCTCCCGCCAGAGGGACCAGCACGCCGATGAAGGCGATGACAAAGGCCGCCTTTCCCGACCGCTTGAGCTCGCCCAGATCGGTCTCCAGTCCGGCGTTGAACATGAGTACGATGACGCCCAGCTCGGCCAGTTGGTCCATCAGAGTTGTCTCTTGCAGCACTCCCAGCATGGCCGGCCCCAACAGCAGGCCCGCCAGCAGCGCACCCACTACCTGAGGCAGGGCAAACCGCTTGGTGAGGATGCCCAGCACCTTGGTGCTCAAGAGAATGACCGCGATTTCAAAGAGAAAATGATAATCCATGAACATTACCCCTCCCTGGATGTGGAATCACCGGGGCGCGAAAAAGGGAGACCGCCCGTGCGGTCCCCCGTCGCGCTCTCAAGACTCAAGACACCGGCTCCCCGGCCGAAAACTTCTCCGCCGCCCGGCGGAATTCGCCCTCCAGCAGGCGGTCAAGCCGGCCCACGATCTCCTCCGGCTCCTCCCTCATATCGTCGGAGAGCCAGCCCATCATCATGCCGGCAATGGCGTACATGTAGAAATCAGCGAGGAAATCCAGCTCCCGCTCCGGCAGGGGCAGGTCCCGTGCACTCTCCGCCAAAGTGGAGGCGGTGATGGCACGGGCTAGGCTGAAAAAGTGGCAGTCCAGGTGGTCCCGTCCGCTGGAGCGGTATACGTGATAGATGGCCAGATGGTTGTCCTGCACATAGCGGAAGGCGGCCCGCAGGGCGTCCTGCCAGCAATCCGCCCCCCGCAGCGCCTCTGAAGTCTCATGCTCCAGAAACCAGCGCAGCAGGTCGTAGATGTCCTGAAAGTGGTAGTAGAAGGTCTGGCGGTTGACCTCGCACTCCTCTACCAGCTCTTTGACGGTGATATCATCCAAAAATTTCTTTTGCAGCAGCTTCTTCAATGCGTTCGCCAAGGCCAGCTTGGTGCTCGGGGCCAATCGCCTCACCTCCCACCGGGATTCCATAGAAGCCTACTAGGTCACATTATAGCACAGGGAGGATGGGAATTGCAATCCTATCCAAAGTATGCTATGATGGGCCGAGCAACAAAAAGGAGAGACCGTTATGATCATTGATTATCAGCCCCGGGGCGTCTGTTCCCGCCGTATGACGCTGGAGGTGGAGGAGGGCGTGATCCGCTCCATCCGCATCCAGGGCGGGTGCGACGGTAACCTGCAGGGCATCTCCCGCCTAGTGGAAGGGATGGAGGTGTCCGAGGCCATCCGCCGCCTGGACGGCATTCGCTGCGGCGGGAAGCCCACTTCCTGCCCGGATCAGTTGGCCCAGGCGCTGAAGCAGTACAAGGGGGAGTAAGAGACACCGGGACGCATGGCGTCCCGGTGTCTCTGCGTCTGGGGGAGCCGGTGAAGCTAGGCAATCTCCTGGTACGTCAGCTCTGCCGGGTTCAGGGAGAGCGTCTGGCCATCGTAGCGTACCGCCCCTGTGAGCTCTCCGATATCATTGAGGCCCCTGTCATCGGTCACGCCCAGGAAGATCCGGAGCCCGTCTCCCTCTGTTCCGAAATATACCTGACTGCCCACATACCGGCCAGCAGGCAGGCCCAGCTCCGCCGCGGCCACATCGTCGGCATCCAGCATCCCGCCCAGAGTAAGGGCCCGGCCGTCCTGTTCAAAAACGTACAGAGACCAGACATTCACCCCGGTGCCAGTGCCCGTACAGAGCATCGCCGCCAGCTCGTCGGCCCCGTCCCCGTCGTAGTCCTCCAGGGCAAGCTGGGCGGGTACGGCCTGGGGCCCGGTGTCATAGCTCAGGCTGGGGAAGCAGGCCAGCACGCCGTCCCACGCCACCAGCAGACCGTCCAGGCCGGTGGCCTTCGGGTTGAGGCCATAGAGGGCGATCCCGTTTTCCGGCAGCTCCCCAAGCAGGCGGACGGCGTCGGTCTGCCAGCCGCTGGCGTCCGCTGGCAGAGCCAATCGCTCCCAGGTCTCCCCCCGGTCCCCGCTGTATAGCACCGCATTGGAGAGGCTGTTGGAGCCGCAGCCGGTGAGCAGCATCAGGACATCCGAGCCGCTGGCGCACATGGAGGACAGCTCCCACTCTCCCGCCAGGGGGAGGGTGATCTCCTCCCAGGTGAGGCCGCCGTCAGTGGTGCGGAAGATGGGCGCGTCGTTGAAATAGCTCTGACCCAGGAAGCCAGTGTAGCTGTCGATGAAATAGGTGTAGGAGGGGTACCACATCATCCGGGCCAGGTCGGGCCGCCCAGTCTCCTGCCAGGTGCGCCCCCCGTCACGGGTGCGGTAGACGTAGGTATCCGCGCCCCCTACGCCGTGGCCGATGGCGAACACGAACCAGCCGTTGAGGCCGTCGCTCATGCCGCCGGTGCCGCTCAGAAGACCCTCCAGGCTCTCCGCCTCGTCCCGGCCCGCCAAGTCCTGTCCGGCCCACTCGGCGGGCACGGGGATCAAGGTGTCCAGCTCCGTCCACTCCGTATCGCCGGGGTAGCGGATGCGCAGGCCCTCGTCATCCCACTCCGGCCGTGGGGTATAGGCGTAGAGCGTGAAAGCGCGGCTCTCGGTTGTGCCGTCGGCCCAGGTGTAGGTCAGGGTATAATGCTGGGTCTGGTCGGAGGAAGCGCCCGGGGCGCGACCGCCCAAATATTCCAGGCGGACACCGATGGAGCCGCCCCCGCCGCTGGACAGGCTCTCGCCCCCCTGACCCGTGGAGCCGCCGTCCGCTCCCTGTCCCGCCAGGGCATAGGAGACCACGTTGTCCGGGATGGTGATATGCAGAAAAGAGCCCATAGCCGCCGTGGCGGAGGCGTCCCCGTCTAGGTCGACACGGGTATCCCCCGCCACCACCACCGGCTCGGTGAGGGGGCCAGGGGGCACCGAAGGCAGATTGAGGCGGAATGCGTACTCCAGCTCGTGGGTGCGGATTCCCTCCTGCCAGGTGCAGGAGAGGACGTACAGCCGGGTCTCCATGCCCGCGCCCGGGGCATCCTCCCGGCTCTCCAGCCGGAGCAGCCAGCCATTGCCCGCCCCATAGGGGGAAAGTCCTACCTCCCGGGCCCGGACAGCCTGTCCGTTCTCCACCAGGTATTCCGTCATCGTCCACCGGCTGGGAAATGCCCCATTGTCCAGATAGAGGCTCACCCACGGTCTGGGCGTGGAGGCGGTGCGCTCTGCCTCCGGCAGCTCCTCCGGCCAGGTTGCCGCCTCCGGCACGCCCATGTTGACCACCGTCTCACCCCCTGCGCCGCCGGGGCCATCCTGCTCCATCTGTATCCGCAGGGTGGGATACTGGCCGTTCACAGTGGGATCGGGGAAGGGTGGGTCATTGAGCAGCAGCAGCCCCAGCGCGACCGCCAGCACAAACAGCACCGCCGCCATCCAGGGGGCGGCGGGCTTCCACTTCAGGGCCCTCCGTATGCGGTCTTTCACCCCCGTCTCCCCGAAGCCGGGGGGCAGCAGGGGCCCCCGGTTGGGCGAGGCCAGGGCCAGCAGGGCGGCGGAGTACTCCCTCGGGCTGCCGCAGGCGCTGCCGAGCACCTTCTCATCGCACGCCACCTCCAGGTCCCGGCCCAGCAATACCCAGGACAGCCACAGCATGGGATTGAACCAGTGCAGCCCTGCCAGGAGAAAGTACACGGCCTTATACCGGTGGTGCCCCAGCTTGATGTGGGCCCGCTCGTGGAGCAGCACCCACCGCAGGGTTTCCCCCTCCAGCCCGGCGGGAACGTACACACGGGGGGTAAAGAACCCGAACACGAAGGCGGTGGGGATGCGGTCGCTCTCCCACCACCAGCCCATCTGCGCAGAGCCCCGCCAAACGGCGGTGGCCAGCCGCCGCCGCAGCCGCAGCCAAGCGAGGGCCATGTACCCCCACACCGCCAGCACCCCGGCCAGCCAGAGCCACGCCAGCACGTCCAGCACCGAGAGCCCCTCCGCGGCCGGGGCCGCCTCCTCCGGGGCGGGAACCGCCTCCGGGAGGGCGAAGCCGGGGTCGGGCGCTGCCGGGGGCGCGGGGTCGGGCACCGCAGGCAGGAGTACGATCTCCTCCGTCCGGGCCAGGGCCTCCGTCTGCTCCTGTACCGCCGGGGTGAGCCAGCCCAGCACGGAAAAGGGGCCGGTGACCAGTCCCACGGGGAGGAGCATGCGGACGGCCACCACCAGCCAGAGGAGCACACAGGCCAGGGCGGGCAGGCGGAGCCGCCGGAACAGCCACCGCAGGGGCAGGGCGATCACCGTCACCCCGGCGGCCATCAGGCTCATCTGAAGCACCGTCAGAAACAGCTCAGTCATAGCCCCCCTCGCTTTCGTCGAGCATCCGCCGCAGCTCGTCGGCCTCCTGCGGAGAGAGCTTCCTCTCCCGCAGAAAGGCGGCCACGAAGGCGGGCAGGGAGCCGCCGAAGCCCCGCTCCACCACCGCCGCGCTCTCGTACTGGCGCACCTGCTCCCGCTTCACCAGCGCGGTGACGGTGGCGTGCTCGTTTTTCAGGAACCCCCGCCCGGCCAGCTTGCGAATCAGATTAAAGACGGTGGACTTTTTCCACCCCAGCTCCGCCTCGCACCGGCGGGCCAGGGCGGTGGAGTTCACCGGCTCTAGGTTCCACACCAGCTCCATCAGCCGGTACTCCGCGTCGAACAGCTTATACTCCTCCATTGCATGCACCTCCTTACGGTTGGTTTGTCAAGAGAAACCTTTTTCTCCAGACTAGTTTATCCGAACAAACCTCCTTTGTCAAGGGGGATATTTCCACTCCCGCCGCGTACACATAGGGCGAAAGGGGGCGTGGCGGATGCGCTTTGCCATCTACAGCCGCAAGTCGGTGCTCACCGGCCGGGGGGAGTCCATCGAAAACCAGGTGGAGCTGTGCCGGAGCTATCTGGCGGCCCACTATCCCGGCGTAAGGCCGGAGGAGGTGGCGGTCTACGAGGACGAGGGCTTCTCAGGAAAGGATTTCCAGCGCCCCCAGTTCCGCCGGATGCTGGAGGACATCCGCCGGGCGCGGCCGGAGGCCCTGGTGTGCTACCGGCTGGACCGGGTGAGCCGCAGCGTGGGCGACTTTGCCGACCTCATCCGGCGTCTGGAGGGGTGGGGGGTGGCCTTCCTCTGCATCCGGGAGAAGTTCGACACCTCCACCCCCATGGGCAAGGCCATGATGTACATTGCCAGCGTCTTCGCCCAACTGGAGCGGGAGACCATCGCCCAGCGGGTCCGGGACAACATGTGCCTGCTGGCCCGGACGGGGCGGTGGCTGGGGGGCACCACCCCCACCGGCTTCCGGGCGGAGCGGACGGCGGAGGTGATCGTGGACGGCCGCGCCCGCACCGCCTGCCGGCTGGTCCCCGACCCCGCGGAGTGGGGCCGCGCCGCGGCCATCTTCCGGCTGTTTCTGGCCCGGCAGAGCCTCAGCGGCCTGTCCCGCGCCTTGGCGGAGGAGGGCATCACCGCCCGCACCGGGCGGCCCTTCTCCCTGCCCGGCCTGCGGGAGATTCTGCAAAACCCGGTGTACTGCGCCGCGGACCGCGACGCCTGGGACTACTTCGCCGCCCTGGGGGCGGATCTCTGCTTTCCCCGGGCGGACTGCGACGGCCGCCGGGGCCTGCTGGCCTACCAGAAGCGGGACTACACCGGCGGGCGCTCCCCCCGCAACCCGGTGGACAAGTGGATCATCGCCCTGGGGCGGCACCCCGCCTTGGTGTCCGGCGCGACGTGGAGGGCCGTTCAGGAGCTGCTCACCCCGGACCGGGCCCCGGCGGTGCACAACCGGCGGGCCCTGCTGTCCGGCCTGCTGTTCTGCGCCCGGTGCGGGGAGAAGCTGCTTCCCAAGGCCCGAAAGGGCGGTTCTTACGACTACATCTGCCGGGCCAAGCTGCGCCGGGGCGCGGCGGCCTGTTCCTGCCCCAACCTGTCCGGCGCGGCGGCCGATCAGGCGGCGCTGGACGCCCTCTCCGCCCAGTTTCCCCGCCTGGCCCCCCGGCTGGAGGAGCTGGCCCGGGAGGAACAGCGCGCCGCGTGCCGCATCCTCCTCCAGCGGGCCGACTGGGACGGGGCGGCCCTGGCCTTCACCCTCTGCCGTCTCTGAGTGTTTGCCCTTCCCCCGGTGGCCCATTCCCGACCCTCATTGCAATCATCACCATGTTCTTTGTGGGCACATCCGGCGGCCCCGGCCGCGGATTGCTGGCCGCCCTGCTCCTCACCGGGGTGATCCTGCTGGGGGTGTTCCTCACCTTCGGGGTATCCCGCCTCTTGTCAGGCACCCTTCTCCGCGGCGTGCCCTCCTCCTTCACCCTGGAGCTGCCCCCCTACCGGCGGCCCCGTATCGGGCAGGTGGTGGTGCGCTCGGTACTGGACCGCACCCTCTTTGTCCTGGGCCGGGCGGCGGCGGTGGCCGCCCCGGCAGGCCTGCTGATCTGGCTGTGCGCCAACGTGCAGGTGGGGGGCGACAGCATCCTCAACTGGTGCACCGGCTTCCTCGACCCCTTCGCCCGCCTGCTGGGCCTGGACGGGGTGATCCTCATGGCCTTCCTGCTGGGCTTCCCGGCCAACGAGATCGTGATTCCCATCATCATCATGGCCTACCTCTCCACCGGGAGCCTGCTGGAGTTCGACAGCCTGGACGCCCTGCGGCAGCTCCTGGTGGACCATGGCTGGACCTGGCTGACGGCGGTGTGCACCATGCTCTTTTCCCTGATGCACTGGCCCTGCTCCACCACCTGCCTGACCATCGGCAAGGAGACGAAAAGCGCCAAGTGGACCCTGCTCTCCATCGCCATCCCCACCGGCATCGGCATGGCGGTCTGCTTCCTGGTGGCCTCCGCCGCCCGCCTGCTGGGCCTGGCATGAGGGTTAAGGAAATTTTAACTGTACACCGGTGGAAAAGGATGCTATTCTAAAAAAGATGCTTGACCTTCCACTTCGTGGAAGGTGTATGGTTCTCTTGGAACCAAGCAAAAAGGAGGAATTGGACATGAAACAAATCGGTTCCCTGCTCACCGCCGGGGCCCTGGCCCTCTCCCTGGTCACGCTGCCCGCCGGCGCGGCGGAGGCCGCACCGGCGCTGGAGGAGACCGCCCAGGCCGCCGCCCAGGCCGCCCTGACGGCCGGCGGGGCCCAGAGCATCCAGTACGCCCTGTGGCAGGATGGGGAGATCATCCTCACCGGCTACGCGGGAAATTATTCCCGCACGGAGAACCGCGCCCTCACCGATGACATTCTGTACGGCGTTGGCTCGGTGAGCAAGACCTACACCGCCGCCGCCGTCCTCAAGCTGGTAGACGAGGGGAAGGTGGAGCTGGACGCCCCGGTGACCGCCTACCTGCCGGACTTCACCATGGCCGACGGGCGCTATACGGATATCACCGTGCGCATGCTCCTCAACCACTCGTCGGGCCTGCCCGGCTCCACCATCGCCAACGGCTTCCTGCTCAACGACCCGGACACCCTGGCGGCCGACACCCTGCTGGAGGAGCTGTCCAGCCAGACCCTCAAGGCCGATCCCGGCGCGTTCAGCGTCTACTGCAACGACGGCTTCACCCTGGCCGAGCTGGTGGTGGAGGCGGTCAGCGGTATGGACTTTGACGACTACGTGCGCCAGGCCATTCTGGAGCCCGCCGGGCTGGAGGACACCTGGTTCCCCGGCGAGGACTTCGACCAGAGCCTGCTGGCCAAGACCTACTACGGGGCGGACGAGACCCGCGCCCTCCCCGCCGAGACCGTGGGCGTCCACGGCACCGGCGGCATCTACGCCACCGCCTCCGATCTGGCCGCCTTCGGCGGAGCGGTGTTCTGTGAGGACGGGATTCTCAGCGCGGACGCCATTGCCGCCTCCATGGCCGACGAGTACGCCCGGGGCATTTGGCCGGAGGACACCGAGGATGTGGTCTCCTACGGCCTGGGCTGGGACAGCGTCCACTGGTACCCCTTTGCCTACAGCGGCATTCAGGCCGTGACCAAGGGGGGCGACACCATCCTCTACCACGCCGGGCTGGTGGTCATCCCCGAGTATGATATGGCCGCGGCGGTGCTCTCCTCCGGCGGCGTCAGCACCTACAACGAGATGGCGGCCAGCCAGATGCTCATTGCCGCCCTGGCCGAGCAGGGGGTTGCGGTGGATCAGACGCCCCACACCCTTCCCGCCGCCGAGCGGGCGGAGATGCCCGCCGAGCTGATGGACTACGCCGGGCTGTACGGCGACTCCACCTCGGCGGTTATGCTCACCGTGACCGCCGACGGCGTCCTCTCCACCGGCAACGCGCCCCTGTACTACTACAGCGACGGCTCCTTCCGGGACGAGAACCAGATGGTGATGCTCAAATTCGTGGAGGAGGACAACGGCCAGACCTACCTCTGGCAGAAGGCCTACTCCTCCATCCCCGGCCTGGGGGAGCAGCCCAGTTCGTCTTACATTTACATGAAGCTCCCCGACAACCCGGTGCCCCCGGAGGCTCAGTCCGCCTGGGATGCCCGCAGCGGCAAGCTCTACCTGGCCCTGAACATGAAGTATACCAACATCCAGTACCCCCTGGCCCTGCCGGTCGCCGCCGTGGCTACCGACCCGGTGAACATGCCCGGCTATATGGTCTTTGACCGCATCCTGGACGCCGACCGCGCCGAGGGCGTGGCCCAGATCCCTGGGCTTTACGGCCGGGACTGGCAGAATATCACCATGACGGAGCGAAACGGTGTGGAGTACCTCTCTACCTGCGGAGGGCTCTATATGGACTCCGCCGCAGCCGAGCCCCTCTTCGGCGGTGCCTCCTCCTGGTCCACCATTCAGGCCGACGGCTATGCCCGCTGGTATCAGGTGGGTTCTGCGGCGGGCAAGACCATGACCGTCCAGGTGCCGGAGCACGGCGGCTTCGCCGTCTATGACGCTGCCGGCCTGCCCGTGGCCGCTTCCTGGGCCTGGGGCGACACCTCCGCCGTCCTGCCGGAGGGCGGCTGGGTGGTCTTTTCCGGCACTCCCGGCGCCCGGTTCGTGCTGAGCCTGACCGCTGACGAAGAAAAGTAAAAATTTCTCTTTACAAACGGCGCAAAGATTGCTATAATAATCTGGCACGTTGATGATCACGTGTCAGACGCGCCCGTAGCGCAATTGGATAGAGCGTCAGATTCCGGTTCTGAAGGCTGGGGGTTCGAGTCCCTTCGGGCGTACCATAAAAATAACCACACCTTTCGGTGTGGTTATTTTTATGGATACCGTGAGGACTTCACATGCCCGGCGGAAGTGAATTCCGCCTGCACCAAGGTTTTGGCCTTCGGCCAAAACACTTGCACGGCGCAAAAGCGCCGCGGGCCAGAAGGCCGCTTCAGCGAAATGCTGTATCTTTTTCGTATGCATATGCCAAAAAGCAGGCTCTCCGCTGCCGCGGAAAGCCTGCTTTTTGTATAGACTGGGTGCCGCATACGGCCAATCGGGCTTCGTGCGAGTGCTCGCCCTCTAGAGAAGGGACTCCTTGCTCGGACTTCGGGCGTACCCACCTGAATGCTCCTACTCGCTCTGAAGAACCGGAGCATTTTCGTCCGCAGTTTTTATTGGTATCCCCTCTGCCTGCGGGAATGGGATGGCACCCAGCCGTCCATTGCTACCGCACTAGGACAATATTCTTTGCAATACCGGGCAATTTTTTGCTCTAGCATGATGTCAGATCGCCTGTGGCCGGATTATCGATGCATTTTCCCTTCTTCGTAAAGCGGGAGCCATGGCATGGGCAGTCCCAGGTGTGCTCCTGGGAATTCCATTTCAGCGCGCAGCCCATATGGGGACATCGCTTGGTTGTGGGGGCCAGCAAGCCGACGGCCGCCTCAAATCCATTGACGACCAGTTGAGGGCGGAGGACTGTGCGGGAAGGCGAAAACACCTCTGCGAAAGGGTTGGTCTTCCCCTGCACAAGGTCACTCAATAGCATGGCGGATACCATAGAAGATGTCATTCCCCATTTGTTAAACCCGGTAGCTACATATAAGTTTGATGTGGAGGAAGAATAAGGGCCGATATAGGGGACGCCGTCCAAACTCATGCAGTCCTGAGTAGCCCACTGGTACTTCTCTGTAGCACCCGGATAATACCGCCGGGCAAACTCCCTCAGCTCCCTCCATGCTCCGCCCCGCTTTCCCGTGCGATGCCCGCCGCCGCCCACCAGCAGCAAATCCCGTGCGTTTCGGAATGACATCCCCTCCTGCGCCTCATCCACATACATACCGTCCACATCCGGGGCGTTTTCCAGGGCAATGACGTAGGAGCGGTGCTGATACAGCTTTAGAAAATAGCTGCCGTGTTTGTTGAGGAACGGGAAGTGTGTGGCCACGATCACCGCCTTTGCCGCCACTTTACCGCTGTCCGTCACGGCTGTCGTGCCAATCAGCTCCCGCACCGGCGTGTGCTCATAGATGTGCAGGCCCTTTGCAAGGCAGCAGACGAACTTCAGGGGATGAAACTGGGCCTGGTTGTGCACCCTGACAGCGCCAGCCACAGGAAAGGGAAGTGGAAGATGCTCCACAAAGTCCCCGTGGAAGCCCAGCCTTTCCATGGCCGACAGCTCCTGTTCCAGCTTTCTTTGCTCTTCCAACGCATAGACATAGGCATCTTTTTCCTCAAAATCACAGTCCATACCAGAACACAGCTCCCGGTATTTTTGCAGAGCCGCCTTCTGGGCGCAGAGGTACTGTCCCGCCCGGCCGATGCCGAATCTGCGCAGCAGCTTGTCATAGATAAGGCCATGCTGAATGGTAATTTTAGCGGTGGTATTCTTTGTGATACCGCCGCACACCGTTTCCGCTTCCGTCAGAACATAGGGTACTCCGGCGCCGTGCAGCAGATAGGCGCACAGGATGCCCGCCATACCGCCCCCGATAATGAGGACATCGATGGAAATATCCCCCTTTAGGGGGGCAAAATCCCTGTGCTCTCCGGTCTGTTCCCACACTGATTTCATATGCTTTCCTCCCCAATTCATGTCTTGGGGATAGTGTTTTGCAGCCTTGGTTTTTTCATACCTGATTTAGAGAACAAGCTGATGCGTGTATCCACAGGCTCAGAAACATGTATACAACAGAAGCAGACGGACGGCGGCCTGTTTTTTACAAGCCGCCGCCCGAAATCAGAGCGCTGCACAGAGCCGCGCTCTACTGATTGATGATTTCCGCTTTGCAGGTGGAGACAAAAGCAGGGTCGCTGCTGTTGGGCCCTACCACAACCACCATCCCAAATTCATTGCGTATAATACTTCCATTGGCCACGGTCTGCCCTCCGGCATTGATGGCGACGCCGGTTGTGCCCACCGGCAAATAGGACCGGATGGCAGCCTCACAGTCGGCATCGCATCCCGTGGGAGGTGGAACCGGTACGGGCAGATAGGTGATGGCATTGTTATAGGAGGCACTGGTAATGCGCACCGAGGCAATACGACAGATGGAGACAGCCTCCTGAGGCACCCCCTGGCTGTTGACTAGCTGGAGCAGTCCGGCATTCGGCCCGGCAGGGAGCAGCGAACCGAGGCGACCACTGCTGTTATTTCCGCTATCCATAGCGACTACCGCATTATCATTCGGATAGAGCTGGATGAGCTGCTGGAGCACATTCCGCATCTGTTGAACACAGGCGCAGCCCACCGCAGCGGCAGTTGGACCAGTGGGGCCGGTAGGACCAGCCGGCCCGGTTGCTCCAACAGGCCCCGTACTTCCTGGCGCTCCGTCTCTGCCCTGCGGCCCCGTCGGTCCGGAGAGACCCTGCGGCCCGGTAGGGCCGGTCTCACCCGCTGTCCCAGCTGGGCCTGTAGCCCCCATGGGTCCGGCCGGGCCCGTCGGCCCGGTGGCTACAATCATATATACGCAACCTATCAGACAGCTTTACCGCCGATTACATAGAGGTCATTTTTGTTATTCTCTATGAACTCTACAATGCGGCGGAATTGGTCTGCAAAGTTAAATTCAATTTCCAGCTCGCCGCCCTCATGGACATATATGGTCTTGACTAGTTCAACCAATATGCCACGGGAAAGGCTTTGAATATTGCCATACTTTAGGAAAGTCGTTAAATAGGGGTCTTCTGCGGTAATGCCCTGGGCCAGCGTGTCGCACTCTGCTTTGATATGGTCCACAGCCTCTTGGAGTTGTGCGGCTTGCTCTTCAAACTTCACTTTCATGCGGCGGTATTGGTCCCTGGTAATATCGCCGGATTTCCAGTCCATATACAGGCCGTCAAGGAGGCCCGTTACTTTATCAAGCTCCTTGGTCCTCTGCGTCAAAAGAGCCTCAAGCCGTACTGATTGAGTACGAACAACCGGAGCGGCGTTGATTTCCGCAATCATGTCTTTGAGAGAAGCCACCATATCAATCTGTTTTTGGATTGCCACCAGAACCGCATTTTCCAGTATGTCAAGGCGTATGCTATGCTTTGTGCATCGCTCTTTTGACTTCTCCCGATAGGTTCGGCACGCATAGTAGACTTTTCCCTTTGAAGAATGACGGGCCATGCCTTTTTTACAATCCGCACACCGGACCAGACCGGCGAAGGGGTAAACCTCTCGCTTTCCGGGGGCAGTCCTGGTGTCCCGCTTGTGGACCTCCTGGGCCATATCAAACATTTCACGGCTTACAATGGCGGGAACAGCGTTTTCCACAATAAACCATTCGCTTTCCGGGACTGCGGCCCGCTTGTGGACCTTGTAGCTGATAACCTTTTGCCTGCCCTGCCGCATAACGCCAATATACAACTGATCTTGAAGCATACGCCCTACCGTTGTCGGATTCCATAGTCCATCGTTGGCCGTAGCGTGCGGGTTTTGGTATCGGTAGCCTTGGGACCGCTTGTAGGCGGTGGGGTTTGGTATGCCAAGCTCGTTCAGCCGTTTAGCAATCCCGTTTTTGCTCATGCCCTCAGTCACAAACCATTTGAAAATATCTAGGACTACTTGGGCGGCCTCCTCGTCAATGACAAGAGAGTTTTTATCCTCCGGGTCCTTTCGGTATCCATAAGGAGCGAAGGAGCCTATAAACTCGCCGTTCTGCCTTTTGTTGCGAAACGTTCTTCGGACGTCCGTACTAGTTTTGTAGGCATACTGTTCATTCATAAAGCCTGCTATGGATACTTCCAGACTATGAACGACCTCCGGGTCTAGGAAGGTGTCAATTCGGGGCTGGTAGAGCGAGATAAAGCGGGTGTTATAGAGCGGGATAAACTCCTCAAGAAAATGGCCCTGGTTGGCGCTGTTGCGGAAAGCTCTGGAGAGGTTTTTTACCACAATACAGTTGATACGCCCGGCCTTCATATCACCCACCATGCGCTGAAAGTCACCGCGCTCTATGTCGGTTGTGCCGCTGGTCCCATCGTCTATGTAAGTGTCTACGACCTCATATAGACCATCCTGGAAAAAGGACGGGATTTCGTCATTCAAAATTTTATCTTGATTGACCACTGACTCGGAAACTTCGTGCCCGTCTTCACGGGAGAGGCGGATATATTTGCCGACTTTCCATATCATTTGTTGAGCATGGACGTTGCGCTCGTCTGTCTTCCTGATTCTTGCCATTTTAGGGAGCCTCCTTATCTCCCCCTATAATCATATTTATTTTACCACTTTTGGCCCTTTTTGTCGTTACACTTCGGTAACAGAATCACAACTTTTAAGAGATAAAAGGTGTGATTTTAACCTATCCAAAAGAGATTTTTCATCACAATTATAGGGGAATGAGATTTTTACAGGAGTGTTCCCTACCCGAAACAGATAGGGGTTTTTAACCTGTGTGAGATAACTGTCGAGCCGTTGGGCCGGAGTATCCCCTGTGATGGATACTGTTGAGAGGTCCACAAGTTCGGCGGGGTCAGTTCCCTTAATTGGGAGCCTGGACAGCTTATCAAGTTCTTCTGTTGTCATTGAACCGCCTCCCCCGCATAGATACCTATGCGGGGCGGCTGGTCCGGTATGCTTGCCCATGACGTTCCTCCATCTACTGGCGGAGGGTACGCCGATTCGGGTTTCTCTTGATTTGGGTTTCTTGGTGGCGTTATGCCAGCTTTTTATGTTCGTTTTTCAAAGGTGGCCGTCGGCCCGACGGCGGATTGATACCCTCGTCGAAACCGTCTGCCTCTTACTCGCCTTGACGCACCGCTTCCTCTATTCCCTGTTCCGCCTCCTGCACCCACTCTGGAACAGGGGAGGGCGGGGGAGCATCGGCTATCACGTTGGCTCCGCTTAGATCAACAAGAGCGGGATAATTCAAAAATGATTGCAGACACGACAAAATCAAGGCATAATCTTGCAAAGATATACTAACCCATTTGACATAGCCATTCATAAGAACTTCCATTTTTGTGCGGGTTTTGCGTCCTAAATCCACAACGCTCCCATACCCCTCCAAAAGTGCTCCTAGAACAAACCGTTCTGTATCTGTTACTCGTAGCTCACCCATACCAATTTGACGACTGACTATGTAATACACAGACGGCCACGGAATTTCCTGGAACGGTATTGCTGGGTCCAGCGTCAACTCCAGTCGTGTCAGAGGGTAGTTAAGCCCCGCCTCCACAGTCTTGTTGTAGAGCTTGACACGCCCCACCGTGGAGCTCTTGCCCAGGTACTCTGTCCACTCTTGCCCATGACGGCGCTCTGTATAGACACGCCTGTCTTTCAATAAACGGACGCTTTGCCGTCCGAATGGTATATCAATGGCAAGGTCAAACCGTTTGATGATAGAATTCATGCGCAGACTATGGATATTGAACCAACCCAGTAGTTCTAAAAAAACCTTATGGTTGGCTACCTTGTTTGGGTTGAATTCTATCCGGGAACGCCCCCACAGAGGCTTATGTGCATTCAGTCCCACTCCGAGCCAAAAACTCGTCTGGTCTTGAAATTTCAATACAAAGTTTTCACGAAAGGTCCCGATTCTAAGTGAACTCCAGTGCCGGACCTCCACAGCATACAAAAGCGGAAGGTTGTCCAAAATTTTTGCCAGCTCATCACGGGCGGCGGATGAACTGATAGAATAGTCAATAGTTACCATATCAATCGAGAGAGTGAATCCCTCTTTTGTTTTTATTTCTTTATAATATTTCAAGAGGGATTCCTCCTTTCTTTTGCGTGTACTATAGTACATATTCCAAGTCCATCTTGATATTGGACTTGGACCCCGCCAAGGGACGGCCAGCGGCGATCCTTGGCAGGTCGCCGCTGGCCGCCTTTGATGTCTCCGCCTATTGTTCTACCAATTCCCGCACATCTTCATGCAGGACATCCCATCTTGTAATCGTCGGTACGATAATTTTTTGAATCGTAGTTCCGTCAGAAAAATAGCCTTCTCCACGGCCTACGGGTTCAATCTCATTGACGAAATCCGGGAACGCCATACGTTTCCCCTCTGGACTCAAATTCCCAAGGGCTATCGGGGCCAAACTGTCACGGGCTGTTCCCATGAATTGGGAGTCCGGCCTTTGAAGGTCGAGCCAGACTGTCATTTTTTGAGCCCTCACACTCATAATGAGCCCTGCGGCGAGTGCAATAGCTTCCTCACGGGTGCGGCGGTCACTCACAGAACAGAACATACCCCACTCCGAGAACAGAAGCACATGAAATGGGTCTGCCTCGGTTACTCCTTCACGGATACGGCGCTCATTCTCCTCAGAAAACGTCCTTAGTCCCTCCATACAATGGGTGTGGTCGAAATGGCCCGGACAGCCCGCAAGATAGGCATATTCATTCTTGAAATCACACACCGTAGCCTTGGCATTACCCTTCGGGGCATACTGTTTCACACGTCCCAACATGAGTTGGGCGCACGTGCTCTTTCCCACCCCGCTTCTTCCAATTATTACTAACCCTGGGGTCCTGCCGGGGTCCCACCGCACACAGGCGGCGAGCCCCCGGAACCCCATATTCAGTTTGGCGGCATTGTAAAATAACGGTATCATCATTTCAATACCTAGTGTCCCGACGGTCCACAGAAGGGGACGGGGCTTCTCTATCCATCGCTATATCTTCCACATACTGAAGATATGCTTCGTTCGTTAGAGTTGCCCAAACAACAATCATCTTCGGATTGTTGATGTCCTCTTCTACCTGATGGATTAAAAGTCCGGAGTAAATGCGTCCATTGTACGTAAACTCTGGTGGAACCTCCAAAATCTCTCTGGCCCTTAGCTTCTGGTCGATTTTTGTTTGCATTGTCTCGGCCACTGCCACCGTGTCTACGTCGTCCTGCGATTTCTCCATGAGATATTGACACAGCATACCTTTTCCGTCCATAATGGGAATGGTTTGGACCTTGGCGTAAATACTGCTCAATCGCCTGGGCGGGACGATACCAGCACTGGACATTTCCCGTGCCGCCGAGCATACTGCTTTTCCAACTTTGCGGTAGGTCCTTTCCTCCGTTTTCTGGTACGCCTCCATGTCGTGCTTCTGCTTCTCTTCCTCTTCAATTCGCCGCTTCTCCCGCAGCTTTTTCAATCGGCTGTTTAGATACGATCCAACCAGCCAAATCCCAAGCCCGGCGAAAAAGAGTGTTGGAGCATAGCGGTCTAAAAAAGCGCCGATACCGTCTACCACCCATCCCAACAATCTGGCGGCGGCATACACGCCAAGGAACGGGGCTACCGACACCATAATAGAGCGAATGTAAAACCTACGGAACCATAAAGCGGAAATTGTATCCAAATATTTGCAAAAAATGATTTTCCCTTTTTCACAAAGTACAATAAGGAATTCAAACCACTCCACCTTCATCACCTCCCTGGTTCTTGGCTTTAGCCTCTTTTCGTGCCTGCCTTCGCTGACGCCACCAAGAAATCACAGGGCGGTATAGCAACTTTAACATGGTGGGAGTTGAGAGCACTATCAAAGCACAGTAATAGATAGATATTCCTTCCCTGACCATATTGAGGTCTAGTCCGAGGGCTTGAAAAATCTCACTCCCAACAGACAGGGTAAAAATTGTGAAGGGGATACCGGCAAGAAGACCAATAACCATACCTTCCATAAAGTCTTTGCTATTGCCATTTTCCATGTCGAAACTCCTTTCTTAAGTGTCTGGCGGTTCTGTCACAACCGCCAGAACATGTGTTATGGTTTACTTACATTGGTTCCGGTAGTATTTGCAACCAAGAGCCTTAGGATCTTCCCTCTAGTGTTGCAATCCAAATCCAGGAAGTCCCCAGGATGGAGTGCTGGAAGCTCGAATCCGTCTGGCAGAAACTTCTTCTCTGCTTTCTCGCCCTGGACACCGTTCTCCGTGTAGGAAATAAAAATCGAAGTTCCACGAATACCGCTTCCAGAGTCATCCTTAAAGTCGACTTTCTGATAACCGAGCAATTTCACTCGCATTCGTTATTCCTCCTTACTAATCATAATGACTTGATACGTCAGAGCGTTTTCACTTGGCACAGGGCCATGAGAACCACCTCCATCAAAACCTGTATTGCCGGGAAATCTCCTTGCAAATTGATTGTAGCACACTGATTTTTGCAGATTTGGAGCCGATTGTAGCGAAAAAATACGTGTTTTTCAGGCTCAATTATTACAATGCATTGAAATTAAAACGAAGCGGCATCAATCAAATACAAATACCTAAATTTTATTTTTTAGGAGTTCTTTATGGATAAAGATAATAGTACCCGGAGAAAAGAATTTGACGAATTTGAGAAAATAAGAAGCCATATACTTTCTACCGTAGTTAAACGTGCTTATATTAAATGTGGAATAACAGGTGAAAACTTTAGGTATTACTTTAGCAAATTTCTAAATGCTCAAACAAAAACCTCAGATTACACAGATGAAAAAGTAAGGAATTATCTGTATGGGAAAACCCCTTGGCCTGAGCTAGACTGCAATACTTTTATAATTTCTGTGCTTCAGACATTACAAAAGGCTTCGACCGAAGCAGATGACCGGGAGGCTGAAAAATACTTCTATCAAGCACGTGCGGACTTGAAAGCGGCGTATGAACTCAGTAAAAATTTTGACAGGATTGATATTGTCGGTTTTTTTAAGTCGCAGTTTGATACGGTGTTGCAGTTGCTTAATGATGTAACGACGGCTGTTCTAATAAAAAATCCTGAAATATTGAGCAGTTTAACGCAGGATGATATTGACTTTATGATTTTAGTATCCAACTTGAATAGAGAACAGCAGAGGCAGGAAGTAGAGGCTTATCTAAAGCGGAGTGTCCGAATGTCGGTTCAAGATATTTTTAAGAGTATTACTACGGGGGAAGCGGTCTGTTGGTTGAATCTGTGCCTAGAAAAAGAAGACGGAGTGAACCAGCCAACCCAAAAACAAAAGAAGCACTTTGAACGGTTTTTGAAAAAAGCAGATGTGAATGAATTTACCTCTCTTTTTTATATAGCGACTTGTTGTATCAACAAAATGATACCTTCTACGGCAGTGCCGACCATGGATAAACCAAGCGGACTTTTTCTTCCTTTTGACGAAGAAGAAGTTACCCTTTTGGTCCTATTCAAATACTGTATGCCAATGAATGAAAAGATGCGTGTGCTGGCAGAACTCGAAGAAATGAGAGAATAGTAGGCACGTAACAATGAGAAAGCGACTGGCGATTGGTTCAATCGTCAGCCGCTTTGTGCGTCTTTGGTATTCTGTTTTAGCCACCTGGGCCTTCCTACTGCTTTTATTGGAGTGTCCTCTGGTGTTATACCAGAGGACACGGAAGATTAACTCAGGTAGATGTTGGTAATCTCGGCATTCCCGTTTCCCGTCAAAAAAATGCTTACAATTCCGATACCGGATATGTCAACAGAATATGTTTTTGTATTACCGATTCCAACATCATCATATAGGCGCGTATCGGCCTCCATCCAATTATCAGACCCATACACGTGAACCCCAGGAACTTCATCAATGGAAGTAATTGTAAAAGTTAGGGTAGAGTATCCGTTGCTGTTGAATCTGAGGCCACCAGTACCCGTCTCAAAACCTCCTTCATTAGCTAGGTAGAAGGTGCCGTTCTCATACTTGGATTCACCATAGAGGTGACGGATGTTGTCCCCAGTAAGTTCATAGACACCGTCGGGAATATGATATTCCACTTCTGCATAGTTGCCCAGGATGATGGAGCCGAGAGTGCTTTCCTTCGTCTCGGACGCATAAGCCTTCAATGTAACCTCAGTAAGGCCTTTTACACCAACAGCAAGATCGTTTATGAGCACGTATCCTAGTTGTGTATCCCCGTCGTACACATATACGGATGTAGTCGGATCTTGCAGCAAGATATAGTCATAACCTGTCACGTTAATAGTGACATATGTCCAACGGGCACCTGTCCAATCCGCTTCAGACGCATCATAGGGGAAGTAGAAGGTACCGGCATTGTAATAGTCTACACTGCTGTGAAAGACCACATCCGCACCAGTGAGAGTAACGCGGCGGCCCCCTGTAAACTCGGTCGCAGTAGCGGATGACTCACAAATATCGAGCAGGCGGTCCATGACAACGGCGGCTTGGGCCCTTGTCATAGGCCAATCACCGTGAAATGCCCCGGTCTCATCTACTCCGCTCAAAATCCCTTTTTCGTAGCAATAAGCGATGCTTCCTTGGTTTATTGTAATATCGTTGTAATCTGCAATCTGGGTGATATCGTATCCAGAGGAGTGAATTCCATATCTATCGTCAATGACAGCATAGATTATATTAGCCATCTCATAGCGTGTAATGATACTGTCCGGAGTTATTTCAGGGGCAGGGCCCGGACCGGAGGGAACACCGTTATATATGATTCCCTCAAAGTTTGGGTCATAAAACAGATAATCATACAAATCGGTATTAGACAACAATCTCAACTCATATGCGGGTAAAAGGTACGCAGACCACCAATGGCCGGAAGACCAATAATATCTATCCGATTCACGAATTTGGTCAGGATAAAATTGACGCATCATCATTGTGATAAATTCCGCATAGCTTACCGTGTTGTCCGGGGCGTAGCGGTTGCCACCCACGCCGGACACCACCCCACGGCTCGCCATCTCTTCCACGGCGGAATAGGCCCAGTGTTCGGCGGGTACGTCGGTGAAGGTGGCTCCTGCGGCATAGGCCGGGGCGGTCAGCCCCAGGGACAGGGCCAGCGCCAGGGATAGGGCGGTGACTTCTTTTTTCATATAGCGGCCTCCTGTGCGTTTTGTTTCTCCTGCATCGGGACCCTGGGGGGACCGAAGTCCCCCACAGGCCCTTCTGCAAGAGGCAAGAAAAAATGCTGTGCGGAGTATGTATATCCCCACACAGCACGTTCGTCTGCAACACAGCCGCTAAAACCCTCTTGCCAGAATACGGACAGAAAGGTTATAATAGCAGAGTGGTACGGAATTTCCGTTGTGTGGGTGGCGTCTTCACCCGCATAGGGCCTCAGGTGTTCGCAGCACTTGGGGCCCGCCGCATTATTTTCTGTACCTCTTGGCTCTCATTTTACCCTTTCAGAGCAAAATTGACAAGCCCTTTTTTCACTTTCTACGCATGGTCCCCGTCCTGTCTTTTTCATGGAGCAGGGCGTGGGCCGTTCTTTTGTTGTTCAGAAGGGGCGGCACTCTGGCCAGGAGGCCGGGAGGCCCGCCACGGGTCCACCCTGGGCGCTGGCCGACAGGTCCAGCAGGGCGGGGAACAAGGTGGGTCCCGCTCCATGCAATTCCCCGCCGCCGGGGTGTCCGATTTTGAGAAGCTGGCCCCCGTGGGAATTGCGTCGCTTCCACGCCCTGCGGGGCGTAGGACGGGGGACCTGGGGCAGGGAGTACCAGGAACACCCGGAGCGCGCAGGCCCGGTACCAAGAGCCGGGAAAGGCATAAAAAGACAGGGGACCAAACTTCTCAGCCGGTCCCCTGTGCATTGATTATAGGGGGTATCTTTGTAGCATTCTCAATGTGTTTGACCGTTGCGCTTAAATGACCGGGGCCGTGGCTCCAACAGGCCCCGCACTCCCTGGCGCTCCGTCTCTGCCCTGCGGCCCCGTCGGTCCCACAGCACCAGTAGGGCCCGGACTACCCGGAATGCCTTGCGGGCCCGTCGGGCCTTGCGGCCCTACCGGCCCTGGTACAGGGCAGCAGACCGGACAACACACCGCTCTTTGCACCTGCTCATCAAAATGGCCGTTCGGCCGATAAACATTCATAACAACTGGCACGACCCCTTTATAGCATAGTTGGGCACTCGCCCATATCAGCATATGCAGCGGCACCGCGCCCGGACATAGGTACTCAACAGGCAAAAACAGAATTCTGAAAGTATCAGGCGTCAAAAGCACAGCGGCCCATGGCCTGCACACAGACCTGGATGGCGGCTGAATCCGGCATGGCAGGAATGGCGCCCTTGGCGGTTGTTGTCAGGCCGCCCGCAGCATTGGCGACACGGGTGGCGGATACCCACTCCTCCAGGGTGAGCGCCTCCAGTGCGGTCCGGCCCCGGCCTGGGATCTGCGCAAGCAGGGCGCCCCAAAAGGCGTCTCCTGCCCCTGTGGTATCCACGGCGTTTACGGGAAAGGCGGGCAGAGCCCCCTCCCCTGACGGTGCGCGGAAATACGCCCCCTCCTTGCCCCGGGTAATAAAGACCGCAGACGGTCCCATAGCCTGAAGCTTTTCGGCCCCACCAGGCAGGGTGCTCTCTCCGGTAAGCAGACACATCTCCTCTTCGCTCACCTTCAGTATATCCGTTAGCTCCAGGGCGGCACAGAGCGCGCGGCGCGCAGCTTCCACACTAGGCCAAAGGAAGGGACGGTAGTTGGGATCATAGCTGATAAGAGCCCCTGCCGCCCTGGCCCTCCGTGCGGCCCACAGGGTGGTTCCGCGGCAAGGCTCCTTGGTGAGGGAGACGGAGCCAAAGTGGAATATCCGGCATCCCTCCAACAGGGTGTCATCCACCTCCTCTGGCCGGAGCATCACATCCGCCCCTGGATCTCGATAGAAGGAGAAGGAGCGGTCGCCGTACTCATCCAATTGAACAAAGGCCAGGGTCGTGGGCACCCGGTCATCCCGGCGCAGGGCGGAGCAGTCAATACCGGCTTTCTCCATGTGCTCCTGAAGAAAGCGGCCAAAGGCATCCCGGCCCACCTTGCCCACAAAGGCGGTGCTTCTGCCCAGCTTGGATGCCATAGCCAGTACGTTGGCCGGCGCACCGCCTGGGTTCTGGCTGAACAGAGGCATTCCCATCTCATTGATGCCGGCGGGCGTAAAGTCGATCAAACTCTCGCCCAGTGCTACTATGTCATACATGTATTCACCTCATATCAGCGCGGCGGGCGGCTCCTGCCCCCCCCCCTGCCCCTTGGTCATTCTTCACAAGGAGCTACATCGATCAGGACCTTCATGGTGGCCTCCCGGTTGGCATCGATGTATTCATAGGCTTTCTGATAGTCCCCGAAGGCAAAGTGCCGGCTCATCAGGGGCTTGAGCTGGATTTTCCCCTCACTGACCAGACGGATGGCATCCACATAGTCCTCATGCCGGTACATCATGGTGCTGTCCAGATCCAGCTCGTGGTCATTAAGCAGGGCCAGATCCACATGGGCCATTCCTGCATATACTGCGACCAGAACCAGCTTGCTGCCCTTGCGGGCATACTGGATAGCCTGTCCCATGGTGGTATCGTTGCCTGCGCAGTCGTAAATAACATCCGCCTTGTCCGGGCCGAAGCACTCTGCCATGACTTCACCAAAATTACGTGTCCGAGTGTTCACTGCGAAGTCCGCCCCACAGCTCCGGGCCAGCTCCAGCCGGGCGTCGGAGATATCGGTAATGAGCACCTGGGCCGCCCCCAGAGCCTTGCAGCTCTGGGCCAGCAGAATACCGATGGGGCCGGAACCCAAAATGGCCACTTTGGCGCCCGCCAGCTCCGGAAAGCGTTTAGCTGCATGAACGGCCACAGCCAGCGGCTCGATCATAGCCCCTTCATTAAAACTCATTGTGTCGGGAAGCGGAGTAATCTTAGCCGCATCCACCGCAAAAAATTCGCTGGCGGTACCAGTGGTCTGGAACCCCATCACCTTGAGTTCCTCACAGAGATTGTATTTGCCATGGCGGCAGGGGTAGCACCTGCCGCATACCACCTGTGGCTCGATGGTGACACGCTGTCCCACCCGGAGGCTGGTGACTCCCTTTCCAAGCGCGGCAATCTCCCCCGACACCTCGTGGCCTTGGGTGACGGGATATTTCGTAAACGGGTGTTCACCGTGATAGACATGGATATCCGAGCCGCACACGCCGATGCGCATGATTTTGACCAGTACCTCACCGGCCTTTGGCTCAGGGATTGGAACCTCCCGGAATTCAATGACCCCCGGGGCTGTCATAACCTGCTGCAGCATGCCTTTTCCTCCTCAACTCTTTTCACAGTACCACCGGGGGCCGCCAGCACTGATGAGTATGATGTTGCTGTTGGCGGTAAAGTCCCCGGTACGGATGGCAAATTTTACTTGGCGTGTCAGTTCGTCCCGAAAGTGGGGATGGCCGACCACCTGGCAGGGCAGCTCAGGTGGAAAACATGCCTTGAACTCCCGCTCGCGGCTGGGACTCACATCCAGGGTGGCCTGGCTCAGAATGATACCCTCCACACTGAAGTGCTTGAGCAGCTCCTTGAGCACATCTACCGCTGTGGGGACGTTTTCCGCCAGCGAGAGGTCGATTACCCTGGTGCTGTCCGGGATAGCCAGACCGGCGTCAGCGATCAGCAGCCGGTCGGTGTGTCCCATCCGGGCCAGTTCGGCCGCAATATCCCGGTTCAGGATGCCAGTCTCCGTCATAATATCACCCTCCCCCTATTTGCGGTCGTAGCAGCTCATGAGCAGCTCATACATCTCTGGAATGGTGGCGACACGGGGATTGTTGGCATAGTCGCCCAGTACCTGGCCGCAGTCTGCAATCTCCCGGATATCCTCTTTGGTCACGTTCAGCTCCCGGAAGTTGATCCAAAGGCCGATCCTCTTAAGGAAGCAGTCAATGGCATCGCAGCTTCTCTCCGCGGCCACAGCATCGCTCTCCCGCTCCAGGGAGGGCTCGAAGATCCGGCCTACCGTGGCGAACTTGTGCTCAGCGGCGGGATAGGTATACCGGGTAAAAGCGGGATAGAAGACTGCCAGAGACTGGCCGTGGGTGACATGGGGACAGTGGCCGCCGATCTGCATGCCCAGGCCGTGGGGCAAAGTGACACCGGCGGATGCGTTGGTGAGACCGCCCAAGGTGTCGGCCCAGGCCATCTGGCTGCGGGCCTCCAGGTCGGAGCCGTCGGCCAGCGCCCTGGGGAGGTATGCGGCGATAATACGGATGGCATCCAGGGCCATGCACTCCACCAGCGGGTTGGTGTTGACGGAGAGATATGCCTCAAAATTATGGCAGAAGGCATCAAAACCGGTCTGCGCAGTTACGCTGGCGGGCAGGGAAAGGGTAACCTCGGGATCTACAATGGCTGCGCGGGGGAAAATATTCTTGTTCCAGATAGCGCTTTTGTCCTTGGCACTGGTCTTGGTAATGACGGCACATGGGGTGGTCTGGCTGCCGGTGCCGGCGGTCGTGCTGATGGCCAGAATGGGCAGCGTCTGCTCCGTTGGGCCTGCGGTGTGGCAGTTGTAATCCCAGGCGGTACCAGGATGGGTGGCCTCTACAGCGATGGCCTTGGCGGTATCCATGGAGGAGCCGCCGCCCAAACCGATCACCACATCCACCCCCTCGGCCTTTGCCAGCTCCGCTCCTCTGGTGACCAGTTCAGTGGTTGGGTTTGGGATCACGCCGTCATAGTGCACACAGGCCACACCTGCGTCAGACAGGCTTTTTTTGACCTTGGCGTACAGTTCTGCCACCGCAGGGAACTCGGGGACGGTCACCAGCATGGCCTTTTTCCCATAGCGGGCAGCAAGGGCCCCCGCCTCGGTGACGCGGCCGGCGCCGAAAATGATCTCGGTGGGGGCAAAATAATCAAAGTGCTTCATTTCATTCACTCCTTTTGATTTTGTTTCCAGAGAATTGGGCTCCGGCACAAGCAGGCTGGGTGCTGGGCAGTAAATGCCGGAGGGGGTACACTTCGTTTCCACAAAAAGGGCCCGCAGGAGCAGGGCGTGTGGCTCTGTCCTGCGGGCATGGTATCAGAGGGCTGCCCTTTTATTTGGGGTAGTACTCGTCCACGTTCTCCTTGGTCACGATGGTAACGCCGGTGTCCACGTTCTGGGGCAGCGCCTTGGCGGACAGGCCGTTGGCCTCGGTATAGAGGAACATCATGCTCCAGAAGCCCATGTTATACATCCCCTGGGCAACAGTGGCGTCAATCTCACCGTTTTTCACTTTGTCCAGCACGGTGGTGTCCACGTCGAAAGCCAGCACACGCAGATCTTTGCCGGACTCAGCCACGGCGGTAGGGCCAGCGGTACCGGCGATACCGTCCACGCAGAACAGGCCTACCAGGTCATCGTTGGCCTGCAGGGCCGCCGACATGTTGTCGGTGGCAGCGGTGGTGTCTCCGGCGTCGTTAACCTTCACGATCTCGATGCCAGGGGCGTTTTCGGCGCACCAGGCCTCAAAGCCCTGAACACGGCTTTCGCTGTTCTCGGCGCCCACGGTATAGAGGACGGCAATCTTACCCTCCCCTCCGCACAGGGGTACCAGGTACTCAGCGGCAATGCGGCCGGCTTCGGAATTGCCGGTGGACAGGTAGGAGGAGCGGTCGGAGGTGGGAGAGTCGGAGTCAAAGCACACCACAGAGATCCCCTGCTCCTTGGCAGCGTTGATGGTATCCGCCAGGGCGGTGGAGTTCACGCAGGCGACTGCGATGCCCTTGGGACTCTGGGCAATGACCTGCTCCAGAACAGCCACCTGACCGGCCACATCAGAGTCGGTTTGGCCTGTATACTTAGTAGTAACACCCAAGGCGTCTCCAGCATCCTCCATGCCCTCAAAGCAGTGCTTCCAGTAATCGATGCCGGACAGGAAACTGACCATGTAGTACTCGTCGCTTTCGTTGCCGACGAACGCTCCGGCCGCAGCCTGCGTGCCATCCCCTCCAGCGTTGGGGGAGTCTTCGGGTGCTTCGGCCGGGGAGCAGCCGAACAGGGACAGGGAGAGCGCCAGTGCAAGAATAAGTGCCAGTGCCTTTTTCATTGTGGGTTCCTCCTTTTATTTTTCTTGGCGGTATTGCCTGCGCCCGCGCCGGGCGCCGGATCACGGATTACGGCCGCAGGGCAGGTTTCCTGCGCCCCAGGCCCAGCATGCGCTGGAGGAAGCTGTTGCCGCTTTTTCGGTGGCTCATATAGTCGATGGTAACGGCGATGACCAGGATAGCGCCCTGGACGAAATCCTGCCAGTAGACGGACACATTCATCATAACCAGGGCAGAGTCCACAATCTTCAGCAGGAAAATGCCGAGAAATGTGCCCAGGATACCGCCCAGTCCGCCGGTCATGGAGGTGCCGCCGATGACCGCGGCAGAGATAGCGGTGGTTTCCGCGCCCTTGGACAGCTCAGGGGTGGCAACATTGAAGCGTGCGAGAGAAAGGATACCGGCCAGTGCTGAGAGCAAGGCGATGACCACATAGACGAAGATCTTGACCCGGTCTACATTGATACCGGAGAGCTTGGCGGCATTTTCATTGCTGCCCACATAGTAGATGTTACGGCAGGCATTGGACTTCTTGGTAAAGATAAGGGCCACCACGGTGACCAGCAGGAAGATCAGGAACAGCACGGGGATGCCGAATACATCGCCGGTGGCCAGAAAGCGGAAGCTGTCCGGCAGATAGCCGGACACCGACAGGGGGGAGCCTGTGGTGATAATGTAGGCCACACCGCGGGAGAGGTTCATCATGGACAGGGTAACGATGAAAGGCGGCAGTCCCACCTTGCTGACCATAAAGCCGTTGAACAGTCCGCATATGGCTCCCGCAGCCAGAGCAGCCAGGCAGGCCACCCAGATGTTGACCCCCATCAAAGCCATCTGGCCAGCAATGACGCACGTCATGGCGGCCACGCCGCCCACGCTCAGTTCAATGCCTCCCAGAATCAGAGCCAGGGTCAGTCCGATGGAGAGCAGGCCGTCGGTGGCCACACTCAGGGCGATGCTCTTCATGTTGGAGGGCTGGATGAACTTTGGATTGACGATGGCCACGATGGCCACCACAAGCAAAATAATGAGAAATACGCTCATCTCGCGCTGTCGGAGCAACCGCTTCAAAAGCTCCGGTCCCGTCCGCTTTATCTCGCTCTTCTGTTTCATTGCCGCAACTCCTTTTCCGCAAGCTGCTCGCCGGAGGCAAGCTTCATGATATTCTCTTCCGTCACCTCTTCGCCCTCGAGGAAGCCCGCCAAGCACCCTTCGTGCATGACTGCCACCCGGTCGGACACGCCGATGACCTCAGGCAGCTCACTGGATACCACAATCACACCGACGCCGCTCTCTGCCAGTTGACGCAGAAGCGCGTGGATCTCCCGCTTTGCACCCACGTCAATGCCGCGGGTGGGCTCATCCATGATGATGACCTTTGGGGCCAGAGAAAGCCACTTCCCGATCAGGCACTTCTGCTGATTGCCGCCGGACAGGCTACTGATGGGGTATTCAATGCCCGGAATTTTGATGGCCAGTTGCTCTACAAATCGGTTGGCCAGGCTTCGCTCCAGCTTGTCGTCCAGCCAAATGCCATGGGAGACTCCCTTCATGTTGGCGCTGGACATATTGTTTTTGATACTCATCTCCAGAAACAGGCCCTGGGTTTTGCGGTCCTCGGTCAAGTAACAGATGCCTGCATCCACAGCGTCACGGTAGGTGTGGAAGGCACAGGGCCTGCCGTTGAGCACTACCTGACCGGAACGGATGGGATCAATGGCGCACAGACCGCGCATAACCTCGCTCCGTCCCGCGCCCACCAGCCCGGCAAAACCCAGGATCTCCCCCCGCCGCAGGGCAAAACTGACTCCGCGGAAGATACTGCCGGTGAGGCCGTTGACCTCCAGAACCGGATCGTCCGCTGCGATACAGCTGCTCTTGGTTGGGTAGAGATTTCCCAGCTCACGGCCCACCATAGCGCGGATGATATCGTCTGCACAGATATCTCCGGTGTCCATGGTAGTGACATAGGTACCATCCTTGAACACAGTGACCCGGTCGCAGATTTCAAAGATTTCCGCCATGCGGTGGGAGATGTAGAGAATACTGATTCCCCTACCGCTCAATTCCTTTACCAAATCAAAGAGCCGGGCAGTCTCCTTTTCCGTGAGGGAGGAGGTTGGCTCATCCAGAATCAGCAGCTTGCAGTTGAGTGAAACCGACTTCGCAATCTCAATGATCTGTTGTTCAGAGACAGTCAGCTCACTGACCAGCGCGCTGCTGGGAAAATTGGCGTTGAACTGCTTCAGAACCATGTCGGCATCCGCCCAGAGGCGTTTGAAATCAATCATTCCCCCCTTGTGGGGCAGACGCCCGATGAAGATATTCTCCGCCGCCGTCAGGTGGGGGCACAGGCTCAATTCCTGATGAACAAAGCCTATGCCGATATCCTGGGCTTCTTTGGGATTCCTGGGGGCAATAGGCGCGCCTTCAAACAAGATCTCGCCCTCCGTGGGCGGAAACACGCCGCCGATGATGTTCATGAGGGTAGATTTCCCGGCACCATTCTCGCCGCACAGCGCGTGAACCTCGCTAGGCCGCACCTGGAGCTGTACCTGATCCAGCGCCCGGGTTCCGGGAAAGACCTTTGTCACACCCCGTACCTCCAACCGATACTCGCTCATACAGCCTCCTCCTGTTCTTTTGTCAGCGATAAGCCCCCCTGCCTCAGCAGGGTCTTCAACTGAATGGCCGCCGCGCCGATTGCCGTCCCATACTCACCCAGATTGGACACCCGCAGCTTGACCCTGCGCCCGGCAAAGCGCATCCGGCGGATCTTGACCACTTTTTGGATCTGTTCGATTAAAAGCGACTCATTTGACATTCCGCCGGCCAGTACGATCTTCTCGGGATCCAGCAGATTTATGTAGCTGGCAATGCCGATGCCGATGTATTCTCCCGCCCTCCGAACCAAGTCCAGTGCGGCCACATCCTGCTCCCGGGCGGCAGCGAACACGGTCTTGGCCTCCACCCGCTCAATATTGCCGCCTGCCAACTCCAGAATACGGGTTTTGACTCCGCTGGAAATCAGGTTACGGGCCTGCTGGGCAATCGCTCGCCCGGAGGCTACCGCCTCCAGGCAGCCGTTGTTGCCGCAGGTACACAGCGGCCCATCCTTCTCCACCGTGATGTGGCCCAGCTCCCCTGATGTCCCAGAGGCACCGACGCACAGCTCTTCGTTTTCAATGGCCGCTGCGCCGATGCCATAGCCAAGGTTGATGCAGATAAAATAGTGATACCCCACACCTGAACCAAAGAATTGCTCCCCCAGCGCCATAGCCCGCTTGGAGTTCTCCAGCCGCATAGGCCAGCGGATACTGGTCCGTTGTAAAAGCAGCCGCCCCAGCGGCTCCAAAAGCGCTACATCCTCCCAATGAAAATTAGGGGAAAAGAGTACCCTTCCCTGGTCCAGGTCCAGAATCCCCGGCACACCCACCCCAACGCCCAGGACCCGGTGGAGCGGGATACCGCTCTCGCGCAATAGCTGGTCAATCAGCTCTGCGGCGGTCTGAATGACCGCGTCGGCATCTTCCGGTACCGGAATGGGACGATTTGCCTTTGCAACAGGCATTCCATTGAGATCCATCACAAGCGCCCTCAGCACGGTTGGAGCAAAGTCGATCCCGACGCTGTAATAGCAGTCCCCAGCAAACTCATACATTTCGGGGCGCTTTCCGGAGGCGCCCTCCTGCCTCCCACAGGAGCGTACAATACGGTTGTCCAACAACTCATCTGTGATCTTGATTGCGGTCGGCAGGCTCAGCCCCGTCCGGCGTGCGATCTCAGCCTTGTTGATAGCGCCTCTCTCCCAGATTGTTTTCAGCACCAGCCTCCGGTTCATCAAAGCTAAAGTGAATTTATCAACACGCACGTGAAAACTCCTTTTCCTCTGCCCATTCCCCTTTAAAATACCCCCAACGCTCTTATCCTTTTATACTAAGTTAAGTTAACTAACTTAACGAGGCAATTGTAGCGCTATGCATAAGAAATGTCAATCCCTCTTTTCTATTTTTGGCGTTTCGAATGATGCATCTGAAAACCTTTTGTATATTATACCGAAAGGTTTTTGAATATAGCATAAAATCAGGGGCGGCATTTTAGCAAAAATGCCGCCCCTGGTCTGATCCGCCGGAATCAATAGTAATGCTCAAGTCTTGGCACCCGCCAGCCGTTGTAAGAGATAATATGGGCCGCCCCAATGGCCGTTCCATAGTCGCCGCGGGTTCCCAAACGGAGCGTCACATGGCGTCCCGCCTGCCGCATCTGCCGCATTTGCATACTATGGGCTACCCGGTCGAAAAACAGCGGACCGTTTTTTGTCAGGCCTCCGCACAAAACGATACAGTCCGGATCCAGGATATTGATCGCCATGGCCAGTCCGATTCCGATATAGTCAGTAGCCTTGTCCACAATCGAGAGGGCTACCGCATCTCCCTTGGCCGCCACCTCAAAGACCAGCTTGGCATCAATCCGCTCCGATGCGCCGCCGCACCGCTCCCGCAGGCTGGTAGGGAGACCACTGCAAACGGCGTCTCTGGCCTGCAGGGCAATGGCCTCACCGGAAGCTACCGCCTCCAGGCAGCCGGAGTTTCCACAGGCGCAGAGCGGACCGTCTTTGCAGACAGTGATGTGTCCCAGCTCACCGCTGGTGCCGCTGCTGCCGTAGTAGAGCTGATTGTTCTGCATCAGAGCTGCACCGATACCGTGTCCAATGTTGACACATAAAACGGTATGGGTGCCGCTCTCTCCGCCATCCCCGCGCCAGCCACTCTCCGCTAGTGCCAGTGCCCGATTGGCGTTTTCGACCAACACGGGGTAGGACAGCCGGCTCTGAAGCCAGCTCTGAAGCGGAATATCGCTCCAGCCAAAGTCCGGGGAGAAGAGAATATGCCCGGTATCCCGCTCGATGAGGCCGGGCATCGCCACCCCCACTCCGGCCAACCGATCCAGTGCAACTCCGGATTCCAGCAGACTGCTCTGAATCCGCTCGCACAACCGGTCCACAAATGCTTCAACAGGCTGGACCTCCCCCGTTTCCACCATGGTTCCGTATACTACCTTCTGCGCCAAATTCATCAGCACCAGCCGTATGGTCCCACGGCCAATATCCACCCCCATATAATATTCGCTTTCGGGCACCACGCTTAACAATTCCGGCGGTTTTCCTCCGCTGCTCTTCCCCTTTCCCACAGCTCTCACCAGACCGCGGTTAATCAGGTTTTCCGTGATGGTCATGACGGAGGGAAGGCTCAGCCCAACCCGTTTTGCAAGCGCAGCACGGCTGATGGGGCCCTCCAGAATGATCGTCCGCATAACGTTGCTCTTATTGGTGGGAGCTGCCCGATAGCGGTCGGCCCACGGGGTTTTGGGCATAGTGATACCTCCTTTTTTTACTACTTTTCTAAAGTATATCGCATTCAAATATATATCACAAGTAAACCGCACCATTTTTTGCAGATCAAGACGATTGACAATATCTCAGCCGTGTTTTAAAAACCGTTCTACCAAAAGTCTACCAGAAATGCCTTGGAATCCTTTGGGTTCCAAGGCGTTTTCACTTTTCCCGCTCCCGTATTGT
>OGMN01000523.1_pt1 | contig 41063 bp, 18 predicted proteins | sample 1573211 | NCBI WGS metagenome assembly OGMN01 (sample SAMEA2581876, study PRJEB24529) | metagenome | biome: Human gut stool | place: China | collected 2011
ACTCCTGCCGGGCGCAACATCTCCACCATCTTGCGTGAAATGTCTTCGTCCGTAAAAGGGGCATAGATGGCTTTCACACTGTTCGCCATCTCTTCTTTAGGCAACCCCATCTGCATTTTACATTGTTCATAAACCTCGCCTACCACGTGCGCCATGCCCCGTTCTTTCAACAGCTCCACGGCTGCGCGGAAAGCGATGAATTCGTCCATATTGGACATGTCGATACCGTAATAATCGGGATAGCGCACCTGCGGAGAAGAAGACACCAGCACGATTTTCTTCGGATGCAGGCGGTCGAGGATGCCGATGATGCTTGTCCTCGTAGGCATTCACGCTCCCGTAAGTGATGTCATACACATGCGCGGCCAGATCGTTCCGGCTGTTGCCTTCCGTAATGAACGTACGCAGTTTGATGTCCTTGATAGCCACTTTCTCGCTACGGATATACTGGCTCAGGATGCGTTCGAGCTCCTCATGAGTGGGCTTATGTCCCAACGCTTCTATCTGGGCAATCTTGGTTTGGTTCAGATATGCCTTGAAAGCGTCCAACATGCCATAAAAGGCGACTTCCGCCGTGTTCGGAATAAAAGAGAACACCGTATGTTCCAAATCCCCGCCAATGGCTTTCAGGATGGCATCGCGCAACTGCATGCCCAAAGCCTTACGCTCCAGGTAAATATCGCGGTCGCTTCCACGGCTGAAATAGATTCGTTCGAACGAACAGGCTTTCACCTCCTTGGGTTGCAGGATTTGTTCCAGACGCATCTCTCCGTCCTTATGCACGCTGACCGCCTGCCCCGGCATGAGTTCGTGTATCTGCTCCGTCTCCAATGCGAAAACCGTCTGGATGACAGGACGCTCGGAAGCCACGACCAAAACCTCATCGTCTTTATACCAAAAGGCCGGTCGGATACCCCACGGGTCGCGCAGGACAAACATCTCGCCGCTGCCCGTCGCCCCACACACCACATAACCGCCGTCCCACAAGGGGGCCGCCGTGCGCAACACGTTGTTCACGTCGATACGCTCCTCGATATAGCGTGTAATGTCCATACCGGACAGGCCCAGCCCTACGGCTTCGGCATAAAGGCGTTCGCTTTCGCGGTCGAGCCTGTGCCCCACTTGCTCCAGCATGATATAAGTGTCGGAATAAATCCGGGGATGCTGCCCTTTGGCCGTAATGTCGGCAAATACCTCATCCACATTCGTCAGATTGAAATTGCCGCACAACGCAAGGTTTTTCGCCCGCCAGTTGTTGCGCCTCAAAAACGGATGGACAAAAGAAAGGCCACTCTTTCCGGTCGTTGAATACCGAAGGTGGCCCATATAAATTTCACCGGCAAAAGGAAGCTGCCGTTTGGCATACGTGGCGTCTGCAAGCTGTTCCGCGCTCAAATCCCTGAACCGGGACTGCACGGAAGAAAAAATCTCGGTAATGGCACCCGTACCCAACGCCCGTTCACGGAACATATACTCTTCTCCGGGATTCGCCTCCATCTTCACGCAAGCCAGTCCGGCGCCTTCTTGTCCGCGGTTATGCTGTTTCTCCATCAACAGGTAAAGCTTGTTCAAGCCGAACATCCAAGTACCATACTTTTCCTGATAATACTCCAAGGGCTTCAGCAAGCGTATCATAGCGATACCGCATTCATGTTTCAACTGTTCCATGACAATCGTTCTCTACAAACCTTATTAGGGGGCAAAGGTACAAATAAATGCGAATACTTGCAATTTATTTCGCTATTTACGCCGAAAAAGACACTTCTCATGACAAAAAAGCAACCTATCCGCGCTTTCATGAACAAAACGAAAGACAAGCGCCCTACTTTACTTCCACATCGGAAACGAAGCCGTTCATCTCCATCCCTTCCGTGCCCGTCAGTTTCTTTCCGTCTACCGTGACATTCTCCAACAGTACGCCGCGCACGTCGTTGTCTGCGTCATATCCTTTTATCCGCATGGGATACATTTTTCCCCCTTCCCCTTGGTAGCGGATATTACGGAAGACAAGGTTACGAATCGGACCGCCAGGCTCACGGTTGTATTTCTCATTGAAAATAACACGGATGTCTATCAGCCGGGCCTCTTCGCAGTCTTCCACCCGGATATCCTCGAACGACACATCCTCCACCCGGTTCTTGTCGCCCGCACACACGGCCATCACTCCACGGTAATTGTCGTCATCCTCATCCACGTTCAGCACGTCTATGTTGCGGAACCTCACGCCGCGAAGCGTCTCTCCCTTCGGGGAACGGTCGTCGCCATGACCTCCCACGTTAATGGCATGCGCCACATCGGCCCACAAAATGGAGTTTTGCACCGTCAGGTTGCTCGTCCCTCCCCAAAACCACCAACGGTGGTTGTAAAATGCCAAACAGTCGTCGCTCGTACGAAGAAACACATCGTCCACCAACCAGTCGTGGCAACACATCAAATCTATTCCGTCGCTCCACCCCCGGGACGAGAAACTCTTCACATTCCTGACCGTCACCTTACGGCTCTCGCCGCCCAATATGGTGTAATGCTGGGGGTTGACCACCGTAATGCCTTCCACGTGTACGTTGCGCGAACGGGTGATTTCCACGCCGCGCAAGGGTTGGAACAGCATCCCGCGTCCCACAATCCGCACATTCTTCGCCCTGTCCACCCTGAGTTTGGCTTTCACCAAAGCTCCCGGTGCCAGATAGACCGTGCAGTTGCTCGGTACGTCTATCTCGCCGTTGGGCAGATCCTTGGGCTTATGTACGCCGGGACCGAAATAAATCAGACGGCAATCTTTCCGGAAAATATCTTTCGAACCGCCGTCCCAAACCACGACGCCTTCGCCCTCCGTTCCGTCATACGTCTCCGTCTCCACCTCATTGGCAAACAAATGGAGATTGCCCATGCGGTCGCCCCCGAACTCCACACTCAACTTGGCCGGACGCTCCAAGCGGAACGTCAAGGCGTGCTCGCCCACCTTATTATATGATATACCTTGCGAGAGTGGCCGTATTTTTATGTTGTCGGCCATCTGTCCCGGCGTGACGACCTTCACCTCCACCGGCTCGTCTGCATCGAACTGCGCCATGGCCGCCCGGCTCCGGGTGTCCATGTCCACTTCCACCGAAAAGACCTGTAACTCCCGCCACGCATTTTCCGTCCCGGCTTCCCTGACGTACACCTTGTAACGGCCGTCGTCCACAACGGCCTTGTCTTCTATCCTCGGATACACGAGTATTTTCGCTTGCATGGGAAAAGAAATGAAGAAGGCTCCCAGCGCGCCATACAATATTTTATTCATACTATCAACTTAACGTGAATATAATATATATACGAACGAACCTCATAAAATACTTGCCGGAAGACGTGATATTATACTTAAAAAATATTAAAGCCCAATCCGACATGCTGTTGACACTTTGACACGATGTCATTTTCGCATCCCTGAGAATCGCGTATTTGCACATAGATAACGCTTCGGACAAGAATAACGCAACCATACAGCCCGTCAGGAATAACAAAATGACAACTCATGCGCAAGAATATTTATCCTCTGTCACCCGTTCATGCCTTTCCTGCCGCATGAAGTGGCTCGGTACGTAAGCTTAAAGACACATCCGGATTGCATAATGTTACCGGATTTTGAAACGGAAAAAGCAGCCAAATAAATCCGGCACGCGGTTTGCAAGCCGGAATTTTGCCGGAAAAAAGACATTTTTTCCGGCGTTTGAAAGAGAAACACGAACCGACATGCGGAGAATGATTTTCCGCTTTCAGCCGGTTGGTTTACCGTTCTCATCCTGACGGAAGGCTGAAAGATGGGTATCCCATCCTTCAGTTATTTTATATGTTGGGACACAGTGTGTTATCGTTCAGCCTGAAAGATGAAACCATTTTTCTGAAAACTCTTGGGGGAGGGGATAGGCTTCCTGTAGTTCTTTCTTTACTCATCGTTGGTTGTAATTTGCTACCCATATTAACTGTCGATGGGGAATTTTCGGCTGACAAAATGGATTATGGAACCATTCCGTTCCTTTCCCTGTATTCCGAAGGCGAAATACCAAAATAGTCTTTGAAAGCGGAGGAGAAGTGCGATTCCTGTTCAAAACCGACCTCGTAAGCGATGCTGCTTAACGGGAGACGCTTTTCTGTAAGCAGCCGGGCTGCTTCTTGCAACCGTGTATTACGTATCAAGTCACGTGCCGGTTGGTTGGTGAGTTCTTTTAATTTGCGATATAGGTGTACACGGCTTAGCCCGACTTCGGTAGCCATCATGGCCACGGAGAACGACGAGTCTGACAGGTGGGCGTTGATGCTTTTCATAACCCTTGCCATGAGTTGTTCGTCGGGGCTTTCCATTTCAATCTTATTGATATTGTGTGCTAAGGACTGGCGGCCGGAAAGGGCATTACCAATCCTTTCGTATTGAGCTACTACGTTCAGCATCGTGTGCATTAGCACTTCCATGTTAAATGGTTTGGTTAGATAAGCGTCGGCTCCTATGTCCATCCCCTTGATATGGTCTTCATCGCGGTTTTTTGCTGTGAGCAGTACTACGGCTGTTGTGTTGAGGCGTGGGTTTGTTTTTATCTTACGGCATAAGGTCGTGCCGTCCATAACGGGCATCATTACATCGCTTAGCACGGCTGCGTATGTCTTGGTGCTCATCATGTCAAGGGCCTCTTGGCCGTTGGCACTTTCATCCACGTAAAATCTCTGTCGTAATTCTTGTTTAAGGTACAGGCGGATTTCCTCATCATCTTCCACTATGAGTACTCTATGGCGTACCCTTGGCTTGTCTTTCTTTATTTCCTGTATTTGGGGGAGGGGCGCATATGCTACTTCGCGTTTAGGTTTCACTTCTGTTGCTACAATTTCTTCTTTTCTTAGATGGTTTGTTCCTTTCGGGATGCTCACAGTGAAGCGGCTGCCGGAAGTGCCGTCGGAGTGTCCTTCCACGGTTATGCTGCCATGGTGCAAGATGACAAGTTGTCGTACCAGATGAAGTCCTACGCCGCTACCTGTTACCATGGTTGGGTTGTCGTTTTGAATCTGATAAAAACGGTCGAAGATGCGGTCGCGTTCTTCAGGTGCAATGCCTGCTCCGTTGTCGTCTACCGCAATTTCATAATGATTGTCAAGGCATCGTAATGTTACTTTCACGTATCCTCCGTGTGGTGTATATTTCAAGGCATTGCTTATGAGGTTTACCACTATTTTGTCAAAATGTTCTTCGTCAACGTATGCTATGGTTTCGTTGGTGCAGGATGAGAAAGTGAGGCAGATGTTTTTGCCAGAGGCTAATTCTTTAAAAGATTCGCATACATCGGCAATGAGCGATGCCAGATTGACAGGTGCAAAGCGTAGTTTTAACTTGCCGTGATCTAATTTGCGTATATCCATCAGTTGTCCCACTAAGGTCATTATTCGTTCCGCATTGCGGTATATAGTATGGTAACGTGACAAACGTAACGGGTCGTCGTCGGCAAGCATCAACTGTCGTAGAGGGGCGATGATGAGTGACATGGGAGTACGAATCTCATGTGAAATGTTGGTAAAGAATTGCAATTTTGCCTCGTTGATTTCTTCGCCATGCTTGTGGCGTATCATGGCTCGGTGAGCCTTTATCCGTAGCCATACCTGATAAGCAATGGTCATAAGTATAACCAGTACGATTAATATGTATGCCATCCATGCCCATGCCGTGTTCCACCATGCCTTTCGCACTATGATTTCTACTTTGCGTATATCGCTGTTATTGGCTTTTAGGCACAGCGTGTGGCGACCAGGGCTGAGCTTATTGAACGTTAGTCGGTTTGTTCCTATGGGTAACGTTATCCATGGATCTGAATCGAATGAATATGCAAACGTCAGTCGTTCGGGGCGGTTCAGTTCTTTGGTTGTCAGTTCAATGGTGAAAGTATTGTCATTGTGGGCAAATTCAAAATGTGAGGCGCACCATGTCGCTGTGTCGGTTATTGCCTTGCTGCCAGACATCATGCCGGCTCTTACTGGGCGGTCGTAGAGGTATAGGTCGCTTATCCTCACGTGCCAGTTTGTATGTGGAACCGTTATGTCATGGGGATGAAAGACTGTTATTCCGTTTGTGCCACCGAACCATAGGCGGCCTTCTGAATCCGTTGCCGATGCATTTTTGCTGAATTCGTTTCCTTGCAGGCCGTCTTTGGCAAAGAAGCTTGTGATGGCGTTCTGTTGTGGGCGGTAACGGTAAAGTCCGGAGTTAGAGCTTATCCACAGATCTCCATTTTTTGCGCTTCGGATACCGTAAACCGAACTGTGTAGTCCTGTTTCTTTCAGTGCGGTCATCTGCTTGAATGTATTAAGTTGAGGATTGAAAACCATTACGCCTTCCGAAGTTCCTATCCAGATTTGCCCGTCCGTGCCTTCGTGCAGGCAATATACAATGTAGCCGTGTGACAAGCTTGTTGCGGTAACCTTGTCGTGGTGTAACTCTACTAAGCGCAGTCCATCGTGAGTCCCTACATATAATTTGCCCCTTGAACAATAAAGCAGGCAGTCTATCCATGGCATTAGTACATTATTGATAGTTGTGTCTCGGTTCACTTTGCCGGTTTGGGGATTAAACATAAATAAGCCAGACCCCATTGTGGCGATCCATAGTCTGCCATGTGCGTCTTCTGCAAAATCGAAGACACGGGTTTCTGTTTTTCCGGTTGGGGTGATGAGGGGCATATAGACACATTTTCCCGATTTCTCGTCGAAACGCCCCATACCTCGTGTGAATGAACCTATCCATAGTTGCCCCCGCGAGTCACGATATATGCGTAATATTGTGGGTGGGATTCCTTTTTCCTGTGGCTTGTAATGGATAGCTTGCTTCATGCCTGAATCAATCCTGTATATTCCGTCTCCATCTGTACCAATCCACATTCTGCCATCAGAGTCTGCCCATAAAGTAGTGATGCAAGATTGTCCTATGACATTATGAAGGTTTGATTTGTAACCGATATATTTAAAGCCGCTATCATTATTGGGTAACATCATTATTCCTTTTTGGTAAATGGCCAACCAAATGTTCTTTTCGCAATCACGGAAGATGGAATGTACTTTCAACGAACGGGGATTGAGACTTTGGCATTCTATAGGATAGTCGTTCAATGTATTTCCATATCGTGAATCGAACCATTTTACCCCATAACCGTCTGTTCCTATTAATAGACGGCCTCCATCAGTTTCGCAAAGTGATTTTAGTGGGAAGCCGGTATGAAGTAGGATTGAAAAACATTCTTTTTTTTCATCGTATGCCATCAGTATGCCTTGTACGATGTCGCAAGCGTAAATGCGGCCGTCAGTCGTGGCACAAATGTCGGTAAGTGTCATGTCGGGAAGCGGATTGGCATAGAAGTGATCCTTCCCTTTGTTTGTGCGGCAGTACACACCTTTGTCTGCTGCCACAACCCACAGCCTTCCTTTGTTGTCAAGGGCCATGCGGCCGGTATGTACGTCGGCAAAACTTGCCGGTGCTTTATTTATCCTCAGTTCATTATGAAAGATAGATAGCTGTACAAGCATGTGTCCTGATGCCCATACTTCACCATTAGGCAGTGTTTTTACGTCATACGTGTTATTTATAAAGGGTTTCCCGTTTCCGCTCCATCGTGCCACAGGTGAAAAACGGTCGGTAGCGTGGTCGTAAAGTTGAATGCCTTGGTTCGTCGTTACATACATACGTCCTTTTTTATCTTCATACACGCCTTGTACTTGATTTGTGGCTATGGAGGTGGAATCATCCGTTGCATGGCGGTACACTGTGAATTTTGTTCCGTCATACCTGTTCAAACCGTCCTCTGTAGCTATCCATACCATTCCATGTTTGTCACGCCACACTTGGTTTACCATGCTACTTGATAGCTGTCCGTCAGTTGTAAACAGCCAGCCAGTCTGCGCTGCGGTGATTACCGGGTACAGCCACAAAACGATTATTTGCCACAAATAGCGCATACGATTCCTTTTTGGTTTAATATCACAAAATTATAGTTTTCACACAAGAAAATATCCCGTTCATTTGATTTTTTATTGTAGTGTGTAACCTTTGCATAAGTTTTTGTAACAAGGGACTGTACTGTAAATGAAAGTTTTGCCATACTTTTGAATCGTATTTATATGTCATGTCACAATTTATATAATATTATGAAGAAAAGCAATTATCGTAAGTGGTGGCTATTGCCACTCGGTATGGTCGTATGTCTGGCTGGTATGGCGCAGAATCGATTGCCACGTGCTAACAGTGAAGCACGCGAAAATGTGATTTCACTTTCGGGTGAATGGCAGTTCCAAAGGGATGACCAGCGGGCAGGGAAACAGGAAAAATGGTATAACAGGACATCGTTCAACGATAAGATTATGTTGCCCTCTACAATAGATGAGCAGCATAAAGGGAGTGCGGAGGCCAAACAGGATGGACGTTTTACGCGTCTGTATGCTTACGAAGGGCCGGCGTGGTATCAACGTACGGTTGACATCCCAGCCATGATGGAAGGCTGTAGCTTGTTTTTATGCCTTGAACGCACAAAAGTGACAGATGTATGGTTCGACGGTCAGTATGTGGGTAGTGACAGTTCTTTGATTACGACACAGAAATTCTTGCTCACGGAACAGGCTGTGCCGGGTGTTCACCGTATTACAGTGCGTGTTACCAATGGGGCGGATGAGAATCCTCCAGTTTCCGGCTGTCACCAAATGAGTAATGGCACGCAGACCAATTGGAACGGTATACTTGGGCGTATGGAAATACATGCAGTACGGGATGTGTGGTTAGAGCAGGTTCAGGCGTATCCTAATTTGGCTGACCGTAATGTTAGATTGCGTTTTCATATAAAAAAGAAAGGGCAAAAGATGGAGGGCAGGATGCAGTTGGAACTGCAATCTTGGAACACCAAAAAGCCTCACGTATTTGAAACGTTGATGTTACCCGTCGTGATGGAATCCAATGATACTGTATTTGAATATGTTTACCCGTTAGGTGATAAGATGCAAACATGGGATGAGTTTTCTCCTACGCTTTATCGGGTGAAAAGTACTTTGACTACCACTATAAACGGGATGAATGTCAGTTCCGTGCGGGAAACGGATTTCGGAATGCGGGAAATAACTTCCGACAGCCAGGGCTTTGTGATAAACGGCAGGCCTGCTTTTATGCGGGGCAAGCACGATGCGGCGGTATTTCCTCATACCGGATATCCGCCAATGGACGTTGACGAGTGGATACGTATTCTTAAAATATATAAAGATTATGGCCTCAATCACGTACGTTGTCATACATGGTGTCCGCCATTGGCTGCATTCGAGGCGGCCGATATAGTCGGCATTTATTGGTTGCCCGAACTTCCGCATTGGGGAGCTGTTGGTGGAAAGGTCGATATAATACAGGGCGATGTGGAACAAAAAACAGAGATTTATGATAATACTACCAGTTATCTTGTATCCGAAGGTTTCCGCATGCTTGATGAAATGGGAAGCCAACCTTCATTCACCATGTTTGAATTGGGGAATGAGATGAGCGGGAGTCGCGAAGAAATGTCCAAAATCATCTCGAAGTTCCGTGACCATGATCCGCGTCATCTCTATGCCGGTGGTGCTAATAATTTCCTTTGGGCTCCTCAGTTTACACAGGGTGATGACTTTTGGACTACGACAATGACAGGAGGGACTTATGGGGCAGGGGTATATCATGACACCAAAGGACTTGAGGTACGTTCATCATATCCCAACCACAATGAAGGGCATGTCAATAATATTTTATGTGGTACGGATTATGACTATTCATCGGCTATTACCCGTTTTGATAAGCCTATAGTAAGTCATGAAACCGGGCAATATCAAGTTTACCCTAATTATAACCAAATAGAGAAATTTACGGGGGTGACGCGGGCTTATAATTTAGATACTTACCGTCAACGGTTAGAAGAAGCAGGAATGGGCGATCGTGCAGAAGATTTTTTCCGTGCTTCTGGACAGTTGGCTGCGCTTTGTTATCGTGAGGATATAGAGAGTGCGATTAGGACTGACCGTTTTGGCGGTTTTCAATTGTTGGACTTGCAGGATTATCCGGGGCAGGGAACGGCTCTTGTAGGAATGCTTGATTCTTATCTCGATTCAAAAGGTATCATAACACCGGAGCAGTGGCGTGAGTTCTGTTGTGAGGTGGTTCCTTTGTTACGCCATAAAAGTTTTACTTATACGACTGATGAAACATTCAAATCCCGTGCTGTGATTGCCAATTTCGGGGCTGCCGACCTTTCATTGAAGCCGGAGTGGACAGTCAGCTATGCTGATGGCGCACAGATAGCCCACGGTTCTTTGGCACAAACCACAATGCCGTGTGGCGCACGTACGGATGTGGGTTCCATAGAGTTTGACTTGAGTGAGGTCAAGGCTCCGTGTAAGTTGACTGTCACTTTGTCGTTACCAGGAACATCTTATCATAACAGTTATTCCATATGGGTATATCCGAGAAAAGTAGACACCAGTGTGCCCCAAGGCATCAAAGTATTTTATTCTCTCAATTCAGAGGCACAAGCAGAACTTGAACGTGGGGGAAAGGTGCTAATCCTGCCTATGTCGGCGGCTATACCTACAAGTATTGACGGGGCTTTCCAAAGTGATTTTTGGTGTTACTCCATGTTCCGTGGTTACGATCCGCCCGGAACCTTGGGTATTTGTCTTAATCCGCAACATGCTGCTTTTGATCAGTTCCCGACAGAATACCATAGTAATTGGCAGTGGTGGAGAATGCTGAAGAATGGGCGACCCATCAATTTGAATACTTTACCCCAAACATTCCGTCCTATTGTCGAGGTAATAGACAACGTGACACTCAACCGTCGTCTCGGCGTGATGTTTGAAGCAAAAGTCGGCTGTGGCCAATTGTTGGTGTGCAGTATGGATTTACAGAACTTGCAAGCTTATCCGGAAGCGCGTCAGATATATGCCAGTTTGTTGGGGTATATGGCCAGTGATAAGTTCGCTCCCACGCAAGAACTTACAATAGAGCAGTTGGGTACCGTACTCACTTCGGGTGTTCCGACAGAGACAAAAGTAACACGCTCTATCCGTATCGACGATATGAACTTTTCTGTCAGTCCGGCTGCGGACTACAAACTTAGTGGCCGTACCGTGACTTTCGATCATTCCAACAATCTGTTTTGTACTGTTACCGATGGGAGCAAGGGGTATATAAAACTCAATGACAAGTATGCCCGTTTGTTGATACCGGTAATGAAATGTGCGTCTAAAGGTTCTTTCGTCTCTTCAAATACCACCCTGCACTATATTGACACTATCGGCCATTACCGTATGCATGTTATTGGAGATGTCAAGTTCAATCAGACGGACAGTACGCAATGGATTATACAACTCGATGCGTTGGATGGAGGAGTACAAGGTATTGTCGGGCTTAGTAACACCAATTGGGGATCGGTGCTTACATTGACGTTGGGGGATGTCTGCTTGCAGCAAACGGTTGTGGCTCCTTACATCGGTGACGTGGAAAAGAGTAGGGTGCCTATTGCCAATATGCAAGAGCCATATACGGGAGGATTGTTCGGTCCTTCATGGGAGTCGTTAAGCCAATATCAAGTGCCCGAATGGTTTCGTAATGCTAAATTTGGAATATGGGCACATTGGGGGCCGCAGTGCGTACCTGAGCAGGGAGATTGGTATGCCCGGCATATGTACGAACCGGGGCATCGCCATTACCAATATCATGTGGAGCATTATGGGCATCCTTCGCAATTTGGTTTTAAAGATATAATACATACTTGGAAGGCTGAAAATTGGGAACCTAATATGTTAATGAATTTGTATAAACGGGTTGGTGCGCGCTATTTCATGGCAATGGCCAATCATCACGACAACTTTGACCTTTGGGACAGCCGATATCATAAATGGAACTCGGTAGACATAGGTCCGGAGAAAAATATCATTAATGTGTGGCAAAAAGCCGCCCGTGCCGAAGGACTTCCTTTTGGGGTGAGTGTACATTCGTCGCATGCTTGGGTATGGTATGGGACAGCACGTGGTGCCGATACGGAAGGTGGGATGGCTGGGGTGCCTTACGATGGTAACCTCGCCGTTTCCGATGGGGTTGGCACATGGTGGGAAGGTCTTGACCCACAAGAACTGTATGTACAAAATCATGAGCCTAATCCATGGATGTCGTGGGATTGGAATGCGGGGGATCCAAGTGTGGAGTATTGTGAGGATTTTTACAATCGTACAGTGGATTTGATAAATAAATACCAGCCTGATATCGTGTATTTCGATGACACCGCACTGCCTTTGTGGCCTGCTAGCGATGCCGGGTTGTATGTTACTGCCAATTATTATAATAGCAGTATGCAATGGACGGGACGTGCTCCGCAGTGTGTGGTGACAGGTAAGAAATTGTCGGGTATTCAACGGCGGGGGATAGTAGAAGATATAGAGAAGGGAGCCATTGATACGATTAGTGCAATTCCGTGGCAAACGTGTTCTTGTTTGGGAGAATACCATTATCGTCGATCTTATTATGAAGATGATTCTTATAAATCGGCCGAGACTGTGGTGCGCATGTTGTGTGATATCGTGAGTAAAAACGGCAATTTGTTGTTGTCTGTTCCTATGCGTGGTGACGGTACCATTGATGATAAAGAAGAGAGCATACTGGAGGGTGTGGCCAGATGGATGGAAGTGAACTCAGAATGTATTTATGACACACGTCCATGGGTCGTGTTTGGTGAAGGACCTGATGCGGAGACACCACGCGAAGGACGGGAGACGGGGACGTATGGTGCCGACGATTTTCGTTTTACGGTAAAGGATGATAGTCTTTATGTCATCGTGATGAACCGCCCCGCAGACGGGCGAGTTCGTATCAAATCCTTGGGCACTGTGAATGGAAAATGTGACCGGAAGTTCCACTCCCTTGCAGTGCTTGGCGGTGGAGTGCCTGAATATTCACGTGAGCATAATGCTCTTTTAATATCGTTACCTGCATCAGACAGCCCCATTCAGGTCGTTAAAATAGTCTTGTCTAAAGAGCAACTTGAGGTTAAGGAACCTTTCGTGCTGCGTCGTCAGAATAGTGTGGAGGACATGGTGCCTACGTCTAAAACTTTTGGCGAAAGTTACAAAATGACTTCAACCTCGGTGACTTTTGATCATTCCAATGCACTTATCAGCCAAAATACGACCACAAATAACGGTTATCTTCCGGTACCGGAGGGTAGTCAAAAACTGGTCTTGCATATTGACAAGGTTTCATCGCAAGGTGCCTATAATACAGATAATACGACTCTATACTACGTCAATGCTTCAGGTGAACTTTCATCTCATAATTATGGTAAAATAGAATTACCGAGCGAAGGTAATTTTGATTTTGTACTTCCACTTACTCCCGATGTATTGGTTGATGGTTGTCAAGGTTTGCTTAGCATCAGTAATAGTAATTGGAGTTCTGTGTTGACACTGGATGTGAGTGAAGCCTATTTTCAGCGGGGCAATGAGGTCGCATATTGTGCTTGGGGAGATCCGACGAATGAAGATACATACGAGAGGATTACCAACCTGTTGTCGCGGTCTGACCTGAATGTCCTTGACTTGTCTGGGATTGAAGGGTTAGATGCATCAACAGATTGGCATGCGTTGGCAAACAATCCCAATATACTGATATTCACCAATGACAATAAGGCGGAACAAACTAATGAGGTGAGCAAGGGAAGGTGTACAGAACTTTATTTGGAGAGTGGTAGTCCGTCAGGTTTCTACGCTCCATGTTCTTTCACTGCTGAGCATGTTCAGGTAAATGTTCCGGTGGCAGAGGATGGACAGGTACTCATTCTTCCATTTGATATAACTCCTTCTGATGATGTCCACCTTTATTGTTTGACTGCTGTTACGGGCGATTCAGTTTACTGCGAACGTGTGTGGGGGATGGCAGAAGCCAATTCGCCACTGGTGTACTATTCTGACACAGAAGTGGTGCTTTCAGGTAGTGGTATAGTCCAATCCAGTGATTCAGACGTTTCAAGCGAGTTTTTTCATGGTACATATACTCCGGTTATGGTCATCGCCGGTGGATATAAGTGGGGCACTGATGAGAATGGTCATGCCGGTTTTCATCTTTTGCGGACAGAAGCAAATCTTTTGCCTTTCTCATATATACTCAAATATGAAGGAGGTCCGTTTATTCCTTTGCATTTGCCCGATGTAACCACACATATAGAAGATGTCAAGAATACCACTCATGGTCCTGCCTTCTATGATCTCTCAGGCCGTCGTGTTTATGATAATTCGCGTGGTATCCGAGTGTCGAAAGGAAGAAAATATCTGATTAAGTAATCATATAGTTATGAACAAAAAAGTATTGTTTTTATTTTTGGGGTTTGTCCCGCTTCTCGGAGTTGCACAGAACAGACCGTTTGCAGACAAGGAATTACAACGGCAAGTAGACGAAGTTTACAATCGTATGACGGTGGAGGAACGTACAGCTCAACTGTTTGGTATACGTCCGAGTGAAGTGATGGAGAATGGGAAGTTTTCAGTTGAAAAGTGCCGTAAGAAGTATCCTCATGGTTTTGGGCATGTGTGCCAATTTGCTTGTGGATTGGATTTGGACGGTAATGCGTTACGTGACTTTGTAAAGCAAGTACAGTTCTATCTTATGAATGAAACATCAGCAGCTATTCCTGCCATATTTCATGAAGAAGCTATATCTGGATTTGCGGCCAAGGGGGCTACGGTTTATCCGCAGCAATTAGGGCTTTCTTGTACGTGGAACCCGGAACTGGCACGGCGTAAGACTTTTGAAACGGCAAAGGCGATGCGTGCTGTAGGTGCTACGTTTGCTTTGTCGCCCATGATAGACTTGATACGCACAGCTCATTGGTCACGTATAGAAGAATCGTATGGCGAAGACTCCTATCTGACTGCAGCCATGGGAGCTGCCTTTGTAGAAGGGCTGCAAGGCTGTGACTGGCGTACGGGGGTAGCGGCTTGCACGAAACATTTCTTGGGCTATGGTGGTGGTTCGCGGTTACCATGGAAGGAAATTTATGAAGAGGTACTTTTTCCTCACGAGGTCGCTTTTCGCCATGCGGGCTGTAAGGTAACGATGACCTCCTATGGACGTTTTCGTAGCGAGATGGCAGTATGTAGCGATACGTTGATTAACAAAATATTACGTAATGGTTTAAAGTTTGACGGTTTGGTCGTGAGTGACTATGGGGCGGTAGGTTACCTGAGTCAGAATGATACGGCATTGTTGAAGAAGACGGCTGTTGAAGCTTTGAATGTAGGCAACGATTTGGAATTTCCTTCGAATAGTAATTATCGTTACCTGCCTGAACTTTTAGAAAAAGGATTGGTAGACCGCGAGGCGTTTGAAACATCAGTGAAACGCGCACTGATGTTGAAAGCAAAGTTAGGCTTGCTTGATAAAGATGCTCGTTTATGGAACGAGGGGCATATTGATCTTGATCCTGTCGAAGCACGAAAGACTGCTTATGAGTTGGCATGTCAGTCGGTGGTAATGCTTAAAAATGATGGTATATTGCCGCTTGATATAGAAGGACGGAAGGTAGCTCTTATTGGACCAAATGCCAATGCGGCTTGTTGTATGGTGGGTGATTATACCTACCAGTCGATGCGCTTCTTCTGGTGGGGCGGAAAGATAGACGCACATAATCCTGAGATTATAACGTTGAAGGAGGCATTAGGCAGACGTGTGGGAGGCGCACTTGGTTATGAACGTGGTTGTGAATGGAGCCGTCCCGGTGAAGTGAAGCTGGGGTGGGGTGGTGACCCACGTGTACGGCAGCTTACGCTTGGATTGGTGGAAACTCAAGACGATACAGATTGGCAACGCGCCATTCGTTTGGCTGAAGGTAGCGATGTGGTGATAGCTGCATTAGGAGAGAATCCTGCATTGTGTGGAGAAGCGCGTGAACGTAACAGTATACGTTTGCCGGGCGAACAAGAAAATTTGCTTCGTGCACTGATAGCTACAGGACGTCCCGTAATATTGGTGATGTTCGGAGGGCGTCCGCAAGTAATTGGAAATTTGGCCGATTCGTGTGCTGCCGTGCTTCAAGCATGGTATCCCGGTGAAGAAGGCGGTAATGCTGTGGCTGATATTCTTCTTGGTAATGTATGTCCGTCAGGGCGTCTTAGTGTGAGTTACCCCATGAACGAGAGCCGTGCTTCCTATTGTTACAACAATGGTGAGAAGAGTGCTGATGTGGCCTATCCTTTCGGTTATGGATTGTCATATACCGACTTTGAATGTTCGGACTTGTATGTGCCTCGTGAGGTGAAAACAAGTGATGAGAAGTTGCATATTTCCTGTAAGGTGAAGAATGTGGGGGCACGAGTTGGAGCGGAAGTTGTGCAGTTGTATCTTTCTCCCCGTTCCGGACAACCGCTTAAGCCTATCCAGTTGAAAGGTTTTGCCCGAGTGGAATTGGAGCCAGGAGAGAGTCGTAGGGTGGAATTTGTTCTTTCCCCCGAGCAGTTGGCTTATTATACCGATAAAGGATTTTATATGATCGAACCTGGTCGATATGAATTTATGGTTGGAGCTTCATCAGAAGACATCCGGCAACGAGGTTTACTCACGCTTACCGGCCAAGCAGTGAAAGCGGATTTAAGAACTCATTATCTCACGTCATGGAAATAAAACATATTTTTATACTCTTTCTGTTGCTTCTTCCCAATAAGGTTTCAGCACAGTCTTGGACGGCTGATAACGGTAATGGCACTTATACTAATCCTTTGTTTTATGATGAATGTTCAGATCCAGACATCATTCGCGTGGGTGAATATTTTTATATGACCGGTACTACGATGCATTCTATGCCGGGATTGGCTATTTATCGTTCACGCGATCTTGTTAATTGGTACTTTCTTACTTATGTGTTTGAAAGTCTCGAACTTGGTCCTGAATTTCGTCTCGAAAATGGAATGGAAGAATATGGGCAAGGCATTTGGGCACCTTGTCTGCGTTATCACGACGGACATTTCTACATTTTTTCTAATGTCAACAATCACGGTTTGCAAGTCTTTATTGCCGCTAATCCCCTTGGCCCTTGGGAACATAAGCAGATAGGTGGTAAGACCTATGATTTGTCCGTATTGTTCGATGACGATGGTAAGATATACGCCGTTTATGGTTACGATACGGTGAATCTTGTGGAGATAGAGCCTGATTTCTCTGGTTTTGTAGAAGGAAGCCGGCGAACCATTATTCGCGGGGGAAATGCTATGAGTGAAGGGCATCATTTCTATAAAATAGGAGGAAAATACTTCATTTTTAGCGCGAACTATAGTCCGATAGGACGGATGCAATGTGCCCGTGCCGATAATATTTGCGGACCTTATGAGACTCGTGTAGTAAGTACGAAAGAGACATTGGGGACACAACGTGGTTATCGTGTCAACGATGGTATTATGTGGCAACCTGATATGCCTGTGCCCGGTGACAAATTCAATGTATGGAAACCTTTGGAATGGGACTATAAAGCTGCGCCGTTGCACCAAGGTGGGATTGTAGATTTGCCCAACGGAGAGTGGTGGGGATTTTCAATGCTTGATTTTCGTTCTGTAGGGCGTACCACATGCCTTTCTCCCATCACATGGGTGGATGGTTGGCCTTATTTCGGCTTGCCCGGTAATCTTGGACGGACACCACGCACATGGTACAAGCCCAATGTGGGTATTGATGTGGAACCTCATGCACCATTTGTACGTAGTGATAGTTTCGATGGTAAAAGTTTGAACCCTATTTGGCAGTGGAATCACGAACCCAATAACCGTAAATGGGAATTGGCCAAAGGCGTATTACGTCTTCATACAATGCCTGCCGCTCATTTTACTCAAAGGGGGATTGGACCTGAATCACAAGTTACCGTAACACTCGATGCCTCACATCTGAAAAATGGAGACATAGCTGGGTTGGCTTTGCTCAACCTTCCTTATGCTTGGATTGGTGTGGTACATACAGGACAAAAACAGACATTGCGTTGGTATGATATGTATAAGAATGATACTATTGACATACCACTTTCTCAATCGAAAGTTTGGTTGCGTGCTTTTGGAAACTTTGATCAAGATATTGCCTGCCTTAGTTACAGTTTCGACGGGAAGCATTTCAAGCAATTAGGCGACAGTATTCTCATGCCTTATCAACTCAAAACTTTCCAAGGTACACGCTATGCCCTCTTTGCCTATAATGCAGAGGGACGTGAGGGTGGATTTGCTGATTTTGACAACTTCAAACTTGATGAACCGTTAGCAGATCGTTCACAAAATATTCCTATTGGACAAATTATTCGTCTCACCAATTATGGTTCTGGTAAGCGTGTGTGGGCTAATCCTCGCGGTATGCTTTGTAGTGCAGCTATAGGAAGTAAGCCCTATGATACTTCGGATTGTTTGTTTAGAGTACATGACCGGGGTAATGGGCGTGTGGTGCTCGAAGCCATGAATGGTACGGGTTTTATCACAGTGGTGGGAGCCGGTCTTGCAGCCGATGTTCGGCTTGTGAAGCAAGAATCAGAAGCCTGTCTTTTTATGTGGCAGGATATGTTGCGCGGACAGTGTATGCTACTTTCGATGAAGACCCAACGTTATATAGGTCTTGATGCTCGTACTGATGAACCCTATTCCGCAGATTGGCCTGGCACAACCCCAAACCGTCGTGACGGTACGGTTTTATGTTGGGAAGTTGTATCGAAAATTTAATGAAGTATTTAATCCTAGCTTTTTATAAATCGGGGAATAAATTTAAGAACGTATAATCATAAAAAAAGCCGCATCCGAAGTAAAATTCCGGATGCGGCAAGTCGTTTATAAATGGTTTGTCTCTTTTATTCTGACTGTGCAGACATTTCCTTGTCGATGGCGGCAATCTTTTCGCCAATCAGGTTCAGTTCGTCTTTCAGCTTCTCCATCTTCTTGTTCATCTCGTTGAGGAGGCTGCTGCCCTTCTTAGAACTGCAAGTCAGGAAGCCCAGATTGTTTTCGTACGTCTTGATTTCGCTGCGTTTGTTTTCGTAGGCCCGTACCAAGCGTTCCCGTTCGCGGGACAAGCCTTGTCCGCCTTCTTTGGCATCGTTCTTCAAGTTGTTCTTGAAGTTGTCCAGACGGCGGCGTGCGGCCGACATGTTCAGGGCTTTGAACAGTTGGTCTACCGTTTCGTGGTAAGCCTTATAGATTTTGTCTTTCTCTTTGAAAGGTACGAAACCGATTTCGTTCCATTCCTTCATCAGTTCTCTTACGGCGTCCTGTTTGTTTTCTTCCTCGTCGGACTCCAACAAGGCTTTCAGCTTCTCGATGACCTGCTCCTTCTTTTGCAAGTTTTCTTTTTCCTCCCCACGTTGGGATGCCGTGTTCTTGCTCTTCTGTTCAAAGAAGTAGTCGCAGGCACCGATGAAACGTTGCCAAAGGGATTCGGAATGCTTTTTAGGAACGGCACCGATGGTCTTCCATTCCTTTTGTATCTGCATGAGCTTGTCGGCCGTAGCTTTCCAGTCCGTACTGTCCTTCAGTGCCTCGGCTTTTTCGCAGAGTTCCGTTTTCTTGGCCAAGTTTTGAGCCTGTTCCTCTTTCAGGCGTTTGAAGAATGCAGCCTTTTCCGTGAAGAACCGGTCGCATGCGCCACGGAAACGCTCGAAAATCTTCACGTTCATCTTTTGAGGGGCGAAACCAATGGTACGCCATTCCTTTTGCATCTCGATGATTTGCTGCGTCTGTGCCTCCCATGCAGTCGCCGTCTTGATGGCCGTCAGGTCGACGGCTTCTATTTTCTCGCAGAGTGCGGTCTTGTGTGCCAGGTTTTCTTCTTCTTTCTGCTTCAGTTCCTCGAAATATTGCTGATGACGTTTGTTCACGGCGGTAGACGCAGCCTTGAAGCGTGCCCAGATTTCTTCGCGCAATTCTTTCGCCACGGGACCCGTTTCCTTGAATTCCTGATGCAAGGCTTGCAACTGTTGGAAAGCGGATATGACATCGGCTTCTTCGTTCAGTTTCTCCGCAGTCTCGCAAAGGCGTGTCTTGATTTCCAGGTTCTTCTTGAAATCGTACTCACGGAATTCGTTGTTGAGCTTCAGTTGGTCGTAATATTGCTCTACGTACAACTGGTAGGTTTTCCACAGTTCGTTGGCTTTTTCTGCCGGGACGAGCGTCAGTTCCTTCCATTGGTTCTGGAGCTCTTTAAACTCTTTGTAGGCTTGGTTGGCTTCCTCCGGCGTGGCACTCAATACCTTGATCCGTTCCAGAATCTCTTGCTTTTTCTGCAAGTTCTCTTCTTTCTGCCGGTCCAGTTCAGCCTGCAATTCAGCTCTTTTTTGCTTGATGACGTTCATGGCCGCCTTGAATTCGTCCTCGAGCACATTCGGTGTCGGAAGGAAAGCCTCGGGCTCGCCTCCGTTTTCGATGAATTGCGCCCGGGCAGCCGCCACGTTTGCCTTATGTATTTTATAGAAAGCCTGTTTCAGGGCGTCCAACTCCTGTTTCTCGGCCGGAGCGTCGGCTTCGGCCAGTTCCTTCACTCGTGCAACGACTTCTTCCTGTGTTTGCGGCACTTCTATCGTTTGATTTTCCGTTTCGTTCACTTCAGGTGCTACGTTTTCTGTTACGTTCTCTTCCGTCTGGAGAGTTTCTTGAGAGTCCATCATGTTACTTGTTTTAGTATCTGATTCGGTTTTACTATTCACTTAATCCGGCACAAATTAAGTATAAAAAACGGTGGAAACCTAAAAAATCTCCTGTTTTTTTACTTTGCCCGGCTTTAAATCCATGTTTTTCGCTTAAAATACCATACGAATGCCACGGTAATGCCCACGGTAAGCATCAAAGCCACCGGGAATCCCCAAGCCCAATTCTCCATGCCGTTGACCAGGTTCATGCCGAGCAAACTGGCGATGAGCGTGGGAAACATGAGGATAATGGAGATGGAGGTCAACATCTTCATCACGCCGCTCGTGTTGTTGTTGATGATATTGGCGTAGGTGTCCATCGTCGAGTCGAGGATGTTGGCATAGATGGATGTCGTCTCGCGTGCCTGGCTCATCTCGATGTTGACATCCTCGATTAGGTCGGCGTCCAGTTCGTCCACCGGAAGTTTGAACTTCAGTTTGGAGAGCAGGGTTTCATTGCCTCGGATGGAAGTGATGAAATAAGTCAGACTGTCTTGCAGGCGCGACAAGTTGATGAGGTCCACGTTGTCCACGTTACGATCCAAGTGTTGCTTGGCTTTCTCGATGAGCAGGTTGATTTGCTTCAGCCGTTTCAGGTACCACACGGCAGACGAAAGGAACAGGCGGAACACCATGTCTACAGAGTCGGTGAATCCCAATCCGCGTTTTTGCTGATAGCTTACGAAGTCTATCATCATGTTCGTCTCGAAATTGCACACGGTGATACACACCTCTTTGTTCAGGATGATACCGAGGGGAATGGTCGTATAAGGCGTACGCGAGCGTACTTCTTTCACGTAGGGGATACGCAGGATGATGAGTATCCAACCGTCGTCGAACTCATAGCGGGCACGCTCGTCGGTATCGGCGATGTCCATTAAGAAGTAATCGGGAATGTGGAGCGTATTCTCCAGATAATCTATGTCGTCCTGAGTCGGACAAGTAACCTGTACCCAGCAGTTGGGTTCCCACTTTTCGAGCGTGCGCAGGCCGCGGTTTGTATTCCAGTATGTTCGCATGAATAAAAATCCTCCATAATTATAACGGAACGGAGGCAGCTCCTTGCAAACCTCTGTCCTACTTAGTTCATATTTTCCGCGTGATAATCGTCCATTTTAAATAAACACTGTGATAAATTGCGGTGCAAAGATACGATAAACCGCTTGAAGTTACAAATAAAAAAATGGCTTTGAGGCCGTTTTTTCTATCTTTTTCCCGGATTATGCCGTTTCGGAAGTTTCCCGGGCCACGGCATTGGTCAGATTGACGAATTCGGCCACGGATAATTGCTCCGGACGGCGGCCGAAAATCTCGGCGGAGAGAAATTCGGTGTGGTCTTTAGGCTGCCGTCCTTCCTGTTGTGCCTTGTGGTCGGCATCTGCCAGCACAGGGCGGATGGAGTTGCGAAGCACTTTGCGCCGTTGGTTGAATGTGGTTTTCACCACTTGTTTGAAGAGCCGCTCGTCGCAGCCTAAGTCCGTCGTGGCGTTGCGTGTCATACGGATGACCGCGCTCTTCACCTTGGGGGGAGGGTTGAATACGTGTTCATGTACCGTGAACAGGTATTCCACGCTGTACCATGCCTGGAGCAGTACGCTCAGGATGCCGTAGGTTTTGCTGCCCGGTCCGGCGGCGATGCGTTCCGCCACTTCTTTCTGTATCATGCCCGTACAGCAAGGGATAAGGTCCTTGTAGTCGAGCATCTTGAAGAATATCTGGCTGGAAATGTTATAAGGGTAGTTGCCCGTAAGTACGAACGGCTGTCCGCCGAACGTCCGTTCCAGATGCATTTTCAGGAAATCGTCTTCTATGATGTTTTCTTCCAGTTGGGGATAGTGGGTGCGCAGGTAGGCCACGGATTCGAAATCAATCTCGATCACTTTGAGGGGGCGGTCTTTGCGCACGAGGAACTGGGTCATGACACCCATGCCCGGCCCCACTTCGAGCACCGGGATTCCGGGGCAGGTATCCACCGTATCGGCGATGTCCTGTGCGATTTTCAGGTCTTTTAAAAAATGCTGTCCGAGAAACTTTTTGGGCTTGACTGTCTTCATTGTTGTTTTTTTGTTTTATTTTTGTGGGGACAAAGGTAATTAAAAAATAGACATAGGCGGCATTGGAAACTTCTAAGATCATTCGTCATGCGTTGAATTTTGCGATTAAGCGAGCGCAGACAGAGCTTGCTCTGAATCTGCCGAGCGTGAGCAAATTATTCAAAATAGCCTTTCCTTTGGTGTTGGGAGGCTTGATTTTGTGGTGGATGTACCGTGATTTCGACTGGAACGGGCTGTGGGACGCGTTGAACGACGGGATGAATTGGACGTGGATGTGGCTTTCCATGCCTTTCGGCGTGCTGGCGCAAATCTTGCGGGCGGCCCGTTGGCGGCAAGCCTTGGAACCGTTGGACGAACGTCCGCGCCTGTCTTCGTGCGTGCATGCCGTGTTCCTTTCATACGCCTCCAGTCTTGTGGTGCCCCGGGTGGGAGAGGTCTTGCGTTGCGGGGTACTGAAGAAATATGACGGGACTTCTTTTACGAAGTCCTTGGGGACGGTGGTGACCGAGCGTATGGTGGATTCCCTCCTGATGTTGTTATTGGCTGCTTTGACCGTCTTGCTGCAAGTCAAGGTGTTTATGGTATTCTTTGCCGAGACGGGAGTGAGTTTTGAAGAACTGGCCGGACGTTTCTCGGCAGCCGGTTATTGGGTCACGGCGGCCTGTTTGTTGGTCGTGCTGGTCTTTCTCGCCGTTTTGGCCAAGCGGTTAGCATGGTTCAACCACACCCGTAACCTGCTCCGCAATGTGGTGGACGGTGTACTTTCTTTGCGCAATGTCCGTCATGTCCCTATATATATAATATATTCGTTAGGGATATGGGCTTCCTATTTCCTGCATTTCTATTTGACTTTTTATTGTTTTTCCTATACTTCGGGATTAGGGATTACGGCGGCTTTGATTGCTTTCGTGGTCGGCACGTTTGCCGTTTTGGTACCCACGCCGAACGGTGCCGGACCCTGGCATTTCGCGGTAAAGACCATTCTGGTGCTCTACGGCGTATGCGAGTCGGACGCTGTCGTGTTCGTGCTCATCGTACATACGTTGCAAACCCTACTCGTCGTCTTGCTCGGGCTCTATGCTGCGGGGGCATTGGCCTTTACCCGCCGGAGGTGCTTGGCCGGAGGGGAGGACGGAACGGAATAAATTGGATTGTTGAACCATAATATAGGTTGTTATGAACGAGATTAAGAACTTGGAACCGCAGATCGTATGGAAGAATTTCCATGCGTTGACCCGTGTTCCGCGTCCGTCTGGACATTTGGAGAAAGTGCAGCAATTCCTGTTGGATTGGGCGGCTGCGCACGGTATAGAGGCTTTTAAGGACAAGGGTGAGAACATCGTCATGCGCAAGCCTGCCACGCCGGGGATGGAGAACCGCAAAAAAGCCGTCATGCAAGCCCACATGGACATGGTGCCGCAGAAGACGGCGGAGAGCCGGCATAATTTTGAGACCGACCCCATCGAAACCTACATCGACGGCGAGTGGGTGAAAGCCAAGGGGACGACCTTGGGCTCGGACGACGGAATGGGGGTGGCGGCCATTATGGCCGTGATGGAAGACGAGAGCCTGGAGCACGGCCCGTTGGAGGCATTGATTACAGCCGACGAGGAAACTTGCATGTACGGGGTCAACCATCTTGCGCCCGACACGTTGACGGGCGACATCCTGCTGAACTTCGACAACGAGACGATGGGCGAATTTGTGGTAGGAAGTGCCGGAGGGGTGAACGTCACGGCATCGATTTCCTATAAAGCCGTGGAGGCAGATCCGGCTGACGTGGCGGTCAGAGTGACGGTCAAAGGTCTGCGCGGCGGACATTCCGGTCTGGAGATTTGCGAGGGTCGTGCCAATGCCAACAAACTGATGGCGCGGTTCCTGAATATGGCCATTCGTGAGAACGAAGCGCGTTTGGCTTCGTGGAAGGGGGGCAATATGCGCAATGCCATACCTCGTGAGAGCGAAGCGGTGGTGACGGTACCGGTTGATGATGTCGATGAGTTGCAGGGACTGGTGGAATATTGTACGGAAATGTTTGCCGAAGAATACCGCGGGGTGGAAGAAAACATCGTGATGACGATGGAGCGCGTGGATTTGCCTGCTACCCAAGTGCCGGAAGACATTCAGGACAACGTGTTGGATGCCATTATGGCTTGTCATGACGGTGTACTTCGCTACATCCCGTCCATTCCGCACATCGTGGAGACCTCGTCCAATCTGGCGATTGTCAACGTGACGCCGGAACGTGCGGAAGTGCTGATTCTGGCACGCAGTTCGAGCGAGAGCATGATGGACTATATCGGAACCATGTTGGAAAGTTGCTTCAACATGGCGGGCATGAAGGTGGAATTCAGTGGCCGTTACGGGGCATGGCAGCCTAATTTCGATTCGCAGATTACGGCACAGATGGTGGAAATCTATAAGGAAATGTTCGGCGAAGAGGCATTGGTGCAAGTGGTGCATGCCGGTTTGGAGTGCAGTCTTATCGGGGAGGTATATCCTGATATGGATTTGGTAAGTTTCGGTCCTACGCTCCGTTCGCCGCATACGCCGGATGAGCGTTGCCATATCCCTTCGGTGGCCAAATTCTGGGCGTTCTTGAAAGAACTGCTCCGCCGGATACCGGAGAAGGCATAAATTTTTTCCATGAAGGCCATGGTATGTTTGGGAGATAATGGGAGGCATGCCACGGACGGATGGCCGCATGGCGTTGTGAAGATTTCTTACCGTTTTGGTTTGAGCCTGTAATTTACTGTGTTTTAGTCTATTGAATGCTCTAAAAAGTTCTCCTTAGATTCGCAAATCAATCTGCGCCAAACGAAAAATCAATCGCTTGAGACTGATTTTTCGTTTGGCGCAGAACGATTTTACGCTCTCCTCACTTGTCGTTTTGTCGTGGCTTTTCAGGTTTTTGGGCTTTGGGTACGGGTGAACTGGAAACCCGGTCGGTCTGTGATGTACGGTTTTTAGAATATTATAACGTTGAATAGTTTCATTTCTCAAGAAGAATGCCGTTATTTGCATAAATCAGTACTAAAAACCAAAAGAAATAACTATGAAGCAAAAAATCTTATGGAGTATATGCGCGATGTTCCTTTGTTTCGGAACAGGGTGCCCGGCTGCGAGTTTCGATGATTTATGGAAACAAGTGGAAAAATATGAAAGACAAGATTTACCGAAATCAGCTTATAAAGTGGTGGAGCAGATAGCCGCCAAGGCGGACAAGGAGCGGAGAAAAGGTCAGCAGATGGCAGCTTTGCTCTACGGTTGCAAGCTCCGTCAGGACATCGTACCCGACAGTTTTTATTCCGACATTATGAAATTGGAACGGCTTAAACGGCAGACTGCCGACGAGGTTCAACGGGCGGTGCTGGCCTCCGTGTTGGGAGAATTGTATGAAGACAATGCCAACCGTAATCGGAATTACAGCGACCGGACGGACGCTCATCCCGACAGCATCCGCGAGTGGTCGTGGGAACAGTTCATGAAGGTCTCGTCGGAGAATTACCTGCTGTCCATGGCCCGTCCGGACTTGTTGGCAGCGGCCAAAGCCGCCGACTACATGCCTTTTGTGGAAAAAGGGAAGGATGCCGGTTACTTCGGCGGGGATTTGCTGAATGTCATCGGACGGCGGGCAGTGGCTATGAAGCGGTACAGGAATGTCACGGTAGAAGATGTGGACAAGGACGTGTATGGACGAATGCTCGCCGTCTATCGGAAAAATGGAAACCGTGAGGCGGAGTTGTTGGTGATGTTAGACTCTGTCGGGCATGTGGTACGCGTGTCGAATGAAGGTGTGGCGGAGTATGACCCAGAGGATGTGGAAAGGCGCGAACGGGAAGTGCTGCAAACCGAAACGTACAAGACGTATGAGAGGATGCTCGCTCGTTTCGGCGATTTGCCGTTGGCTGCCGAAATTTACCTGCGCATGCTCGATTTGGAGGTCAGTCCGCGCCTGAAGGTGCAATGGATAGAAGAAAGCTATGAAAGATATAAGGCTTATCCGCGGGCCAAGGAGTTGCTGAACCGTCGGGAAACGTTGGAGGCGCCTGCGATGAGCTTTCTTCTTGGCAGTAGTGTGAACTCTGACATGGGATATACGGCAAGGGTGGAACACCGCAATGTGTCCGGAGTGGAGTTGAGTTGGTACCTGATGCCGGAGGGAGAACCCGAGTGGGAAAAGGTGGAAACGAAGTACCGGCGTGACCGGTTGTCTTACGTGAAGCGATATGGCCGGTTGCAGAAGACGGAGCATTTGACATGGAAGGCGTATGCGCCGTACGAGTCCGTGACGGACACTTTCGATTTGAGTGTTCCCGGTGTGGGCTACTATATGATAGTCGCAAAAGCGGACGGCCAAAAAACGCCGCAAGCTTCCCAAATTCAAGGGGTGAAGTCGTCACGCTTGTTGTTGGTGGGAGGTTTCTTGCCGGACAGCACCAGCCTTTGCACGGTGGTGGAGGGTTGTACGGGGCGTCCCGTGCCGTCGGCCACGGTGGAATGGTACTACCGTGACACGCTGTTGCATACTGCTCTGACGGATGCCGAGGGAAAAGCCCGTTGGCGTGATGCCGGTTATGTCCGGAACCATATAGGGCGTTATAACCTGGTGATAAAGGCGTATAAGGGGGACGACCGTTATGCGCAGCCTTGGCAAGAGCGTTTCGGAGTGCCTTTCCGTAAGGACGGCTCGACATACGGCAGGGTGCGTTTATATACCGACCGTGCCATCTACCGTCCCGGGCAAACGGTGTATGCGGGCGGCCTGTGTTTCGATACGAGACTTACCGAGGAATGGGTCGTGCCGGCGCGTGAGGTGGTATTGGTATTGCAGGACCCGAATCGGAAGACCGTGGCCGAACAAACCGTGAAGAGCGATGAATATGGTACGTTTTCGGCGGCCTTTACCTTGCCGCCGACCGCTTTGTCGGGGGATTATGTGCTGAAGGCCGGCACGAGGAGCATGGTTCTCAGGGTTGAGGAGTACAAGCGTCCTACGTTTGCAGTCCGTTTGGATGAGTTGGGCGGACATTTCCTTCCGGGCGATACGGTATGTTTGACGGGCATGGCCATGAACTACAACGGGACACCTTTGCGAAACGCCCGCGTGTCGGCCATGTCTTCCGTGGTTCGCGCCCTCTACCGGACTGTCAACGGGGAAAAGGAGCTTCCGCTCGATACGGTATATACCGGAGAGGACGGACGGTTTTCTTTGCCGGTGCCGGTTCGGGAGGTAAAGAACATGCGGGTAGGGTTCGGCGTGCGCCAGATGGTGGAGGTGTCGGTCATGTCGGCATCCGGTGAGGCGCAGACATCCAAGACCTCTTTCCCCTTGACCAAGGAAGGCTTGCAGCTTACCTTGCAGGGGGCGATTCCGTGTGTGAAAGACAGCCTGCCTCCTTTCAGGGCAGAAGTACGCACGGCTGCTGGGGCGCTTTACACGGATTCTGTAGAAGTGACCGCCGACCTCTTCCTGTTGGAGGAATACCGACGGACGAAAAAAGTGCTGTCCGGTATTCATCTGCTAGCCAACCGTGAGGCGCGGGTCGCAGAATTGTCCGCTCTTCCCTCTGCGGATTACGAGTGGGTGGTACGGGCTGTGGCGGAAGGCGACACAGTGGAAGCCTCTCATAGAATCAGGCTTTTTAGCTTGTCTGACCGCCGTCCCGGGAACAAGGATAATCTATGGTTCCATTGCGTGAACGATACGGTGCGCTTCGGCCGGCCGGCCCGTCTGATGGTGGGCAGCGCGGCGGACAGTGCCACGCTTTACTATATGCTTTTCTGCGAAGACCGGATATTGGAAGAAAAAGTCTATACCTTGTCCGACACGATCCTGAATTTCACATACTCCGAAATTCCGGAAGGGACGGACGGTATGCATGCTGTGTTCTATTTGGTTCGTGATAACTTGTATGCTACGGCTGGTGCGTATATTGTGCGCCCGCGTCCCGACAAGGAGTTGCGTTTGTCATGGACTTCTTTCCGCGACCGTTTACAGCCGGGCACGGAAGAAACATGGCGTCTCCGGGTCACTCTTCCGAACGGTAGGCCGGCTCCGGCTCAGTTGATGGCCACGCTTTATGATGCTTCTTTGGATGCCTTCAAACCGCATGTTTGGTCTTATTTTAGTTTCCTTCCTTTTTCTTTGCCAGACGTAAGACTGGAAAGTACGCCTCGGTTCGGTTCTAATTATATAGCCTACCATGCCCCGGTCCACTCTTATGCCGTCAAGCCCCTGCGGTTCGACTATTTCAATCCGATGATGATGGCGTGGGGCGGCTTGCGTACCGTGGAAGAGGTGCTCATGATTGCGGACAATAGCCTGGCAATGGGCGCGGCACCGCGCAACGGTAGGATTGCCGGGATGGAGGTGGCAGTGGGGAAGCAGAAGGCCGCGCCTGCGGCCGGTGCGCCTGAATACATGGCTTTGAAATCCCCCTCGGAGGAGGAGCAAGCTTTGGTGGAAGGTGCCGCAAAGGCGGAAATGGATAAGGCTCCGGGCGTGGCCGTCCGTGAGAATCTGAATGAAACGGCCTTTTTCTATCCCCGTTTGATGGCCGATACGAGCGGCGTGGTGACCTTGCGCTTCACTTTGCCCGAAAGCCTGACAACGTGGAAATTCATGGCTTTGGCCCATACGAAAGACATGATGGCGGGCTTGTTGACGGACGAGGTGGTGGCCGCCAAGGAGGTGATGGCCCAACTCAGCCTGCCGCGTTTCGTGCGGATGGGCGACCGTGCCACGCTTTCGGCTACGTTGTTCAACTTGACAGAGAAAACGTTGGAAGGCAAGGCCGTGATGGAAGTGTTCGACCCGGCTACGGGCGAGAGCCTTTGGAAAGAGACGGTGAAGGTGGAGATGGAGGCCGAATCGGATACGGTGGTGTCTTTTGCCTACACGCCTTCAGGCACTGTGTCCTTGCCGGCTTGCCGCATAATCTTCGAAGCCGGGGAGCATACCGACGGGGAACAGCGTTACCTCCCCGTTTTGGAGGACAAGGAATGGCTGACGCAGACCCAGCCTTTTGTGGTATCGCACGAGGGGGATACGGTGATACGGCTCGGCGGTTTGTTCCAAGACAACCATCCTGAGGCGGAGCACCGTCGTCTGACGGTGGAATATACGGCCAATCCCTTGTGGTATGCCGTGCAGGCCCTGCCTTCCGTGCTGGAGCCACGGACGGATGATGTGCTCTCATTGGGCGCGGCCTATTATGCTTCCACGCTTTCTTCTACGTTAGCCGTACGGTATCCGCAGGTGAAAACGGCGGTAGAACTTTGGCAACGCGAGGCGGGTGAAGCACTCAAAAGTCCCTTGTCTGGCGGGGAAGACCTGACCGGCATCGTGCTGGAAGAAACACCTTGGGTGGCCGATGCCGAGATGGAGACACAGCGGTTGACGGCTTTGCAACAGTTGTTCGATGCCAACCGTCAGGCTGATTTGCGCCGCCGGTTTGCCGAGGCTTTGGGTAAGTTGCAGCGTGGCGATGGATCCTTCGGTTGGTTCGAAGGGATGTCCGGCAACGCATGGCTGACAGGACGTGTGGCCCGTCTGTTGCTCCGGAGCGGGGCGGGCGTAAAGACAGACAGCCTCTTGACGCAGTATGTGGACGTGAAGAAGATGATGGTGTTTTTGATGGGCAAGGCACACGAAGAAATCATCACGGATAAGGAAAGCCTGCGCGAGCATAAAATCCATGCATACGGAGGTTCCTATTGGTTAGATTACCTTTATTTGGCAAGCCTGAGCGATGTGACGTGGTTTGATGCGTCTGTCCGTAAGGACTTGGGATACATGCAAAGCCGTATTCTGGATTGTGTGGAACAAAGAGAGGCTGACGGAAAAAGACGGATGGCGGGGGATAGTGACAGGCTATCTCTTACCGAAACCGCCCAGGCCGTCATCGTATTGCGCTATATGGGCAAGGCTGATGCCGCCGCCGGACTGGTACGTTCTTTGCGTGAACATTTAGTGGACGGGGCAGAAGGGTTGCATCTGGAATATCCGTCTAACGGTTTTGTGGGTTCCGACCGGAAGATTGCGGTGCATACATTGTTGATGGAAGCATTGTCTGCTCCGGGAAACGCGGATGAAAAGGAACAAGAGGGACTGTGCCGCTGGCTGTTGTCGCAGAAGCGTTTGCAGGCCTGGGGGACTACCACGAGCAGTATGGACGCCGTGTATGCCTTGATGCAAGGGCAAAAACAGGATTTGGTCTTGCGCTCGAATGATGTGGTCCGGTTGGAAAGTCCGAAGGGTGAAGAACTGGCCGTATTGAAATCTTCGGAAAGCAAGTTGGCCGGTTTGGGTACGGTGACGGCTACGGTGGAAGGCCACGAGTTGTCGAAAGGTGCCGGTTTGTTGAAAGTGGAAAAGGCGGAAGACCGTCCGTCCGCTTGGGGGGCGGTGTATGCGCAATACCGTTTGCCGCTGTCCGAGGTCGGCAGTTCCGCTTCGGGTCTTCGCATCCGCCAAGAAGTGGACAATGAACATCCCCGTGTGGGCGACCGCGTGACACTCCGTTACGTGCTCACGTCCGACCGCGACTATGAGTACGTCCGTCTGAAGGCGGGACGCGCGGCTTGTCTGGAACCTGTGGAATCCCGTTCGGGCTATGAATACCGCAATGGTTTGGGGTATTATAAGGAGGTGAAGGACGCTTCGACGAACTATTTCTTCGAGCGTTTGCCCAAGGGAACTTACGTGATAGAGGCGGAATGCTACGTGGAGCGTGCCGGACGCTATGCCCTCGGTGCCGTGAAGTTGAATGGAGTGTATGCACCCGAGTTCAGTGCATACGGGGCAGGAACGGTATTGGAGGTACAGCCGTAAGCATGCTTCTTATAGCGTCTTGTTTCTAACTTTGTAAATGATAGATAATGCAAATGGCGGGAGTGAAATCTTTTTTCTGCGTATTGTGGAGCTTGTGTCTGTGTGGTATCATGGTGGGGCGTGCGGCCGACTATGATGCCTTATGGAAGCAAGTGCGACAGTTTGAACGGCAGGGGCTGACAAAATCTGCTTATGAAATCGTGGAGCAAATCGGTGTGAAAGCTGACAAAGAGCATAAGGAGGGGCAGCAGATGGCAGCTTTGATATATGGCTGCAAACTCCGTCAGTGTATCGTCCCGGACAGTTTTTATGCCGACATAGTGCGTTTGGAGAAATTGAAACGAGACGCCCGGGATGAAGTACGGCGAGCGGTGTGGGCCTCCGTATTGGCCGGTTTGTATAAGGACAATGCAGGTCGCAACCGGAGTGTATGGCTTAAAGAAGTCAAGGGACCGGAAAGAATGCGTGAATGGGCAAGTGGAGAATGGAAAGATGCTTCGGATGCGAACTTCGACTTATCGCTGTCTCATCCGGAATTGTTGGCCGAGGTGAAAGCTGCCGACTATTTGCCTTTCATCGAGCAAGGGGAACATGCTGCCTATTTCGGAGGTGATCTGCTGAACGTCATCGGGCGACGGGCTGTAATGGCACGGAAGGACTACAAAGCGAAAGAAGACCGTGAGGCTGTGGCCGGGTATTGTGCGAAGATGTTGCAAGAGTATCGTAGCCGGAGAAACAGGGAAGCGGAGCTTCTGGTGTTGCTCGACTCTTTGGCTCAGTCGTCCGATGAAATGGTAGGGGAGACCAACCGTTTTGTTTGGGAAGCAAGTTCGGAAGAAAGGGAACGGAAGGAGTTGGACAAAAGGGGATATGGAGACTATTGTCGGTTGCTCGATCGTTTCGGTGATTTGCCTTTGGCAGCCGAAGTTTATTTGCAATGGATGGATTGGAGTGTCACGGCCAAGCGGAAGATAGAATGGGCGGAAGAGGGTTGGAGGAAATATGCTTCGTATCCTCGTGCCAAGAAGTTGCGGGAACGAAAGGATGCCTTGCAGGCTCCTTATGTCAGCATTTCAAAGCGTGACATTCTGTATCCCGGAAAGACATATCGTTGGACGGTTAATTATCGCAATACGGAAACTGTCGCTTTACAATGGTTCAGGATGCCGGAAACCGTACGGAAGGACTCTCTTGATGTATGGAAGGAACGTAAGGTGTTGGCGGATTTTGTGAAGGGGAACGGTCGTCTGGTGAAGTCCGTACAGGTGAAACTGAAGGAGGGACAACCTTGGGAAGATTTGAAGGATACACTGGAAGTCGAAACTCCTGGGCTGGGATTGTATGTGGTTTGTATGCGGCCGGAGGGGGTGCTTGGAATGGAAGAGGGACTGCTGTATCCCATTTGTGTGACTCGTTTTCGGGTCGTGACATTGGGTTGGCCGGACAGTTGCTTGCAGTGCCGTGTGATGGACGAGACGACAGGTAAGCCGGTGGAGGACGCAGAGGTAGAGGTTTATGTCCGTGACAGTTTGACAGCCCGGGGTGTGACGGCTGCGGACGGTGCGTTTGTAATCCGTTTTCCGGTGAAGGAAAGGCGTTCTTTGGACGAGATGAAACTTCATGTGGCCAAAGGGGAAGACCGTTATCTTTTTGCAGAAGAATGTGGTTGGGAATATAGGTACAACGATAGATGCCAACCGGAAGAGGACGGCGCGTTGTATACGGACCGAGAGGTATATCGCCCCGGGCAGACCGTATATGTCGGAGGACTTTGCATGATAATGGGTGGCGGTGAAGAACGGGTGCTGCCCTGGCGGAAGTTCGAACTCAGGCTGAAGGATTCTCGGGGTAAGACGTGGGCAACGAAAGAAGTGGTGAGCGATGAAATGGGGACAGTGGCTACGGAGTTTGTCTTACCTCGGTCTTGCCGGGCCGGACGCTATTACATTACCGGGATATATGATTTATGTTATTTCAATGTGGAAGAATACAAACGTCCTGCTTTCGAGGTCAAGTTGGATAAAAGAAAGGAACTCGGGGATACCGTGTTCCTGATAGGGGAAGCTCGGAATTTTATGGGAGTTCCGGTTCGTGATGCCCGGGTCACGGCAACTTCGTCATCGAGGAATTGGGTATATTCCCAGACTTATAGCGAGAAAGAACCGGTTGCGTTGGATACGGTGTATACGGATGCGGAGGGATGGTTTGTACTGCCTTTGCCTCTTAATAGGGAGGGTAGACGGACCGGAAGGGGAAGTTACAGGATTGTGGATGTATGCGTGACGGATAGGAACGGACAGACACAGAACATTACGAAAAACGTTCCCACAGGACCGACCGAAATGCAAATAGGTTTTTTTGTAGGGTCATATTATTGGCATCGTGACAGATTGCCTTCCGTTAAAGTCGGCTTGCGTGAAATTAACGGTGGGGAGCACCCACGTACGGCCCGGGTATTTTATCATCTTTTCCGTTATGGACCGGAAGGGCGGTTGGATACGGTTTGGATGGAGCGTCCTATACAAGCCAATGTACCGGTGACTTTGACGGAAGTGAGGGACTTGGCATCCGGAGAGTACAGATTGCAGATGGAGGCCGTGGCCGGGGAAGATACCGTGAGGGCGCGTGCCCGGGATTTTGTATTGTTGGACTCTACGAACACACGGCCGATAAATGGAAGTTTGGATTGGTTTGATTGTGTGGAGGATACGATAGCCCCGGGATGTCCCGGACGGATTGAAGTAGGGAGTGCCGGAAAGGACGTGACTTTGTTTTACACCTTACTTTATAAGGATCGGGTTCTGGCTGATACGCTTTATACAATCAGTGATACTATCTTGACGTTTTCCTATCCGCAAGCCTTGGACTATGGGGATGTCATGGAAGCCGTGTTCTATTTCGTCAAGGACGGAAGCATGTATAAGCATAGACAAACTTTGAAGGCCGGGCGTCCGTCAAAGCAGTTGCGTATGGAATGGACTTCTTTCCGTGATGGTTTACAGCCGGGAACGGAGGAAACTTGGAAGTTACGTGTGGTGACAACAGACGGGCAACCGGCATCCGCACAAGTGATGGCAACACTTTATGATGCGTCTCTTGAGGGTAAGTTCCCGCATCAATGGAGTGTGCCTTATAAGTATTGCGGGTCATGGGTATATTATAGTTTTAATGATTACGACGGGAATTATTTTTCTTTGAGGACTCAGAAAAAGGTAGAAACCTCAACCGTCAAAAATTTGTGTTTCGATACTTTTGGGGCGAATTTCCTGAATTGGAGAAAAGCGATGGAAGATGTACAGGGAATTACGAAGCGGGAATCCCAAATTTATGATTGTTTGGAAGAAAGTCCTCGTCCTGCCCCTTTGATGCGTTCCGCCCGTGTGGAGGATGGAAGTTTCATGCCGTCTGAGGGACAAAGGAAGGATGAAGACGATGAAATGCGCATCCCGATCCGTAGGAATCTGAACGAGACGGCTTTCTTTTATCCTCGTTTGATGGCCGATGAGAACGGAGAGGTGACGATACGTTTCACCTTGCCGGAAAGCCTGACGACATGGAAATTCATGGCTTTGGCTCATACGAAAGATATGATGACGGGTACGTTTACGGACGAGGCGGTGGCATCCAAGGACGTGATGGCCCGGCTTGACTTGCCCCGTTTCGTAAGGATGGGCGACCATGCCGCGCTTTCTGCCTCGCTTTATAACCTGACACAAAAGACTATCAAGGGCAAAGTGACGATGGAGGTGTTCGACCCGGCTACAGAGAAAACATTGTGGAAGAAGACACGTAAGCTGGAGGTGGCAGCCTCCGCTGATACGGTGGTGACTTTTACTTACGTACCCGTGGAGGGCGTGACGCTGTCGGCTTGTCGCGTTTTGTTCGAAGCGGACAGCCATAGCGACGGAGAACAACGCTATCTTCCGGTCTTGGAAGACAAGGAATGGCTGACGCAGACTTTGCCTTTCGTAGTGTCACACGCAGGAGATACGGTCATCCATCTCGATGGTTTGTTCCAAAACCATCATTCGGATGCGTCACGGCGCAGCTTGACAGTGGAATATACGGCCAATCCTTTGTGGTATGCTGTTACGGCACTACCTTCGGTGCTGGAACCTTCGACAGACGATGCGCAGTCTTTAAGTGCTGCCTATTATGCTTCCACTTTTCGTAGGCTTTTACATCACTCTTTCCACTCGTTTGTCTTCGCTTTATCCGCAGTTGAAGAATGCCGTCGACTTGTGGCTGTATGAAAGCGGCGAAGAAATGGGAGGCTCTCTTTCCATGCAGGAAGAACCGGCCGGTGTCGTGTCGGACGAAACTCCTTGGATGATAGGTGCGAAGAGGGAAACACGGCTCATGCAGGAATTACAGCAACTTTTTGACCGTAACCGACAGTGTGATTTGCGCCGCCAATTTGCAGAGAGTTTGGGCAAACTACAGCGGGAAGACGGTTCTTTCGGTTGGTTCAACGGGATGTCCGGTAGTATGTATATGACTTACGGAGTGGCACGTGCGCTGTTGCGTAGTACATCTGGCATAGAAAACGACAGTGTCCTGACGGAACATGTGGACGTGCGGCAAATGATGGAATATTTATTCGGTCGGGCGCATGAAGACGTACAACGGGACAAAGAGAACCTGCGTGTACACAAGGTATATGCATACGGCTGTTCTCGTTGGCTGGATTATCTGTATCTGGCCACGCTTTGTCCGGAGGGATGGTTGACGTCATCCTCTCGGAAAGATATGGATTACATGAGAGAGCGTCTTTTGGAATGTCTTCCGGCGGCGGCTTCTTCTAATAAAAAGCGGCTGATGGGCGATGAGGAACGTATGTCTTTGCCGGAGATGGCTGAGGCGGCCGTAGTCTTTCAGCGTATGGGGAAGGCCGAAGAGGCCGAGTTGTTGATGACTTCCCTTCGCGAACATCTGGTGGATGATGCCGAAGGATTGCACATCGAATATCCGTCTAACGGCTTTTACGGTTCGGCGCGGAAGATAGCCGTCCATACGATGCTGATGGAGGCTTTTCTCGCAGAGGAATTTCCGGACAGTCGTGTTACAGAAGGGCTTTGCCGTTGGCTGCTGGCTCAGAAGCGTTTGCAGGATTGGGGAACTTCTACGGGTAGTGTGGATGCCATTTATGCCTTGTTGCAAGGACAGCCGGAAGGTTTGACGTTCCGTGCGTATGATGCCATTCGCTTACTTTCTCCGCAAGGGAAGGAGTTGGCTCATGCAGTATCTTCGGTGGGAGATTGGGTCGGTTTAGGCGCGGTATCGGTATCTGTAGGAGGAGACGACCTGAAGAAAGGAGCTGGTGCTTTGGCTGTGACGAAGACAGAAGAACGTCCTTCGTCGTGGGGGGCCGCGTATGCTTGTTTTCAGTTGCCTTTGGATGAGGTGGAATCATCCGCTTCGGGTCTTCGCATCCGTCAAGAAGTGGACAATGAACATCCCCGTGTGGGCGACCGCGTGAGGCTCCGTTACGTGCTCACGTCCGACCGCGACTATGAGTATGTCCGTCTGAAGGCGGGACGCGCGGCTTGTCTGGAACCTGTGGAATCCCGTTCGGGCTATGAATCCCGCAACGGTTTGGGATATTATAAAGAGGTGAAGGATGCTTCGACGAACTACTTTTTCGAGCGTTTGCCCAAGGGAACTTACGTGATAGAAGCGGAATGCTATGTGGAACGTGCCGGACGCTATGCCCTCGGTGCCGTGAAGTTGAACGGAGTGTATGCACCCGAGTTCAGTGCATACGGGGCAGGAACGGTATTGGAGGTGAGCGAATGAAACAGGTATTGAATATAACACTCGGTATGGGGATGCTGTGGCTCTCCGCAGGATATGCGGAAGCTCAGCAAGTGGAACTCTTGAAACCGAAAGATTTGGGGCGGTGGAACATTCCGCCGGGGAATTACAGTGGGATAACGCCGATAGGAGACGGGCGCTATGCCGTGGTGAGCGACAAGGAGGCACAAGACGGATTCTTTGTATTCCGTATCCGGCAGGATGAGCGGACGGGACAGGTGACCGAGGTGGTGAATGAAGGATTCCGTGGAACGGATTCCGCATTGAAAAGCGGTAGGGATGCGGAGGGTGTGGCTTTCGTGCCGGAAGATTCTTTGGTGTGGGTAAGCGGAGAAGCCGATCAACGTATTGTGGCCTATCGGACGGACGGCGCACCGGCACATCGGGAATTGGCTGTTCCTTCGTTTTTGGGGCGGTCGGCCATTACGCCGAATTATGGTTTCGAAGCTTTGGGTTACGACCGTGCGTCCGGACTTTTCTGGACCGTGACCGAGAATGCTTTGAAAGCCGACGGCAGGGTGGCAGAGCCCGGTGCAGGACATGGCGTTTGCCTTCGTTTGCAGAGTTTCGGGCGTGACGGGCTGCCGCGTGCGTCGTATGCTTATCCGTTGGACATGCCCGAATCGGAGGCCAAAGGAAAACAGTATGCTTTCGGGGTGGTCGCGATCTGGCCGCAGGAAGGCGGACGCTTGTGGGTGATGGAACGGGAATTCAATGTCCCGAAGAGGCGGTTGAAAGCCCGTACCGATATGAAGATTTATGAGGTAGTACCCGGTTCCGGAACGGCACTTCCGGAAAATACCCCGTCGGAACGGTTGTCCGGCTACGCTTTGAAAAAGGAACCGGTTGCGGCTTTTTCCACCCGCATGCGTCTGGTCAGGCCGAAACTGGCCAATTACGAAGGGCTGTGCGAAGGAAGTCGTCTGGCCGACGGACGGCGTACATGGCTGCTCGTGAGTGATTCGCAGGGTGGTTATGGAAACAGATTGTGTCATTTGCGGGATTGGATTCGCGTTTGTGTCTCGCCTAAAATAAAATGAATATGAAGAAGAAAAGTTTTTGGAGGCAAGGAATTTTAGCCCTTTGCCTGGCGTGTATGTGTTTCGCCTGTGGCGGTGGCGAAAAGAAATCTCCGTTGGGGCCGTCTAAGGGACTGCCCGGAGAGTTGTTGTTGATTGTAGATGCTTCGCTTTGGAAAACGAGCGCCCGTGACTCGTTGGAAGATGTGTTGAAAGGCAGTGTGCCCGGTTTTTCGCAACATGAACCCATGTTTCGGATGATACGGATCTTTCCGGAAAATTATTCGGGGCAATACTCCACGATGCGTAATATCATCGAGGTACGTGAGGACCCTCAAGCCGATGGCGTGGAAATGGGAGTGGCGTATAATGTGAAAGCCGTGCCGCAGACTTATGTGAACATCAAGGCGCGGGACGTAGCTTCGCTCAACCATTTTCTGATGACCCATCGGGAGCAGATAACCGATTTGTTCCTTGCTTCGGAAATGCAGTGGGAAGCAGCGCGTTTGAAGAAAAAGTACAGCAAGATTGTGGACGACGCGTCGCGGGAACTTTTTGGCTATACGGTGAAGGTGCCGGCAGATATCGCTAAGGTCAAAAAGGGGGAACAGTTTATCTGGGCTTCGTCAGACCGTCAGACACAAGATATGAACTATGTGTGTTACAGTCTTCCGTTGGCAGACAGCAGCATGTTGTTGACCAAACGGTGGGTAGAACTGCGTGATTCGGTTATGAAACGGAATATTCCCGGTTCGACACCCGAGAACTGGATGACTACCACACGTGAAAACGGCGAACCGTTGGTGGTGCAGCGGTCGGTTCAGTTGGCCGACGGGCGTCAGGTATATGAGATGCGCGGTCTGTGGGAGATGCGCAAAGGGGCGCTCGGCGGTCCTTTCGTGTCGTTGGCATATCCCGATTCTGCGCAGGGGCGTTTGTTGGTGACGGAAGGGTTTATTTATTCGCCCGATACGAACAAACGCGACCTTGTGCGCCGCATGGAAGCTGCCTTGAGTACGTTAGCTCCGGTGAAACCTTGAAAAAAACGGTTCCTTCCTTGTGGGATGGGGCCGTTTTTCTTATCTTTGTCTCAAAATGAAAGTACGAATATGTCTGTAAAAAGAACCTTCCTGAGCGTTTGGGGAATGATACTGGCGGGAGTTGTGTGGGCACAACCCCGGCTTGCCGTAGACCGCGATGTGGCCAACATGGGTGAGATTATGTTTCAACTGCCTTCTAAAGTAAACTTTACGTTGCGCAACACGGGGACTGACCCGTTGAGTATCACGGAAGTCATCCCTTCATGCGGCTGTACGGCCGTAGACTGGACGCGCGAGCTGATAGCCCCCGGAGCGGAAGGTACGATTACAGCGATATATGACGCCAAGATGTTGGGCGTTTTCCAGAAAGACCTTGAGGTGTACACCAATGCTTCGGACGAGCCGGTTTATTTGCATATACAAGGGCGCGTGGTGTCTAGGCTGTCCGACTATTCAGGTTCTTTTCCCATCGATTTGGGGAATGTGCGATTGAATATCAACAATATAGAATTTGACAATGTGAACCGCGGAGATCATCCGATGGTGGAACTGCAAATCGTCAATATGGGGCGGAAGAGTTACAAGCCTTATCTGATGCACTTGCCGCCTTATCTTTCGGCACAGTATTTCCCGGAGACGTTGAGCGGTGGGCGTATCGGTAAGATCATGCTCACGCTGGACAGTGAGAAGTTGCATCAGATGGGGTTGACGCAGACCTCCATCTACTTGGCCCGCAAGGTGGGCGACAAGGTGTCGGAGGACAATGAGATTACGGTTTCTTCCGTGTTGTTGCCCGACTTTTCGTCTTTGTCGGCGAAAGACAGGGAACAGGCACCTCACATGGAGCTTTCCGCCGACACATTGGACATGGGCGAACTGGGACGCAAGCGTAAGAAGTCGATGACAGTCCTTGTGAGCAATAAGGGCAAGCGTACGCTCGAAATCCGGACTTTGCAAGTCTTCAATAAAGCTTTGGCTGTGGGGTTGAGCGACCGGAATATCGAGCCGGGTGAGACGGCGAAGCTGAAAGTCACGGTGTTGGCTAAATATCTGAATAAAGTGAAGAGCAGCCCGCGCGTGTTGTTGATTACGAACGACCCTGCCCGCTCGAAAGAGATTATTACCGTAAACGTGAAGCAATAAAGATGACGGCTATGGAACATCCTGAGAACAGTGCGGAATATAAGGGACTGACCGTGAACAGCGGCGTAGCCCAACCTTCGATTGTGAACCCGTACCTGAGGCGCGGCCGGTACCGGCATCGGCAGATGTCGGCAGGGGATTATGTGGAAGGCATCCTGAAAGGGGACGTGACGATACTCGGACGGGCCGTGACGTTGGTAGAAAGTACGAACCCCGCCCATCAGGCCGTGGCGCAGGAAGTGATAGAAAAATGCCTGCCCCATGCCGGGCGTTCCATTCGCGTGGGCATCAGCGGGGTGCCCGGTGCCGGGAAAAGTACAAGCATTGACGTATTCGGCATCCATGTGTTGCAGGAGTACGGAGGCAAATTGGCCGTGCTGGCCATCGACCCGAGCAGCGAGCGGAGCAAAGGGAGTATTTTGGGCGACAAGACCCGTATGGAGAAACTGGCCGTGCATCCC
>OGMN01000552.1_pt1 | contig 39519 bp, 56 predicted proteins | sample 1573211 | NCBI WGS metagenome assembly OGMN01 (sample SAMEA2581876, study PRJEB24529) | metagenome | biome: Human gut stool | place: China | collected 2011
TTGGGTCTGGGTGAATCGGGTTGCGGAGGTCTCAGGCTGGCAGGCTTTCGGATAGTAAAAACTTATGGTGTGTTTGTTTTTCATAAGAACAAACGATGAAGAAAGTTTGTGAAATGCTTGCGTGGTATAAAATCTTATACTATCTTTGTAATAGAGAAAGGGAGGATCAGGTATCACACCCTTCGAAGTTAATAAGACAAACATTTGAAGCCATGAAAAAGAACCAAACAAACAACTCCAACAACTGGAAGAACGAAGTAAATGAAATCCGGGCACGTCTGGAAGCCGTTAAAACGCGGTCGTGCTGGGGTCGAGGCGTGAAAGGTTTTGCGCTCAATCTGCTGAGAAGCTACATAGACATTTGCGAGTATTGCGATAACAACGGCCGACCAATTCCGGAACTCAATGAAGAAACATTATTAAACGGTGCGGACGACTGGAGAGCTTATTGTTATGGCGGGTGCGCGCTGATCTACGACGGGGATATAGCAAAAAACCTCTGCACTCCCTCGGAGTTAAAACGCACCGACAACGGCAACAAAGCCCCCAACGCTCGGGAGGGCTGGCAGGACGTGCAGGCCCGCGCGTATTTCCAGGCATATAGAATGTTAATGTCTTGTATTTGCTAAACCCCGAAAGCCATGAAAACAAGAAAAGAGGCCGCCCGTGAATTATTGGTTCGATGGGTCTAACTGGAGGCTGATAGGATACGCGCACGATTATACAGCATAATAACCCCGGAAATAATGAATCAGAATTATAAACTTACATTGTATGCCGTTCAGGTATACGGCGTGCGGCTCTCAGACTACCACGAGCCGCACGCCGTTGAAATACTATGCAACAGCGAAGAAGAACGAAATACAATTCGGGAAAGGGCAAAAAATGGTAACCTTTATGACGAATTTAATTGCTACTATATCAGTGAAGAAGAGGCGCGCCGCTCGATAGATTGGGCATTATTCATACTTAATATAATATACTCGAACCATGAAAAGCACTAACAATACCATAAAGGCCGCGGCGCTGGTGGTACTCACGGCTTTATGCTGCTGGATCCTGTTCCGAAGCACGCTGCGGGTAGAATCGGTACACAGGACGGAGAGCGGGTACCTCGTCGAAGTTTCAGCACTCGGCGGGATGGAAATACACGAATGCAGTTTATAAACACAAAAAAACCAGAAGCCATTACAAGGGCGGGCACTAAATCAGGCATGGCGACTGCTTCGGGGTGCGGCGCTGACAGTATACAAGGCATAAGCCCACGAATGACAGCGGACATAACAATTATATCAAATTAAAAATCAATTAATTATGAAAACAATGAACGAACTGGCAGAAAGGGCGTACGCCTTTACCCAGGAGATGCCCCAGGACACGATAAGCGCGATACATATTTTCCGCGAGACGCGGGAGATCGGGGCGTACGTGAAGTATAGCTACGAGGCCTTGAAGGCTATCGAAGAGATCGCAGTACGCCGATGCCTCGGCGTAAGTACGGCCCTCAGGGAAGGCGTGATAACCATCCAAATACAGGAACAGGATTTGCGGATATGGATAAAAATCGAGTAAGGCAGCTACTCGCTCTGTGGGCGGTAGTGCTGGCAGGAATGGCCGCCTTTGCGGCGGTCGTCCTCCTGCACCTTCAGAACAACGCATTTTAACACACAGTATACGCCATGAAAAACAACATCGAGTCGAATATTTAAAAACCAAAAAACAATGAAATGGGTCGAAGCGGCCAAAGAAGGCCAGGATTATGTACTGAGCGCCGAACTGAAAGAAAAGCGCGACACTATCGAAGCGGAAGCAGCGGAGGTGCTGAAGAAATCGGGCGCCACGCCGTGCACACTCTACGGGATCGCCGACGGATCACCCGTCGTCTCGTCGGTAGAAATAGGGATCAAGGACGGGGAGGACTATATGTTGTTACATCCATGCGCGAGATGGTGGAAGGTAGCGGAATTCAAACCACTGAAGATGCTGCCCGTGTATCCCGAATGCGATGGCTATTCGGACGTCTGCAACGATGAACCCGCATGTATTACCAAGGATTCCACGGCGGAGGACGTGGAAGCCTGGCGGGCGTTCAACCAAAGACGCGCCGAAAGATATGAGCAGGCGCGGCAATTGGCGACAGCCAATTATAGGGTATACAACGAAGCGATGGCCCAAGTGTGCCCCGGGTTTAAGGGATCGGGGCCGGGTTACACGCAGACTTCATCGGTAATTCGTTCCGGCATACATTTCACGGCTCGATATTATAAGCATGAAGGGACTACCTTCTGCATGGAGTTGAAGCACGGGACAAAGGCCACCCCGGACGGGTTCAAACTGATTTCCGCAAACTACTACGGCAAGGAGGGGCACGAACGCCTAAGAACGAATATTGACGTCCTCGACGAGATCGACGCGGCGATAGAGGAGGGGGATATGTCGCAAGCGCATCAACTGGTAGGCGACTGGAGGAAGGAACTGGACGACTACCTCGCGTTAAACGAAAAAGAATGCGGTACTCATGATGACGGAGCGGGAGACGAAGCAGCAGTTGCAAAAACGAAGGAATGACGAGTTTGTACAAATACTCAGACGGTATGCCGATCAACACGACAGCGTAATATGCTGGCGAAACATAACTCCCTATTGCATTCGGGTTTACCAGCGCTTAAAATCATGGGGGAGTGTGTGGGAGCCGGGAGAACTGAAACCCAAACGCGCGCTGATCTATTCGGGTGCCCGCCGTCAAATACTGGACTTGTACCCCCTTGGCCTGAAATTCCATGCCCTTCGGTTCAACAGGCGCGGGATAATAAGGGGAAGATGGGAGGATAAAATTAACCAATTGCTAAATATGAGCATACAAGATGATAACACGAACGACCTATAAAACACGACAAGAGTGGTTGCATGCGCGCAACGACACCCCCGTTATCGGCAGTTCCGACGTTGGGACGATTATGGGGCTTAATCCCTATATGACGCCGTACCAGTACTGGCGCGTAAAGAAAATGGAGACCTTGGAGACCGCGGCCGAAGAGGATAACGACAGTATGATCCGCGGGCGCTTCAAGGAGGACGCGATTGCCCGCATGTTCGAGCAGGTGACCGGGGAAAAGATCGTCAAACGATCCGAGCAGATCGAGGTGTACCGCAATGACAAATACCCGTCCTACATGCAGGCAGCGCCCGACAGGGAGGTTTTCGCCGCGGGCAGGAGTACCCGGTATATCCTGGAGTGCAAGGACACGAAAATGCACCTGCCGGAACTGACGCCCGAGACGGTGCCGATGCTGTGGTACACGCAGATCATGTACCAAATGGGGATCATGGAGCGCGATGCGGCGTACATAGCCGCGGAGGAGGGAGGCAAGCGGCTCGTGTATGCGCTATTCGATTTCGACCGATCCAAATTCGCCTATATCGTGGAGTACTGCCGGGATTGGTTCGAAAGGTACATTTTGGGCGACGAAATACCCCCGGTGGAGACAGGCCAGGACGTTATACTGGCATGGCCTGTGTCGGAAGCCGCCCCGCGGGAAGCAGATGCGGAGATACGGGATATTATCGCGTGGGTGCGGGCGCAGCGGTCGAAGGTAGCCGCCATGCAGGCGGAGATCACCAAGGCAGAAGAGCGGGTTAAGGCGTATTTCATGCAGTACGACACCATAACCTACGACGGGCGACCGCTGGCTACATTCAAGACTGTAACAAGCCGCAGGCTGGATTCGAAGGCATTAAAGGCGGACAATCCGGACATATACGCCAAGTATGTAAAGGAGAGTACGACGCGGCAATTATTATTCAAATAACATGAAGACGAAGCGAGAAATAACAGCACGGGAATACGAGGAGATAGCAAGCCGCCTCACGGACGCCATCAACGGGAATACATACTTCTCCGACAGCATCTCGGGCGAAGGCTGGCGTTTCACCCCCTCCGTTATGGTGTATTGGCACACCGATACACTGGGATCGGGAGAAAAGGAAACGCGGATGGAAAAACTGGTGTGGATATGGTGGGAGTTCCACACGTTCGACGCGGAGGGTGACGAGGTACTAAACGATTTCAAAACATCAACCTTCGCGCTTTTTTTAGGAATATGACAACCATAACAGACAAGAACGAACGCGCAATGCGCGAGGGGATGGTAGCCAAGACCGCCACCCCGAATTTGCAGGAGATGATCGCCCTGCTGGAGGACAAAAAAGGGGAGGTGCAGGCGCGCCTGCATGCGGTGCTCGGCGACAGGGCTCCGATATTCACGCAGGCCGTACGCAACCTGCTGGTGGCTCCCGAGAACAAAATGCTGCGGGAGTGCACGCCCAAATCCATCATGCGCTCGTGCATGGCCTGTGCAACAACGGGGCTTTCCCTCGATCCGGCATTCGGGCAGGCCGCCATCGTTCCCTTCACTGAGACTACGTACAAGAACGGGCAGGAGGTAGTCACCAAGAAGGCGGTGTTCATGCCGATGAAAAACGGGCTGGTGCAACTTGCCAACAATACCGGGATGATCCAGCGGTTGATGGCCGCTCCGGTGTATGAGGGGGACATAAAGTATCACGACCCTTTTACGGGCGATATGGAGTATAACCAGGAGCCGCACGAACGCACAAAACTGCTCGGATATGTAGCCTATCTTCGCTACATAAACGGCGGCGATCACTACCTGTACATGACGGTCGAAGAGCTGGAGGAGCACGGCAAGAAGTACAGCAAAAGCTACTACAAAAAAAATGGTTTGTGGCAGAAAAACAAGCCTGCCATGTATGAAAAGACGGTCATCAAACGCATCTTGATGAAATGGGGTAGCATGGATGTAATGGCCAACTCGAAGCTTATCACAGCGCTAAAATACGACATGGCAACCCCCTCCTCGATGGATATGTCGCAGGCGACCCCCGAGTATGTCGACGGAGTGGACGACAATATTGCGGCCGTCGAAGAGCAGGAGGCCGTGGATGTGACTGACGAACCCGAAAAATAACAGAAAAAGATGAAGCCGAAGCAGAAAGAGACAGTAGTTACAATAGCCGAATACGCCCGCAGGTGCGGAATCACCTATCGGGGTGTGCAGATGCGCATTGCCAGCGGGCGAGTGAAAACAGTGAAATTCGGGGGCGTGGACTTCATAGATACGACAGTCTATCCTCCTATGCCCCGGCAAGACGTAAAAACTCATGAACGATGATATGAACACGGCGCTGGAATGGCTCGTTGGCCTTGTCCTGTTCCCGCTACTGATGTTGTCGAACTTTATAGGATATGCGCTCGGCCTGCCTCCGCAGGCCGGGGGCGAATCCGAGGCTGAGGATTCGGATCCGACAGAAGCGGAAGCGCCGGAAATAAACGAGGAATTGCAGGCGGACGCGGTACGAGCTCTCAACACTTTGGGCTTCCCCAAAGAAAGGGCAAAACAGGCCGTTTTAGAGGCTTTGAATGCCGATCCGGATGCAACCCTCGAAGAGATTGTAAAATGCGCCCTAAGGCGCCAAAAATAGGCAACATGAATGAATGCATATTTCATACGATTCCCGGAGTACAGGGGGGGGGTGAAGTTTAAGCCCATCGACGAGTTCCCGGGATATTGGATCGGAGAGAACGGAACGGTGGTGTCTACGCGGCGCGGAGACCCCCATGTGTTGAAGGTGGATTACAATGCCGACGGGTACGTAAGGGTGCGGTTATTCAACCGTTTAGGGAGGTACAACTACTTTGTTCACCGCCTTGTAGCTGAAGCTTTTATCCCAAAAAGGGGGGGGGACAAAATCGTGGATCACCTTGATACGAACGTCGAGAACAACAATGCCTCGAATCTGAGGTGGTGCCGGGACATGAAGGAGAACATGGCCAACCCGCTGAGTGTAGCCAAAAGACAGCGGGCGGCGGCAAACAGACACAGCCGCGCAGCGAAGAGGAAGGCATACATGGAGGAGATCATGAGGCAGGCAATGACGGACACTCCGTTCTGATTTTTTTTTGGAGAATGGAAAAATTTGTTTATATTTGCGGTGTAGCATTACTGGCCTAATGCATATATGATATATCCTTCGAGTAGATTCCCAAGCTGGCCAGAGCTGGGGATCAAAAGAAGGATTTTTTTTGTTATATATATGCGATTAAAAGACTTGAAAAATGGATGGATGCGAACTCCGTCGGAATGGTTTTGCGGGGACATAAAGCCTGTTGTCAGGGACGCTTATGTACTCCTTCAATGGCTTATTATGAATGCCAACATAGACGATTCGGAGTGCGACGGAGTAGAGATTAAGCGAGGTCAAGTCATAACCAGCATTGCTAAAATAATGAAGGCCACGGGTCTAACCGAACGTCAAGCAAACGTCAGACTTAATGTCTTACAAACGTCGAACTTAGTGTCGAACAAAAGGTCGAACCGGTGTACCATAGTAACTATCTGTAATTTTGATTATTACGTCGGTATAAAATCAGGCAACGTCGAACCGAATGTCGAACTGAATGTCAAGCAAACGTCGAACCGAATGTCGAACCATCATATAAAAGATAATAAAGATATAAGACCAGGAGAATATAATACCCCCCTTACCCCCCAAGGGGAAGGAGATAGCCTCAGCGATTTTGAAATTTTGGATGACGGGTATTCGACCACGAAGGGAAGAAAAGAAAAAGTTCCGCGAAAAAGAAAAGAACTCGACACGTCTTTCGTGGCTCCTGAATTCAAATCAGCAGTTGACGAGTGGATCGCCTACAAATCCGAACTCGGGAAGCCATACAAGGCGCGAGGCTTTAAAGCGTTCTACAACCAACTTGTCAATCTGAGCGGCGGAGACCCGGACAAAGCCCGGAAGATCATCGAACAGTCGATGGCAAACAACTGGCAAGGGATATTCACCATAAACGAAACCAAAAATGGAAAAAGCAACCGAACTAATCAAATCATGCCTCCAGACCCCGAGGAAGTATCAAGGGCAATCTACGAGGGAATCGCTCGCGCTCGAACTCCGCAGGAGTGGGAGTTATGAAATTTCGGCATTCGAGGGCGAATCAGCATCGGATATGCAAGTGGCGCGAGCTGTACACAAGATTTCAGTGGCGTTCCCGCAGATGTCGAAAGACTTTCTTAATCTGCTCACGGAGCGCATCATCAAGTCCGGCATGTCGTCTAAGCGGCTCGAATATGCCGCAAACCGCGTCATAGACACGTTCACCTACCGGCAGCTAACTATCGCCGATGTACTTAGCTTGGATGTGAAGTGCAAGATTCTAACATACTCCGAGATGTGCCACGAAGCCCACAAAAGGGGATGTTCAACCGATGAATACGCCCCTATTAGGATCGAGGGAGCAGATAAGCCTGGCTGGATTCTAAAAGTGGATAAAGCACAATACGGCTTACCTGATAAAATCTAATGCCGAATTCGAGATCATGGAACAAACAAAAAAAATCACAAAAATGAAACAGGAGACAAAAGCAACAATCGCCTATTTGGCAGCAATCATTTTCGTTATCATCTGCATCGCATTGATGGCTGTGACCCCCGCGTATGGCCAAAATCAAACGGTGATAAAGGATTCCAAGGGGGAAGTGGTATACGTCAAAATCAAGACGGCCAGCGGGTACATTGTCAAGGACAAAAACGGCGTCCTGCTTTACACCGTGGTAGAGAACGACACGGAAAAGAGAGTTTACGACGCCTCCGGACGTCTAATTTCGGTAGAGAAAAAAGCGAAAAAAAAATGAAGACTATGAAAGACCAAGTAACGAGCATCGAGCAGTCGAAGCGGCTGATCGAGTTGGGAGTGCCCGTGGAGAAGGCGAGCATGGTATGGAGATGGGGATGGGTTTGTGGTACAGTGGACGAAGAAAACTATGAGCTCAAAATTTGGCAGGAGTGTAAGATGGATAAGATTCTGGCCTATCAAGAGTTTCCTGAATCCTTTATTCCCGCCTTCACGGTCGCCGACCTGCTGGGGATGATTCCAGCTGAAATAACATACGGGAGATTGTATGTATCCCACCCGAAAATTCCAAGCGTCAAAAACGATTTTAATGTGTTTTACAAGAGGGTGGGACGCGAAAAGGGGGCTATCAAATCTTTTAGGCATCCTAATTTAACATGCGCCTGTGTTATGATGGTAGAATGGCTTTTGTCTAACGGCTATGAATTGAACCTGTGATGAAACTACCTATCGAAGTTCACAACAAGTTGATCCCGTTCAAGGGGTTTAACTGGGTAACATGGCTTTTGTGGTCTTTTACCCGGAAGCCGATGGCGTGGAGCATGGACGAGACTACGCGCCGCCATGAAGGAATCCACTGCGCCCAGCAGATCGAACTGGCCGTGCTGTCCGCGGCAATCCTCCTGCCCGTCGCCATCAGCTACTCGTTCGCTTGGTGGGGCTGGGTGCTTACGGTGGTCGGCATTCTCTTCGCCGGATGGATTTGCTACGGCATATCGTGGCTGATCGAAGTGATTATCCCGCCTTATCCGGGCGCGTACTACTACACCTGCTTCGAGACCGAGGCGTACAACCATGAGGATGATCCGGACTACTTGAAGCGGCGCATACCGTTCTGGGGCTGGATTTCCTGCATACCGAATTGGAAAGTCAAACACAAAAAAAACTAATTTATGAATACAGAAACGATGTTTTCATCTAAGACCGATTTGTGGGCCACACCACAGGATTTCTATGATAAACTCAATAGTGAATTTCATTTTACACTTGATCCTTGCGCCACCCCGCATAATGCTAAGTGTGTTAAATTCTACACCAAAGAGCAGGACGGGCTCCGACAAGATTGGGGCGGGAATACTGTTTTTTGCAATCCGCCATACGGTCGGGATATATACGCATGGGTTCGTAAATGCTGCATGGAGGCACAAAAAATTAACACAATAGTTGTAATGTTGATTCCGGCGCGTACAGATACTCGATATTTTCACGAATTTATTTACCACAAAGCACGGGAAATTAGATTTATAAAGGGGAGGCTAAAATTCGGGGGCCAAAAAAATAGTGCTCCGTTCCCGTCAATGGTGGTTGTATTTTAATCCATAAACTGTTTTAAAATTTAAGCACAAAGATAACCAACCATGAAAACGATTGAGGAAAGAGCGGAAGAATGGGTTGATTCTCCAGAGGCAGCCGCCCACCCATACAACAGACGCGGAATGATAGATGCCTATATCGCTGGGAGCAAAGCCAAGTACGAGGAGCTGACGCGCTGGCACGACCCGAAAGAACCACCCGAACCAGGACGGGTTGTGCTTGTAAAGCGGAATCCAAGCTCTATCATACCGTATGATTTGGGGCATATTGATAACGATGGGAACTGGGTGGATTCGTGGTGTGGTTCTCCGATAGATGATAAGATCATCGGCTGGCGGGAGATTCACGAATAAGACAGAAATATGGAAACAGAGAAAACAGCGGCCGAAAGGCGCAAGGAATTGGCGACCCTCTTGTTTTGCCAAAGTTATCTATACTATCACGATATTATACGCGCAGAAATGCTGATTGAATTTCAAACCAGACCATCCCAAAAGGACGAAGCAATCAGATTACTCGCCGAGGCTGGCGCCCTTATCGCCGCCGAGATCGACAGAATCAATAAATTATCCACAAAATGAAACTTACACGCGAGGAACTGAGACTAAGTTACAACGCGGGTTGCAACGCCTATCTGGCCGCTTTCTGCGAAAAGCACGGCTACGATTATGAGCCGGATGCGTGGGTAGGCGACGACCCCGGAGGAATTGCAGAGGTCGGCGATCTATTCGTGAGCATGGCCGATATGCTGACGGACATCGACCGGGACGCTCCGGAGGAGGAATACATCAAGTACTACGACTACTGTATGCGTGTCGGAGGGATTTGTGACGGCAAACTGAACACCCCGAATTACGACAGCTGGCTGCGGGGATGCCCGCGGATGGACGAGGAGCAAATAGCTCGGCTGGAGGAATTGCAACGGGATGTGCGCTGCGCAGAGATGAATTTGAAAGTCGAGATCGACAGACTGAACAACCTAAACCAATGATAGCTATGGTTATTTGTTCTATGTACTCCAAAAAGACAAACATAGACAATTATCATTAATACATCGACTTGTTTATGAAGCCTTCAAAGGGCCTATACCTTCTGGTATGGATGTAGACCATATTAACTCAATAAGAACAGACAATAGGATAGAAAATTTGCAATTGTTAACAAGGAGAGATAACATACGAAAAGCATACGCTAAAAGGGAGTTGCCGTTGGGTATATATAGAACGAGGAATGAGCGATACATTGCACGGTACTCTATTGCGGGCAAAATTATCAATTTAGGGACATATAAGACTATTGAGGAGGCTCAATTAGCTTATAAACATTACGAAAATGAAAAAAATAAACTTTAACGACCGCTACGGACTGACGAATGCGGTCATCGAGGGGCGAAAGACCATGACGCGACGGTTGATTCCTGATGAGTTCTTCGGACTTACGTGGGACACGAGAGGCAACACCTTGGTTTATGAAAACGAATACGGGGATTTTATTGATGTCAGGCACTCGAAGTATACCCGCTATAAGCTCGGCGAAGTCGTGGCCGTGGCGCAGAGCTATGAGCGGATCGGCGTACCCCCGCAACATTACATATCCCGCCCCGATATTGACGGCTATCAGATTATTTCCAAACACAAAGGTTGGCGCAATAAAATGTACGTTAGCGCCGACCTGATGCTCCACCAAATCCGCATCACGGGAATCCGTTGCGAGCGCTTGCAGGATATTTCGGACGAGGATTGCGTAAAGGAAGGAGTGCGTGTAGGTTCGCAAGCATTAGAATACCCATACTATTTTATAGACACAAAACAATTTTTGATCTGTGATTATAAATCACCCAGGCGAGCCTTCGCCGCACTAATCGACAAGGTGTCCGGCCGTGGAACGTGGGATCGGAACCCGTGGGTGGTGGCTTACGAATTCGAATTGGTGAAATGAGCGATTTGATCTGTCAAATAGTCACCCGTAAAATATATGCTTACGTGGCTGAGATATACGGGGCGCCCACGTTTTGGGATGGCAAGTGGTGTCTTATGGTTTATGTACTTTGGCGGGATAATGGATGCCCAATACGCGAAGGAATGGTATTAAAGTTCGACACTAAAGAAGAGGCGGAACGGGTGAAAATCGGGACGATAGCGAAGGATAAAACACTTTTCGAATTAGTAAAATAGCAATGAGTATGAATATATTTAAGATACGCATGGGGAAATGCTGGTGTCACAGGCACACCACAGGCCATGGATATTTGGAGGTGTGGCTATTTGGACGCCTCTATGAAGTATTCAGATACAGAGGGGCGTGCAAAAATTGCGACGCTCCGTTTTGAAAAAAAATAGCGAGATTCTCGCAAAATCAAGATAAACTGAAATAATTATGAGAGAATTTGACTTATCGGCCGCCAAAGCAGGTGCGGCGGTGTGTACGATAAATGGCGAGCCAGTAAGAATCATATGTACTAATCGTGCTCACGATTTCTATACGGTGGTAGCATTGGTGGATGTAGGGGGATATGAGGATATGAGGAGCTACACCGCATCTGGAGTATACGAAATTTCTGGTCGAACTCGTGATGATGGTCTAATGATGCGCGATGACGACTACGCAGAGAAGCTGGCGCGGGGAGAGTACGGGAAGCATATCGACGAAGCTACCGAAAAGGTTGATCCAACTATTAAGGAAAACTTAACAGTTGACCGGGAGCGCTTGAGGCGCGAGCTATCCGAAAAGATTATGGTGGCAATGATTAGAGAATTGGCGGGGAAATCTCCGCATAGCACCAGCAGTAACATTACAGTATTCGAAGCTATGGCAGCCGATGCTGTATCATACGCCGATGCCCTCCTTGAAGAGCTGGACAAGAAAAAATAGAGCGGATCGGGCTTGTATGATAAAATAATTTACTATATTTACTGCATGGAAATTATTTTATCGAAAATAGGGATGCTGCTCGAACGCCACTTTGGCGTATCGCTGGAGGAAATACAGGCACCCTGTCGGCGCCAAAGGGTTACGGACGCCCGAACGGTATTCATCCATATCATGTACTCCCACAAGCTCATGAACGGGGTGAAGCTGTCCAACTACCTGAACTGCACGAGCCGGAATTCATACTACCATATCCGCAAGTTTGAGGATATGAAGGAGATAAAGGCGTACAGCAAAATAATATCGAAGTTTGAACGCGAGGCGAAATTGGAGATTGAATCATGGCGGGAATCTTATATGCCGAAATAGACCTGAAAAAGATACCTGTTGACGTGATAGAAGAGTTTGTCCGCAATAACGGAGAGTTGGGAGCCAAGGTTAAACTTTGCATCGCGCCGCTCAAAAAAATAGACAAATTCGGGCACACGCATACCGTATATCTTTACCAGCCCAAACCGGAAGTAGGGGAGCGAGGCAAACCTACCTTTATAGGAAATGGGAGAATGCTGCGACCGTCGTACAGATGGCAGGATGATGCCAAGCAAAACCCCGAACCCGATAATGAACCATAAAGCCATGAAACACTTGGTGTATCTGCGTTCCGGCAAAGTGGCCGAGGTCGACGCCCTCCGTTTCCAGTGTGTTGACCATAAGAACCAAATATACAAATTTTACGACAAGGTGGATGAGTATGCGCTAAACGAACAGGTCGTTTTCATCGCAAACAATCCGGACGCCATAAAACCCATAATACACAAACAGAAAGATGAAAAATCAGACTTCTATTCTGAATGAGCTGTTGGCCACCCTCGAAGTAGCCTACTCGAACGCCAAAGGGCGTCATTGGATGGTATACGGCACGCCCTTCCGATCCCTGCACCTGCTGCTGGACGATACTGCGGCCACGCTCCGGAAAGGCGCCGACAAGATGGCCGAGACCATCCGCGTGCTGGATGGCATTCCGCTGCATACGATGACGCAGTTCGTGGATTCGTCTCAGATCGAGGAGGCGCTTACGATCCCCGATGCTCTGACCATCGCGCGCGAAATGCGGGACGACCTAAACGAAATCGTCGCAATGGTGCATGGAGGGGTTGATGCAAAAGTGTTCGACCCTACCACCGAGAACGACGTGCTGAATATCACGAGCGAGATTCGGCACTGGATTCTGTTTTTCGACGGAATCATATCCAACTGGACGCCCGCTATACCGAGAATACCTGAATTTTAACTTTATATAAAATGGACAACAAACTGAAAATCGGGTTGATAGCTGCTGCGGTAGCCGTGGTAGCCATCATTGTGTTCAACTTCCTGCCGGGCAGCATTCGAAGCGCCGGAACCATCGGATTCCTCGCGGGGGTAGTATCGGGATGGTTTTTACGCTCGTGGTACGGCACCATCGTCGACAAAGAGATCGACGCATAGGAGATGAACAGGCTAACGTCGGCCATCATCGGGGTAATCATAGCCATGATCGCACTTTATAGCCTGCGGTCATGGCTTTGTTCCACCCTATCGAAACCGGAGATCGAATGCCGCGTCGATACGGTGGTCATAAGGGAGTATGTGAGAGATACCGTCATTATAACAAATACGCATCAAATTTCGAGGATCGACACGGTGATGGTATATCTGCCCGGCGACACGGTTAAAGTGGCTGTAACGCTTCCGTTCGAGCTCAAGACATTTCAGACCGAGAACTACCGCGCAACGGTGTCCGGGTATAAGCCCATGCTCGAAAGTATAGACCTGTTCGTGCCAACCAAGATCATAACGCAGACCCATCACACCACGACGATCATGCCGCCTACATGGGAAGGGGGGATAGTAGTGGCCGCGCAGGTTGCCCCCGGATGGAACAATCAGTTTATGGGCGCGCGCGTGCGATACAACAAGGGGCGGTTCAGCATCGAGGGAACCGTAGGGTACAACCCCTTCGATGACGTCCCGTACGGAGAGGTGCGCGGAGGGTTTAATATTTGGAGGAAATGAAGCTGAGGACGCCGAAAAAGCCAGCAAAACCGAATATCGAAGGATTCGGAGATCGGCCAAAGGTAACATGCAAGTCCTGCAAATACCTGTCGGCCGAAGAGAATATGCACCATATTTGCCCCAAGACGGGCATGGTGACGCATGTCAAACAAAAAAAAGTATGCATATACCATGAGCCAATGTTTAATTAGCAACATTCCACGGTTAGAGGGAGAGGAATGGAGGGAATACAAGGATTTCCCCAGGTATTATGTGTCCACCAAGGGGCGCGTTTTCAGCACCTATAAACACAGATTGCTACGCCCTACAATAAACGGGGCTGGTTATTTCATGGTTGAATTGGTAGACAGAGATAGGCGAAAGTTAAAAAATGTACACAGATTGGTTGCAGAGACATTTATACCAAGAGTAGATGGATGCGATTTCGTAGATCACATCGACACTGTAAAAACAAATAACGACATATCCAATTTACATTGGGTTAATGCCTCGGGGAATATGAACAACCCCATAACCAGAAAGGTACTCGCCAAAAATAAGTTTTGGATCAATTCTCCCGGGCATGCTTGGGGAGGCAAACATATTCGAGCCAGAAAAATAAAAAAATTGGCCATGGACGGGATATTAATACAAGTTTTCGAGTGCATGGCCGAGGCCGCAAATACTGTAAACGGATGCGTTTCTAACCTGCGAAATGCCTGCATCGGGAAATATTCACAAGCATATGGATACAAGTGGGAGTATGTGGATTAAGGTAGACACCAAGCCGCTTACAGCAAATAGGCTGTGGATGGGGCGCAAGTGGCCGACGCCGCAGTATAAGGCTTATAGGGAGGAGCTGTTGTTGAAGATGCCTTCAATAGACAATTTCCCGAAACCGCCCTTTTGTATTCATTACATATTCGGGTTATCCAATATAAATCAAGATTTAGACAATTGCCTAAAGGGTGTTAACGATGCTTTACAGGAGAGGTATTTGTTCAACGACAGGGATATATACAAGGCCGTAATGGAAAAGCGAAAGGTGCCCAAGGGATGTGAGTTTATATCATTCAATATCAAATCATTAGCAGACACAACATGGGAACAACAAAACGAGTAGTATTCTCCTCGTCGCTCTTGAAAGAGTGCAAGGACATGGTAGCTTCATCGGTCATCGACCTGCTCGAATCCATAGCCGAGAAGAGCGACAACCCGAAGGTGACCATCACCTCCACGTGGCGCAACCCTTATCGGCAGGCGATGGCCATGTACAACAACCTGGTCGCCGGAAAGCGCATCCGCTACCGGGAACCCGGCAGAAAGGTGACCGCACTGTTCGACGACTGCCAGGATCAGGGCATGGACAAAGAGGAGACCATCGACGAGATGTCCAAACTTATCAGTCGGCTTAGCGAAAAGGGCGAACGGGTGTCCAAGCACTGTGTGAGCGCTGAGGAGTATCGCAAGGTGAATGTGCTGGACGTGAGTATGACTATGGAGAAACCCGTGGAGTTCTTGGTCGCAGCACTCGACGAGCCGCGCGTCATCAAAGTGATTTCGCCCGTATCTATTCCCGGCAAAAACCCCAAGTTTTCGTATGACCTGAGTGAGCCTGCGTTCCACCTCGAAATAAAAGCATAGTCATGAACAGTGCGTGCGTACTCTTCTTTGTGGCCGGGATTATTATGCTGGTGTTCGGGATCGCCGGGCGAGGAATAGACCCGCCAAACAAAAACAGGCGCCGATAGGGTGCCTGTTCTTTTATGCCTACTCAACGCTGCCCCCGAGGGAGCCTCCTGTGTTGAGTTTATCCCTCGTCACTGCGCCGTCCGCAATTTTATCCGTGGTTACTGCAAGGGGAGCCAGCGCAGCCGTGCCGACTTCCGCTGTTCCGATCTTCGACGCCGTAATGGCACCGTCCAATATCTGCCCGTTGCCAACGCTATTTGCGGCTATCTTATTGACATTGATAGCTCCGTCGACGATTTTATCCGAATTTACGCTATCGTCGGCGATCTTGTCGACCGTAACGGCCGCATTGGCGATTTTATCACCGGTGACAGCCCCGTCAGCGATGGCTGCGGCGCCTACGCATCCATCCGCAAGCTTCGACGCCACGATTGTATTTTTTTGAATGATGTCGCCGGATACAGCGCCCAAGGCCAATTGCGATGTGCCTACAGCAGAGGGTTTGATCTTAGCCGAAGTCACGGCATTGTCGGCCAGCTTGGCTGTGGTGATCGACCCGTCGGGAATTTCAGGAGACCCCCCCCCGCCGGAATAGAGACCCGATCCGATGCCCGGGAAATCATCGCCAGTAGGGGATTCATGCCCTTCGTTGAGGAATCGCAAAACGTCGGCGGGAGTGTAGGCCGACGGGTTATCGGAGATGACAACCTCGTTGATTTCGAAGTCGAGGTAGTCCGCAGTAAGCAGGGTGTTGCCACCTTCCGGAAGCGCTGGCTCGATGATGATTCGGCGCCCCATGTCTACCCGCGGGTTGGCCGGGCGGGCAATAAAGGTCGCGGGCATTTTTACTCCGTTCACAAAAATGTAGGGATAATCGGCTTCGGAGCCATTGATAACTACTTTCATATCACATTTTTTTTGTTTGACGTTATTACCCCGTCGGCCGGAGCCTGCGGGGCGTTTTCAATATCAATACCTACTTCATCCTTCATCTTCTTTCCCACGTATTTTTGAAGGGATCGGAATACCGGAGCGTCGGATATTTCCATGGCATTCTCCAAATACGACCACATTTCGATGCCGCATACCATGCCCGTGAAGAGCTTGGCCAGGTGCAAGTTCATGAAGTCGATGATTTGAGTGTCTATAAGGTGGCACATGCCGATCCCAACGACAATGCACGTAAGTTTGATGACCGTTTTCCACGCCTTGTCGCTGGAGAAATACCAGTCCTTATGCTGCCGAGCCGCCCTCTTGCGCCCGGCCAGTATACCCATCACGAAGTCTATCATGACGAATGTCAAGGCGCAGAGCACAAGCGGCGTCACGGGCGCGAACAACGACAGCAAGCCCCCCACCACAGCCATAATCCATTTCAATAAGGTGTCCATTATTTAGATATGAAGTTAGGTTGTCCAACATCTACGACAAATCCATATCCGGTATGGCTATATACATTTAGCACACAATTGATAGAGTAGGTAGGCAGGCTAATTTCAAGACGTCCAGCAACACCATTGACAGATATGCCGAAAGCGTCTTCCGTATCTTTATATATAAATATCGGCCAGTGATGGACTAAAATGTCGGTATCCTCTTCAGATAATTGTATATTAACTGCCTGGTTGGAGGCTGATGCCGGAATTTTCAAGATGGATATATTTCCTTCGGATATAGTTTGCCTAACAGAGGTATCATGATCTAAAATTTGTGTCTGAATAGGTATTGACGTTCGGATGGAAGGGGCAAGCTTTTCTGGCGTCACGTTGTCATCCTTAATTTTATCCGTAGTTACTGCGGTATTGGCAAGAGCCGAATTATTAACCGAGTTTACTCGCAATGCTCGTGCCGATACCGACGCGGTGCCATATTGTGCCTCTTCGATAGAACCATTCTCCAGCTTTTGATTTGCGATGATGGATTTGTTGGCGATCTCCTCGTTGGTGATGGTCTCTGCCTCTATTTTAGCCGCCGTGACAGCACCGTCGGCGATCTTCTCAGCAGTGATTGCTTTGTCAGCAATCTGCGTTCCGGTGATGGTCTTATTACTGAGCTTTGAGCCGGGAATGGACTGGTCGGCCATTTTGGAGCCGGTAATCTGTCCATCCTGGATGTTGCCGTTCTTGATTGCCTCCAAGCCGATCTGCAAGCTACCAACCGCCCCATCTGCGATCTTTGCTGTTGTGACAGCGCTGTTTGCGAGCTTTGGCGTCGTCACTGCGCCATTGGCCAGCATAGCCGCTGTTACGGAACCGTCGGATAGCACGCCCACCTTCCATGCTGCGAGGTTGGCCGCCGTGGCCTGCCCTATGAGGGTGCCAATTCCCGATGCCGACGCATTGGCCGCAGCATTCACGACATAATCCTGATATGTGTATCGCGTCGTGCCATCTTCATACACGCGCTGTTCGTCCTGTATGGTGTTGGCATAAAGATACTGGCCTATTTTAGCGACATTGGCGGCCAGGTAGTAAGCCTGCCCTTGGTAGCAGATGATACCTTCGCCGATGTTCGTCCCGGTGTTGTTGTTCGCCGTGGCGAATCCTGCAACGATGGAGATGGGCGTTTTGGTGGATCGGAGGAGCGAGTTGATGGCGCTCCAGAGGTTCTGCAAATCCTGCATCTGCACGGGGTTGCCAGTGCCCGATATGACGTTGATATTTTTTATTCCTGCCATGTTATTGAGTTTTTATAGTATACTTGATATAAAAGGGAAATAGCGTGTTGACGTCTGCGATAAACTGGTTGTATGCTTCCGAGTTGTTGTACAGGGCAGCCGGGATCGTAATGATGGGCTGCTCCGTGATGGTGCCTCCCTGTCCGAGGTACACCTTCGGGGTGGGAGTGTTGTACAGGTATACAGGAGGGGTTGGCGAATCATACCACATAGAGCGCCATATGCTCGCGCCGCTCGGGGTGATGGATATTTGCCCCCACTCCCCGTACCAGTACCGCAATACGCCTTCGATCTGCCCGTATGTAGGTGTGCACGCCGCCATCATGTACCACTTGGAGCGCACCATGTAGTAGTTGTACAGATAGTCGTGCAACACCATGAGCAACGACAGGCAGTAGCGGTATATTATCGTTGTCCAAAACGGCTGCTCCGTGTAGCTGTGGTCGCGCCGCACCGAGTAATTCGGCCGGAGCAACTGCAACACCAGCTTCGGGATGTCAATATATCGGAAACGCATCATATAGCTTCGAATATTGTAATGTTCTTGGTGAAATCGTACAGATTGGGGTCGAAGTTGAAATAACCCGGATTCAATACTATCTTGCCATCCTGCGGTGTTGTGATGCTGCCATCCTGCGAGACCTTGACCTCGGAGAAGTAGGCATCCTTGATGCCGTTCAACCCCGAGATGTAGCTTTCTATGTCGTTGATATACAGAATATTTGTCGTGCGTCGTTGCATCTGCAAGTCATGCAGCCCCGTGTAGATGCTGTTCTTGATGGTATCGAGGTTGGACGACTTGTCGAAGCGGACGTACAGCTTGTCGGCCGAAAGGACGGCCGGAGCATTGGATGCGGCCTGTATTTGCGCGCCGACGCCCCAAAAGTTGCGGTAGTAGGCGCTGAACGCATCGAGTTGATCCTGCGTGAGTGAGACCACGTTGTTGTTGGCATCGGCCGTCGCCACGTTGATGTAGTACAAACCCTCCTGATTAGACCCCATCGAAGCCTGCTTTATTATCTGCTTCGTGGCATCTATGGTCGCATAGCCCAGCTCTTGCGTCGCTTCGTTCACCACGACTACCTGATCGCCCTGCTGATAGGCGTATGCCTTCTCGACATACCATGCCTCACTCGTCACGCGCGCGATCTTCGCGGCCGCGGCTATCGTCTGTTCGCTGCGCAGGATTTCAAGCCGCACAATGTCAAGCACGGTGCCTACCACCTCCGCGATCTTGCGCAGGATGCCCGCGTTGCTGGTGTTCATCGCCGGGATCGTCCGTTGGATGTTATCCCATATGGTATTTATAAGTGACATATCGGTTATTGTTTAATTATTGAGGGGTAGTTGTAATAGTCGAGGTTTGTATTCGGCCACTCCGCGGGCGGCGCCAACAGGGGCTCCAGCACTCCGTTAACGGGCATCTGTTTGTGTGACGACCACCAATAGCCCGCCTTGGTGGGATCATCACTCCGAGGCCGTATGTTCTGCGGCAGATACTCCTGTGTGCAGGATGCCTTCATAGCCGCATCTACCACGAACGACGCGGGATCGCCTCCGTTCCACAGCATCAGCGCCTGTGATTCTGTCAGGTGTGTATTGAAGTTGCGGAAGTGGTAGATTTCGCCCTTCAACAAGAGCGGCACATTTTTGGCGTACATGCCAAGGTTGATGTGTTTTTGTTGCCCATTACTACCCAATTTGAACGTCTCCGAAATCTTGATCCCGTTTAAAAAGATGTAGCCTAAATTTTCCTGTAAAGCATAGCGGAGTACCACGTGATAAGTCGTGTTTGGCTCGCAGGGATAGTTCAATGAGAAATTGTTGGTTGAGAAACGCAATTTGCTGGTAATAATTGTGAGCCTTGGAAATGTCATACTATCCGCCATGCTGAATACGCACTGCTCATGATGGATGTCGTCTCCGGTTTTGAAGTAGCACTCCAGCGTCCCGTCGACGAGCGACTGTGTGGATATGTTCTGTCCCATGAAGGCGCCATTGGCGGTATAGGCGCCCTTGAAGTCGTAAGTGGGTTTGTAGATCGGCTCGCGGCCTATCTTGGGATTATCATTGACCACCAGGTCATAACCCCCGGCAGACTTGCGAAGGAGCGGCGGAGTAGAGATGTCGGGCGGCATCTGCTTGGCGCTGTCGAGCCACATGGCGGGCTTCGAGCTGTCCTCCTCAGAGGGTATGAGGTTCTGAGGTATGTACTCAGCTACACAGGACAGCTTCAAGGCCGGGGGCACAATATAGTCCTGCGGGCGCACTCCGTTTTGGAGTGCCGTCATTTCCTCCTCTGTGAGTGCGCGGTCGAACCAGCGGGCGCATATCACCTCCCCCATAAAATCAACCGCCGGCCTATTATTACCACCATATCCACCAAGAAATAGATATGAAGAAACATAACTAACCCAATTTTTATTTTGGGAGTTTACCAGATTGTTGTTGATATATGCATAGACCTTGGCTCCGTTGCTAATGAATACGACGCTGTATAAATAGTCCCAAAAAACAGGATATGAATATACACCCGTCCGATTGTTGTATAACAAAAGAGAGGTGGTGCCTTCTGAGGAGGATTTGATATCGATGCGAGGGAAATTCGATGCCCCCGACGTGTCAAGTATTGTCCGAGACGCAGATTCAGGGTTGGGGATGTATTTGTACTTGGGAGGCGTGCGGAATAAACACTGCACGGTATATGGGCTGTTGTAGAACGTGTCGCGCAAAAAGGTGCCGTTCCTCCTCATCATCGCCCCCATAGCCTCGGGCGCAAGCGCCGATATGAGGGCGCGTCCTCCTTCGGCCGTAGCTTTGAAGAGACGCGAGATTTCCGCCTCCACCTCTTCCTTCACGTCCATCGAGGAGTTGAAGGGAGGCCGCTGCAAGGTTTGGAGGTTGTATATGTCGATCCCCTCGACGTCGAGAATCTGATTTGTCCTCAGCGCCGGAGTGTAGGATTCCATAAAGTTCTTGGCGGGAGGCTCCTGGCGGTACTGCATGGCCTTCCAGTCCGCGGGCGGGATATTCGTGGGCGTGTTTTTCTCCAATATCGGGTCTATGCCCGCGAGAGAGCCGGACACGTTGAATGCCACGTCCTGGATGGTGTCTCCCTGTTTTACTGTGTACGTCTTTGCCATGTCTACTCCTTGTATCGTGCATGTATGTCCGCGGTCACAACTCCCGAGGCTGTCTCCTCAAAGATATTCACGCGGGCAATGAGGGCTCCGTCGTCGTATATTTGCTTTTCAGCCGTGGCCTCAACCTTACCCCACGCCCACTTGGGCAGCAGGGGATAGAAGTCTTCGAATCCGACCCCGAACTGGGGCTTCGTAAGACTTGCCGCCGACTTGGAAAATATCAGCGTGGCGTTCTGCTGGCTGCACAAAGATACCAACTCGACGCCCCCGTTGGATATAACTATGTCGTTGGCCTGAAAGTCGAATTTTGCGTCTGTCATTGCGTTATCTTGGTATTTTCGTAGTCTCCTTTATTGAACTGGGAGGGGGCGGTCATAGGGGTGGCCGGAGGCGACGCACCTTGGGCGCCGTGAGTATGCGCATTGAATACTGTGCACATATTCCCTACCTGCGTCACTAAATTGTTGAGCGCCGTGGTGACGCCATCTACCAGCACAAGCCCCCCGTTCTCCCCGCCATCCATTTCAATTTTATCGGCAGTGAAAGATATTTTATTTTTTTCAATCCGCCAAGAAGAGGTGCCGCGGATTATTTCCACGGCGTCCTTATCAAAAGAAATAGTGCTTTCTCCCTCCTCTTCGGTACCCGCGACGTTCGATACGACCATCTTGTCGATCTTCGTGGCTTTTATGAGCACCGGAACCTCGGAGTAACCCTCTATGAACCCCAGCACCACAAGAGAATTCACGGAGGGTATAATATAGAGGCTGTTGCCCCCGTTTGGAAAAATGTTTAGACTTATGTCGCTGAATATCCTATCATTATCCACAACAGCCTCTAAGGTTTTGGCATCCTCGTCTATAGCCGACACGGTGGCTATGACGAGCGACACCCTCTTCCCGTCATTCATCTTTGTTCCGAATTCCGCTCCCAAACGGGCGCATTCGTCGTCGAAAGTGCCGGATGTTTTCATAATATAAACATTTCGTTGGTTACTGTCAGGGTTTGGATGAACCCGTCGGAAGTGTCGCAGCTCAAATTCCTGCCTATCACGTAGTAGTTTCCCGTAAGCTCCGGGAGCATGGTGTCCGTGTACTCCACAAAGTCGAACATATTAACCTGCGGATAGAGCACGGTTTTTATGGTTCCCTTGTTGCGCGTTCCCTTCAACCGGGCCATTATGTTCTTGGCCGTCTGTTCGGTCAGCGATACCGTATTGGCCGGGACAAAATATCGGTGTGCCTCGCCTTGGGAATCGCCGTATTCGTAGGTGTACTTTGTACCGTCGGCCATGAGGGCGTTTACCACCACTTTGTAGTTCTCGAACAGCCCGTCGGTAGGCACTATGTCGCGGCCGATGACATTGGTGTTCGTGGCCAGTGTCACCGTGCGCTTGAATTTGTCCCTCACGCCAATACCGAAATACACCTTCCCCTGGGTGTTCACAGTGCCGTACAGCGTAAACATATTCATGAGCTTCGACAGGGCCTCGAACGGCGATATGAGCTTGAAGGTCTGCAACGCGAACTCCACATCCGCACTATCCGATGAATCGAAAGACAGAGCCGGGAAGTCCGCCGGGTTGTCGAACCCCTGTGCCTTGCGGTAGTCCTCGAATGCCTTGTTAGAGATGGGGCATAGATAGTCCACCATGTCCTTTAGCTTCGTGCGCGACACCCAGTCCCGATTTATAGTGCCGAACCGCAGGATGAAAGAGTAGTCCTCGCATACGATCTTCGACGGGAATCCCCCGATGACCTGCCGGATGAAGCCGCTGAAAATGCGCAGTCTCTCGAACTGCTGCCCCAACTGAGCATTGTTGTAGAACCAGCCGTCGATGTCTATGCGGGCGCCGGGCTTGATGTTTATGCCCTCCAAGGCCGCCCTTATGCGCTGTGCCGGAGGCAATCCCTGCCGGAACCCGATGGCATACCCCGGGAGGGTCATGGTGCAGCTTCCCGAGAGGGAATCCCGCTCCTCGGTAATGTCTACTGAGGCGAATCGGCCGATGCTCTTCCCCTCGATAAACACCTCGTTTCCTACTCTGAACAAATTACCTTTCATCACCTACCGCCCCCCCCCGCGGGATTGGTCGTATTTACCGTCTCCTGCGTAAATACGATGGCATTTTCATCCATGTTTATTTGGTGGAGCGTCATGCTGACGTCCACGATGGTAGACCCCGGATTGGGGGTGTATTTGAACCGCTTCATGTACACCCACTCCAGGCCGAGGTCGTTGTTGAGGACTTTGTTCTCGATCTTGAAAACATCCTGCCCCTGCCACAAACTCCGAAGAGCCACGCCGAGGTCGGCGATAGCCATGGCCGCGGGATCGGTGTTGTCGAGCCCCTGGTCGGCATATGCCTCATAGGACAAGGCGTCGAGCATGGAAAGGTTCGAGGCCGAGGCGTCCGTGTCGACGCGAGACAAGTTGCGTTCAATGCGCAGACGCACCGTTACGACCATCGGTTTGTAGTTGAGAACCTGGAGGATTTCTGCCCCGTCGACGAGCTGGGAGGTAGAATCGTTCTTTTCCCCTTCCACTTCGTAGGTGAGGTTGATAGGGAGGAAATAATCCCCGCAGCGAAATACATATTCTCGCTGTATATCCTGGCGATCTACCGATTGTATGGCCGTTTTGTAGTCGCCGGACTGCTTTAGGGCGTCCGCCATCCCGGTATACTGAGGATCGGAGGTCTTGGCCTTGCCGCGGAACTGAACGATCTGACGCCAGAATCCTACCTCCGCCAGGGTTATTTTCAACCCCGCCTGATATGCTTTTTCTACGGCGCTTATGCCATCCGTCACGGCCTTGTACGCCGGGATTTGTCCCAAGGACGGGAGGTCGTTAGGAGTGTCGTTGGGGGTTGTGTTTGCGGTATATTGATCTTTAGCCATTGAGCGTGCGTGTTGAGTTGTTGAAGGCTATTTGCAGTCCTCGAATTGTCACCTCTTCGATCTGTTTGGATATGGTCTGCATGATGCTTTCCGGCGTGGCATTGGTGTTTATTTGGGTCGGCATCTGCACAATGGGTGCATTGAAGTTGATAATGAGCGACTTCGATCCCTTTGTCAAATCTTCTATCTTCTTGGTGTCCTTCCCGCTGGCGCCGCCGCCTTCGCCGTAAATCTTCGTCACCCGGTTGAAATTCTCGGCGACTTCCCGGTCGTTGAGCGCGGGATTGGAGCGGAAAGTCACGGGAGCTATGGACGCCTCGCCCTTGGTTACGGTAGTGACGTTCTTCGTGTTCCCGGTCTTTAGGAAGTCGAACAGGCTGAATCCGGTATTCGTTTCGTATGGTGTGTACTGGTACCTCAGGAGCCCCGTCGGGTACTGCGGAACCCCCTCCTCGGGCGTCAGGTGTCCGGGCAGCTCCTGCAACCCCTCCCGAACCTTGGGTGTAAAGGTGGTGACGAAGTTTTTTAGCAGGATGTCGCGCGCATCTTTGAGGTTCGCCGCCTGGTTCTCCTTCGTCCCTTCGTCCAGGCCCCACGCCTTGCGGGCTGCGGGCGTGCGCAGGTAGTCCTCTACGTACTTCCTGCCGATCTCCTCCGACAGGTATGTGGCGGCCTTGCGCCGCTCGGTGAATTCCGACTGCTTGGCCGACTTCTCGTACCGCAAGTCCCAGCGGCTCTTGTCGCCCCAGCTCCACGGATTCAGGAGCCCGAAGAAGTCGGAGAGGTTGAGTAGCCAGTCCGAAAGGGCCGTCAGTGCGCCTATGGCATCCTCTACGCCATCCACGAAGTCGTCGAAGATGTTGTCCAGCCTGTTGGGGTCGAACGAGTTGTACCACATATCCAAACGTGCGGATATGCGGTCGAACATATTCTCTCCGGCCCGGCCGACGCTTTCCCACAGTTTGTCCATGCCCGCGAGGTTGATCCAGAAATTCTCCTTCGCCAGGGCTATCTGCCCGCGCGCCGCCGCGGCCGACGGGGGTTGCAGCTCCGTGTCGAGCCTGTGCAGGGCTCGGAGCATGTTGGCGCGATCCTGGAGGTAATTGTAGGGGCTCTCTCCTACGATACCCCTCCTTTTCATGGCCTCGTTGGCGTACTTAGAGAGAATCGGGGCGGCATGTATCAGCTCGCGCACGTCACGAAGGTTGGGCTTTTCGGCAGCCAGCAGCTGCTGCATGTTCAGGCCCACGATGTCGTAGGGGCGACCTCCGATCTGGGCGACTTTACCCACCTGCCGCGCGATCTGCGTGGCTATGGCCGTGCCGATCTGCGTGCCTCCGATTTCGAAGCCCGACACGGTGTTTATCATGGAGAGCATGCCGGCACGAGAATAGCCGTATTCGGCCGCCATGCGCGTGGCGTCAGACAGCGCCGAGGTGTAGCCCGATCCCAACCCCCTGCGCGCCATATCCATCTGCATACGGTTGGATATGGCGTCCGTCATGGACGAGCTGTTCAATGTTTTGGACAGCACGGCGTATAGCCCTCCGCCAATGAGCTTAGGAAGAGCGTACGCCGCGGCGCCAGTACCGAGAATACCCGCGCCCATCAGGAGTGCGGGATTGCTCTTTATCACTGCGGCGGCGGAATCGAACACCGCCCCTACCAAGTTCCCGGCGTTTCGCATCCACCCGCTCGGGGTGAAGGAATTGCGCACGAACTGTTCGCGGAGGCGTCGGATGGAACCGAACGCCCGGTTGGCATCGGACATGAAATCCTCGCGCGTATGTCGGTTGCCGAATCGGCGCGACACGTCATACATAGAGGACATGCGCTCGTGCCATCCGTGCCGCAGGTTCGGATAGTTGGCCACACCACCTCCGCCACCGCCTCCGCCTCGGCCATTCCGGGACATGCGGTTGGTCTTGCGCTCCAGTTGGTCACTCAGTGCGTTGGCACGAGTAAGACGTTCGATGACGTCTCCCCCAAGGTTGAGGCGTATGGTGTATGTTGCCATTATTTCTTCGATTTAAAGGGCGCCATGTCTATGATGTCGACAAGGTGAAGCGCAAGTGTATATAACTTGTCTATATCATTGATGCTGAGCCTTTTTTCCATGTCTGAGTAAGGCTCATGGAAGTATCTGGAGACGACGGCCTTCTTGATAAGCAGGGGGTCGTCCTTCGCGTACTCCTCTATTTTTTGCCGGACGGATGCTTCGGGAGTGCCTTCAAGAACTCCCAAGTCCCGAAAAAACGGCGGAAATCTTCGCTGACAGGTTCCGACTGGAAGATTTCCACGCAGGCGAGGGCATCGCCGAGCAAATCTTCGCGCACCTTGTCATCGACGCAGCAGGCTTTGATGAAGTCCATGGCTAGGCCGATCACTCCCTTCTGCTCCGATTCCTCGCGAGACAGGATCGACATGGACAGCTTCGAGTGCTCGATGTTGCGGCGCTGCAAACGCCAAAAGGCGATATTTTGGTTCTTCTTCTCCTCCTCGATCATGTGACCGTCTTTGTTGAAGGAGGGAACGAAATACGATGCCGTGACGGTGTATTGGAGGTCACGGCGCTCCGTTTCTTGTATTTGCGACATAATTTTCTGTTTTTAAAGACGGGCGGGTCTTGGGGTGCCCGCCCGTCCTGGTTTATACAATAGTTTGGATGGGTGCGACCGAGCGCTGTACGGCACGGGCACGGATGTTGATGGACGAAAGCGTCTCCGCGTCGTTTCGGTTGGTGTCCGAGCTCGACTGTTCGCACTTGCACCCTAGAAGGGATTCCGAAACGGTCTTTGGCGTCGCGCTGTTGCGCAGCGACATGGTTTTCGTCAGTGTGAAGGGCGGCAGTTGGAGCATGGATGCATAGGGCGTCTGCCCGGCCGGAAGAGCGCCGTTGATCGCATCGAGGATGGTGTGCTGCTCCCCGGTCTGGTGCGACAGCGTGGCCGCATACTGAGCATTGAGCTGTACCAGGTCGATAGGATCTGTTTCCCCGATAGCGAATATGTCCTGCACCGTCTGCGAGTACTGCAAGTTGAGTGAGGTACCCGTGCCGATCTTGATTGCTGGAAGCCCCTCGAAAGTAAGGTAGATTTGGACGTCCTTCGAGGGCACTACATAAGGATTAGGCATGGCGTTTAGTTTAACGTAGTTACAAAGAAAGTTTCGATATATGCCTCGCGGAGCGGGCTAAGGGGAAGTACCTCCACGGTAACCTGGATAGCCTTGGACATATTGTAGTTGCCGTCTTTGGCGGCGAAATCTACATTGATGGCCTGTGCTTCTCCGCGGTTGATACGGGGTGTCAGTTCTGTTTCGTCGAGCTGAGCCAGCGTTCCGGACTTGAATCCCGCGTCGATCGCTCCGGTGGAAGCATCCGTCGGGATGTTCTCCTGGAGCAACTTGACAAAGAATCTCTCCACGCTGTCACACACGGCATTGCCCACGCGGACAAACGAAATTTCCGAAAGAGCCATCTCCGGATCGTTGCATGTGGCGCCGTCGTTGTAGTATACGCCTGCCAGTTGCGGACGCACGCGGGTGAAGAGGTATTGGTTCTTACCCAGGAGGTTGCACTTCGCAGGCACAAGCTTCGATACCGGTGTGTTGATATCTTGCGGGGCGGCGCTGGCCGTGACATCCACAAAATAGTCGATGTCGCCTGCTGCCCCGGCAGTGGTCACGGCACCGGGAGACGTCGCCAGCGACAGGCTCGACAGCATTCCGAGAGTTCGGCCTACGGATGCCGACATGCCGGGCGTCGAAGTTGTAACCTGATAGGCCACTCGGGGTGCCTTGAGCGCTGCGAGATTCTCCAGCTTACTCAGGTCGGTGGTGAGGATGGTCTTGCCTGTCGGAACGCAAACAACGCCGTCGAAGATGCCGACCATGCGGATCGACTGCTGGAACAGGTTGTTGAGTACGGTTTGCAGGTTGCCAATGAGGGTCTTGTGGGTAGCCGGGAGTTTCCCCTCGGTCGTCCCTGAGAAATCCTGGGACTTGGGAAGCGGCGATGCGAAGGATATCATGCGCGGACGCAGGTCGAAGTTCGACGCCGTGGTACCGCTGATGATGGATTCCAGCTTGGCCGAAATAAATGTCTCGTATTCGGCCTGAGCATACCCCACGACCCACACGCGAGAGCCGCTACCTGCCTTGGCGTAATACTCCTCCACCTGGAACAGGAGCATGGCTCCGGTTCCCGAGGTCACACCCATCGCCGTAAGGTCGGCAACGGAGGTAATGAGGTAGGCGGTATCGAGCGCGAATTTCGCACTTCCGGATCCCGAGGAGGCCATTGCCGGGGCGACGATCATGCCAATACCATCGCTGGGCGTGGTGTTGCCCAGCCTGGTGTCGCCTAAAGTTGTATAAATATCTACTACTGCCATATTTGCGTAGGTTTTGTTATTTTGCGAGTTCTGCACCGACTGCGGCCTTCTGCTCGTCGGAAAGGGCGTTGTACGCCTCCAGGGTCTTGGAGTACCCGGCGCTGTGGTGCAGCTTCGGGTTCACGGTTGCCCGGATGGCATCCCGAACCTTGGCATACTCCACGCCTTCGATCAGCGCCTCTGTTGCGGCTTCCTCCTCCTGTTTCTCAGGAGTGGGGGTCTTGCCGTCGAGCAGGGCTTCTGCCTCGGCATCGGACATGACGGGCTTGTTGCGTTCCTTCTCGGCCTCTGCCAGGGAGTTCTTGGCTGCCTGACGGCGTGCCCGAAACTGGTTTTCGAGCATCTCCTCGAACTCCGCGGTGTCCTTGGGCGGATTGGATTTGTCGACGCGGGCATAGCGGAGCTCCTGGACGAGTTCTCCGTTCAGGTGTGCCAGCTTCTCGCGGGACTGGCAGCGTGTCTGCGCCTGCGATTCGTTGACGTAGATGTTGCCGTCCTCAGTGACGTACAGGGTGCCGTAGATTTGGAGCTGCTTTACGAGCTCGATGAAAAACTTGCGGGTGAATGTTGCGATCTGAATCATAATTTAAAGGGGGGAATTAAATTGTTGATATTGATTTTTTTTTGGAATACCAGCCCGACAACATGCCGGGCTGGTTTTTTCTGTGTGTGTTGCGTTACGCTCAGGCGGCTGCCGTCGGGCGATACAGAACGATGCCTGCTGCGCTGCTTCGGAGAGTTCCGGCACCCGTCGAAATATCCATCGACACTTTCCAACCGTAGTTGTTCGGGTCGGACACCATATGGATGTTCGTGTTGCCGATTGCCACAACGACCTCCTCGGGGATAAATCCGAGGCCGATGTCGTAAACCGTTGCGGCCAGCACGGGCTTCACATGAGCGGTGTCGATAGCTCCGGTTGCGAAGGTGACGGGCTTGTCGAAATAAGTCTCCGCATCCACGACCGTAGAAGTTGCAGTGTTGTAGGCAGCGATGACCGAGCGAGCCATGACGTCGAATCCCGAGTAAGTGAAGCCTTCGGGACGGGCGTTCGACAACTGCTGCGTCAGAATGCTCTGAACCTTGTCGGTCTGCACCAGCGACGTGTAGTAGGGCTCTGCGAACACAGCCACACCGTTCCCTCGGCGGAAGTTGAGGTTGCGGGCGATGAAGCGACCCTGTGCGGCGAGCAGGTCATTGAGGGTCATGCCGAGCAGCTTGCCAGCGGCGGCCGAGTTGATCGGGAATCGTTTTGACGAATCGAACTCTGCGCCGGACATTGTAAGATGGTTAGCTGCGGGAACTGCCTCGGCGATGGTCTGGAGCCAGTAGTTGTGGATGCACATGGACATTTTGGCCATGGCGTCCAACTGGCCCGTTGCGCGGTCGTTGTAGGCCAGGACGTCGGAGTTCGCGGGCTGCCATACAATAGGCTGCATGGAGAACACTTTGCGCTCCAACCCCCGCGGCAGGTCGTCGTATAGGTAGTTGGGCGCATTCAGCGGCGCGCGATCTCCGAAGTAGATGTCCGGGTTGACGGCGCTCTCCACCCAGATGATGCCTTCCTTGTCGCGCACCGACAGGCGGCGTACACGGTCAGCCCACGTGTTAGGCGGGAAGAGCTGGCGAACGAACAGCGAAAGCCACGAAATCTTTGCCAGGTCGGCATTATGCACGAACTGACCCGACTTTTCGCCCGAGGCGAGACCCTGGATCGTATCGACGACACTCTCACGGCGTCCGTCGTTGATCTGGAAGGTCATGTTCTGCACGGTGGCCATGAAATAGGGGTCGCAGAGCATAGATGCGGACAACTCCTGAATTGATTCTCGAACGTCGGCGTCCTGTGCGGCCGACAAGCTCACCTCGGCAACGCCGTCGGCAGTGCCCGAGGAGGCGGACAGACCCATGATTGCCTGAATCTTCGGCATATTTTCAGGGTCGTCGATGTACTTGAAAAAGGGTTTTACCATTGTTTTGGTTTTTGTGATTGTTTTGTCGTTGAATACTCGCGCATCCTCCGCAGCGGAGAGCGCCGTGGGTTTGGCTGCCTCGGCTTTGGTTTCCTTGGCGTCGTCTGTGGTTGCGTCTGTGGTTGCAGCAAGGGCCTCGGTGGCGGGCTCTGCGGCCAGGGCGCTTGCCCTCTCTTCGCGGGCTTCGCGGCGGTCTTTGTCGGCCTCCTTCTTGTCCTTTTCGGCCATCTTGTCGTCGCGCTCGGCGTCCTTTTCGCGCCGTTTTGCTTCGGCATCATCGCCCTTTTCGCGTTCATAGCGCGCAGCGCGGCGATCCTCGCGGGCATCACGCTGATCCTGCCCGGCATCCGCGTCGTCCTGGTTGGCGTCGCGGTCTATTTCATCCGCACGGCGAAGCCTCTTTCGGGATGCCAGTCCGATAAGTTCCAGGAATTTAGACATGGCGCTCAGCGACACGCGGTCGTCGAAAGCCTGCTCCGTCCCGGTTTCGGAGACTTTTTTCTCTTCCTCGTTTTTCATCTTGTTCTCAAATTGGTTTATGATGTCTGTTTGGTATGCCGACAGGCTCTCGATCTGTTCGATCTCTATGCTGTCCGGCACGAATGATACTGCCGACAACCCAACGTTATCCTCTCCCCGTATCGCCACTGCATCGGGATTGGACGGTATGTTGACAAGGGAAATCTCCCACACCTCGAAAAATGTAGTGTATTTCCTGCCATTGCGCTCGACGATCCGCGCCCTACCGAATATAGACACTCCGTTGAGTATTCCGGCTTCGTAATCTCTTTTTGCGGCCTGTGCGAGTTCGGAGGAGCCAAACACCAGCTTTCCGATCCACCTGCCTTTTTCCAAATGAATATCTTCGACGCGCCCGATGGGCTGGCCGAAATGTTCTCCCGTATCTTTGTTGCGCAGCAGGATAGGGTTTTTGAGGTACCTGCTCCAGTCGATAGTGGAGTTGAGCACCACGAAACCCTTGCTGTTGAGCGCCTCGTTCGAGAGTATTTGATATGTCGCTTTTGTCATGTCCGGTTTATGAATTAGTGTTTCTGACGGTATCGCACAGGCACTTCATCTCTATCGCATCACACAGGAACGAATCCTGCTCGTAGGTGCTCTTGTCAACGAAGTTGGCCACGTATATGAGCCGCGTGTTGTGCACGGGAAGCTCTGCCATCTCGCGCTCCATAGCCAGCGTTTGATAGGTCTCGGTTTCCTTGTAAAGGAGCGTAAAGCCGTATTTCTGCCTCAGCTCGGTAAAAAAGTCCAGCGGCACCCATTCGCCCGCAGAATTCTTTATTACCCCCCGCGAACACGCGGCCATATAGAGCATGACCTTGTATGCCAGGTTCATCTGATCGTACTGATGGCCATCGTCTGGCGACGCGGCCTGGTTTTCGAACGGAGTTATCACCGACAACTGCACGATGTACTGATTGTAGATCATGCCTCCGATGAACTCCCCGGTGTCACGCTCGGTTCCCTTCACGCTTACGGCTATGGCCGGGAGATCGGTGTTCACCGTCCCCTCTCCGTTGTCGTTTGCGAGAACTATACTGACATTATTTTCGTCCACGAGCTCGGAAGCCCGCAGTGCCGTAACTATTGCCTTGCAAATTTCACCGATCATAATTTCAGTATAGGACGTTACGAATGTAGTGCAAAGGAAAATATTTCGCAAATAAAATTTTTTCTACACCAGTTTTGCGATCTCTCGGGAGTATAGCCGGAGCGCATTGAGTTCGGTTCTTCGGCCAACACCCATAAAGGGTCGGGCGACGGGATTGGTGCCGAGCCGCACGGGCGTCGAGGACGAGGGTCGCGTGCGGAAAGGGTTGCCTCCGGTGCGGGCGCCCTTCCCCGTGTTTTGCAGTTCCGCATAGGGCGCCGCGGCGCGCAGCCCGGCAAAACCTCTCCCATAGAAGGGTGTGATGCTCCGGGCGAGACGGCCTCTGTGGCGCAGCTTCGGATAGCGGAGGTATGATTCGAGGTTTTCGAACCTCTTTGTTTTCAGGTTCTTTCCCCATCTGTCCGCCCATTTCCGGGGCGTGCCGTCGTTGCCATACTCCTCGCGCTCGAAGTTGAGGCGCGTTTCCCCGGCCATGCTTTCGGCCACCTTAGCCGGAATTTGGGTTTTGATGTTGTAGATGGCGGTGCTAATCTTTCTCCTTAGGTCTGCTATCGTTGCCATTGTCGTTTGTTTTCATGGAGGGAGTGAGTGCCGACTTTATTTTCGCCATGATGGATTTGGCCTGCAATTTGACCTCCGTCCAGTTGTTGTTGCGCACGGCAGTGTTTATGTCGGAGGGCTCCATGCCGACCTTACGCATGACCTCGGGGCTGTATGCCATGCCCTGCGAAGCCAGCACGCGGCCTATGCGCTCGAACTTATCCACGCTGATGGTGGTGTCGGGCACCTCCATGAGCTTTACGCCCGACATATCTATGCCGAGCAGGCGGCCGATCTTCTGGATGGCACCTTCGTAGTTGAAAAAGTTCGCAAAGTCGCGCTTGTCGGCGTTGCACAGTGCTTCGTAGAGGGACATATGTATCTGCGCGAGCTGCTCGGAGTTGGTGTTTTTCTCCGTGGCACCGAGCAGAGTACCTCCCGTCACCTCCTGCATGATCTCCGCGCGGTAGCTGTCTATGTACTCCTTGAACACGCGGAAGGCATCGGGGTACATTTGGGTTTGGAGGGGCTTGACCTCCACCTGGTAGACGTTCTCCTTGTTGTCGAGGTTCTGCTTGAAGGGAAGCACGGGGGTGTCGAGCGGGTCGAGGTTGTTGGCGATATTCTCGGCCAGCGCTTGTGCCTGCGCGTTCCCGTCGATGAAGCCCACGGTGGTGCGGGGATATGAGTATGTAGCGCTCGTCACCGACCAGTTGTTGTATGCCTCCACAATGCCGATCATAGCGCGGGAAATCTGCTGCATCATTCCCATTTTGAAATCCTGGTCGGTGTCGGGCTGCATGTAGAACATATTGTCGTAATCATCGACGTTGGCCACGGATTCTATGGCGTAGGTCTGCGACCGGATCGCCCTGTTCACCATGTCTATGTTTCGCAGCGGGTAGCTGGTGATGGTGTCTTTCTCGACGTCGATGCCGACAATACGCACGCCGTAGAATTTCGAGAGCACGAATTCGCGCTTCATCTTGTTGAACCACCGGGTGCGGGTTATCATCTCTGTGAGGTTCTCGTCGATCTCGCCGTCGCGGTAGAACGCGAACACGGCATTCTCGATGGGATTCAGGCGCTTGTTCATCTGGCTCACCAGGAACGGCGATGACTGAATGCACCACGAATACAGGGTGTCCACCATCGTAAGGTCGGAGTAGTTCACCGCGTTGTCGATGGCATTTCGCCACCAGCTCGGAGTGAACTCGACGAAGTACTGGTTGGGAATGTACCTCGACTTTACATTCGGCGCCCCAATAGGGCGGAAGGGGTTGTAAGGCTGCTGCCTCGGGGTATGAAATTGTGCCATTTATCCGCGCATTTTGTTTTTCGATCCGTTTACTACCGTACCCCACGCATTCGGGGTCTCCTTTATCGGGGCATCATGCAGCGTCGTAGCCCCGTTTTTCATCTCTGTGACCTTCTTTACGACCATCTCGTAGTTGTCGCGCAGGGTCTCGGAGTGCCGTGCCGATGGGCTCGTGATATTGTAGGCCGTCAGGACGGTTAATATCCACCGCATGATCTTCGCCGTGCCGTCGTTGGTGTCTCCGGCCAGTATCGAGGCTATGTCGTAAAGCTCCCCGATCTGACTGTACACGTACCCCAGGGCGCTGTTGTAGGAAATCTCCACACAGTCGGGGTACATTTTCTTGAACTGATCGAGCTGCTGGGGCGAGATCCACTGGTAGAGCTCCTCCTCGGGGAAGTACATTTTACCGGGTTCCGCGGCCACGATAACCTGCTCCCCGTATTCTATGAGTGAGGCGTACTCTGCGGCCGACCGACGCGAATCCGCGGGCGAGGTGCACAATACAGGGTCGTTGGCATAGCTTCGAACCTCCCCGGTCTTGGGGTCTGTGAACTTCTTCTTGGCCGTAGTATACGAACGCATGATAGCCGCTCCGTCAAGATTGAACCCATAGATGTACAGGTTTTTATCGGCGGACGCCTTGTTGTCCCTGATTATGCCTATCTGGAATGAATCGCCGGGTTTTAATCCGTTCAAAAGAATATTGCATTCGATACCCGGGGGGGGAGTGCCCGACACAGGCCACTTGTATGCATAGGTGTCGTATGCGACTCTCCAGTTAGAAGAAGCGCCTATTCTCCACGCTATTTGGATCGGGAGCGGAGTGTCTCCCTTTATGTAACATAAGAGGGTGAATTTGAGCGTAAGGGCTTCGTTGGCCCTAAGTCCTGTAATCGCGAATGCCCCTGCCTTCAGGTTCAAGACCCATTTTTCGGGTATAACCTCGGTGGCGACGTCGGGATCTTTCTCCACGTCGCACAAGAACTGTACCGGTGTAAAATTGTTGTAGCCCAGCGACGGGATCGTCTTAGGGCCGTTGAAGTAGGGCTTGAACTTCTGAAGCGACGTCGGGGACGGCAAGTCCGCAGGTATATCTTCCGAGAGCATCAGCTCTAGGAAACTCTGATCGTACTGGGGATTGTATATAGTGTTCAGCGTGGTAAATTCCCAACCCAGGGCTTCGAGCTCCTCGATGGTATAAATTTTCACATTCTCGGTCATGATATAAAACGTTTTGATTTTTTTACTATGATGCCGGAGCTTTTGTACGCGGAGCCCACGGTTCCGCCCGCGCGGTTCATGAGCGATACGCCCTTGGCCGCCGCATCGGGTATGTCGTCCTTGCGGTTGGGATCGACCTTGCGCGAAAAGAACAGGAACTGATTCACGGCTTCCTCGCCGCGGTTGGTATCTTTGAGCTTGGCGTTGAATACGAACCTGTCGGACGTGAAGAGGGGATCGAGGATGGATTCGATGACCGTAAACTTGTCGCCCATGTTCCGGGTGTCCCATTCCAGGGGGCAAATCCACCCCGTGTCGGCCTGGAACTGGTCGAATGTGGTCTTGAAGTCCAAGGGGATCTGCTTCTTTTCCATCACGATGCGCGTTATGAGGCGATTGGGGCTTTCGAGGTACAACTGACGAATATTTTTCATCATCTCCAGGGAGGTGCCCTGCACGGCCAGCACGTCGATGAGCCATATTCGGCCGCGGGCTTTGCCCATGAGCAGCGACGCCTTGAAGTCGCTCTTGCGGCTGTCCTTGGCCGACGGGTCGGTGTAGATAATGAGGTCTATCCACTCCTCGGGCGTCGGGAAGCGCAGATCGGGGTTCACGTCGCTCCAGCATATTTTTTTGAAAATCTCCCCTTCGCTCTCGTCGAAGTAGTCGCCCTCCAGGAAGCGCTTGCGCATGAGCGTGGACATGGCCTCCAGGGTCTCGCGGTAGTCGTCGGCGACATTCTCCATGTTGTCGTTGAGTGAGAACTTCACGACCAGGAACTTCGACGTCTGCTCCGGGGGGATTGCCAGTCCCTCGCGGGTCTCGTGCTTGAAAAACCTGACGTACGTCCATCCGGTTTTCCGCGTGGGGTTGAGGGCGAACAGAAGCTTGTTGCGCACAGGCAGTTTCTGCGCCAGTCGTGAGCGGAGGGTGTCTACCGCCCTCTCCTCGACCTCCGACACCTCGTCGATGAAGATATGACCCCATTCCGACGATAGAATCTTATCGAACTGACTCTCGTCGTTGGCCGACCCGCGTATGGAGCCGAATTTTATGTAGGAACCGTTGTAGAACATGAGGTAGTTGTCCTTGCCGTTATACTTTGCGAACGGTGTCCCGTCCTTCATGGTTATCTCCTGCCACTTGGCGTAACCGTTGTGCTTGGCTATCGCGTTGAGCACCGCGGGGAGGGTCTGCTGGAGCATTCCGGTTTGAAGCGACGTGAAGAGGTTGCGGAGCACGAGGCAGTTGGCTTTGTGCGCCACGCACTGCACGATGAGCCAGTACAGAATGACGAAAGTCTTTCCCGAGCGCGAGGCGCCGTAAAAGAGCACTTCCTTCCACTGGCCGTCGTTGAGGCGGTTCCACATGATCCTCTGCTTGCGCGTGAGGTGTATGTTCATGTCGAGGCATCCGGCCTTTCTACTCTTGGCTATCATCATCTTCATCGAGGTGCATGCGTATGTCGATCTCCGATATGCGGTTCTCGTCCACGTCCGATCCGGAGGATTCCAGTACGGACATGGTGGCCTTTATGAGGTTCATGGACTTGGTGAGGCCGTCGATCTTCGACTTGGCGATCTCGATCTTCGCCTTCGATGCGGAGGTGCCAATGATGTATATCTGCTCGCGCATTATGTCGTAGACGCCCATCATTTTCAGTTGCTTCTCCACCTGCTCCGATATAGGCCACTCCCACTCCGCGGGCGTCGCATCAGGCGTCTGCGGCACTGCTGTCGCGGTCTTTAAAAAGTCTATTGCGGATTTCCTGTCGTCCATGGAGCTCGGTTTTTACGCCCAAATATAAGAATTTACCACGAAGGGCGTGAATTATGGAAAAAATTAATAAAAAAACCTCCGCCCCTGGAGCGGGAACGGAGGAAAAAATAAGCCAGGAAGTGAGGTGTTTATTTACATTCAGGAATGCCACAGAAACATTCCGGGAACAAATATAGGGAATTAGTTTTTCAATTCCAAGCGGGTGCGCATATTTTTTCCCTTGCGCATAGATTCGAGCTTCACGGCGGCCGATTTGGAGGGGCGCCGATAGGGCTTGAAGCGCCGGATCATGTCGATGCCGTTCTCGGAGAACAGCTCGGAGGCCACGTAGATGATCGTTCCGTAGCGCAGTCTGAGTTTGAGTTTTCGGTCGGCCTCGCGCCGCAGGGCGCGGTACTCTTCCTGCGTCATGCCTTCCGGCCGATAAGTTATGACGGTTTCGGAGCCCGTAGCCACGGAATAGGATTTACTTTTCATCTTCGGCGGGTTTTTTTTCGGTTTCTTTCGTTTGGACTTCGTCCAGGAACCCGAGCGGCAGGGGGATGTTCATGTCGTCGGGGACGTTGAGGATCATGCGGTACTGCGCCATAGACACGAAGCGGCAGCAGTTGTCGTAACTCATGCCGTCGGAAGACAGCCACATGCCGTCCGTGTATTTCGTGAATACGGCGATGACGGCCTCGGCGTGCGAGGAGTTCCAGAATATCGCGAACTTGTTTTCGACGGGCACGAGCGAGGAATCGTCGTTTTTGAACCACTCCAGGAACTCGTCGAAGGAGTAGGTGAGGCCGTAGGAGCAGAGGCGGATGGCACCGAGGTCGATGTCGTACGCTTTCAGGAACCCCGAAATGTGCGCGGCCGTAGATCGGTCAATTCCGTGCGTCTCCAAATAACTCTTTATTTCGGCTACTGTTTTGGTACAAACGAGCTTATTCCCGTTAGTTTTTTTGAGTTTTTTAAATAATTGCATATTTAATTTTGTTTAAAAGTGAATTTGTAGTGATGTGTGTTCGTTATTTCCCCACGGCAGCATTTGCCGATGGCTGTCTGATAGAGGCCTGTTTGTCTTGCTGCCTCTGATTGGCTTCTGTAAATCGCAATAATATTTCCATCCATATCAGATTGAATAACGGGGGTTTCTGCGTATTTTTGGGCTCGTTTGCTTCTTGTTTCTAACATGCGGCGAGTTCTTGAGCCGTAGTTGGTGTTATATGACGCTGTGCACCATTCGAGATTATCAGCCCTGTTGTCAGTCTTGATTTCATTCTTGTGATTCACATACATATCGTATCGGAATCCGGGAACAAACAATAGAGCCACAAGTCTGTGCACGAAAAATCTCCTGTATTTTCCGTATATGAATAACGAAACTCGTTTGTAACCGTCTTTCGATAGAAATGATTTTATAATCAATCCGCGTTTATTCTTGACGCGCCCTAAGTCGGACACAGAATATCCACATGAAATTACTGACCAATGCTCTGGCATGCCTTGTTTTTGTTGAAGATATCGTACCTTTTTTTCAGGTCGTAATAGTAATGCCGTACCGTGTATACGGCAACATTGAATGTTTCGGCCGCCGCCGCGAACGCCTCCTGCCGCGGCCCCGAATGCGTCCTGCACCAGTTGTCTACGTAGCAGCATATCACGGCACACTGCGCCGCCGTCTCGTTCAGAAGCCCCGAATCCAGCATGAGCTTCACCCCGTTGTCGTATTTTTCGCCGAAATTCTCCGTCACGTAGACGCGAAGATAATATCCGAATATCCCGGTCATAACCTCAGAATTTAAGCTCCTGATCCGTAAAGGGTCTGTTTTCCCTCGGCTTCACCCACCCGCGAACTATATCCAGCGCCTCGACTACCTCCTTGCTCTCATCGGCCGTCATCATGGCATGAGCCGCTTCGCCCTCGCCCGAGTAGAGAGAAACGTGTATAACCCCGTCCTTCGACTTCACCTCGAACTGGAAAGTAACCCCCTCGATGGTGATTGATTTATTTACGCCCATTAATCAGATTGTTTAAGATTGTTGTACAAATATAGTAATAATATCTTTACCGTCCAAATCCAAGACCCACCCACCACCTCCTCAATAACCAAAACCCCACACAAAACACCCCCCCCAAAACCCAAAGCCCCATCCCCCCCCCCAAGCCACAAGAAACCCAGCCCGCGAATATCTCGAGTGTTAGAAAGGCTCCAGACCCCGGGCGGCTGTTGACCAAAGACCCGCACCCCTTCCCGGTGGCTGTCTCCTTCCTTCGCTCGCTCCACGTTGTTCCGCTCGCTCAGGCTGCACGCCTTCCCCCTT
>OGMN01000554.1_pt1 | contig 39373 bp, 24 predicted proteins | sample 1573211 | NCBI WGS metagenome assembly OGMN01 (sample SAMEA2581876, study PRJEB24529) | metagenome | biome: Human gut stool | place: China | collected 2011
TCTGATTGTAAGCCACCGAAGCATCCAGGCGCAACAGGTAGCCGAAGCGTTGGCTCACATCGAGCGAGGGCGAGAACAGCACATTACGGTCGTTCTTCGTCCGCCAGCCACAATGCGTGCGGATGTATTCCACCGGCAGAAGCAGTTCGATGTTTCCGCCACTCCACTCTATTTGATATGAGGGTTCGAGCGTGTGCAGCCAGTACGACGATGTGGCAGTATGCTTCGTGTCGTGCAGGCGGTTGTGCTTGTATTCCACGATGTAACCCAGTGTCAGGGGATAGCCTGCCACGTCGAAAGCCGTGGAAATGCGGTGGCGCATGAACCAATGGTTCAGCCGGTAGTCCTGCCGTTCGTGTTCGTTATCGGCCGTCCAAACTGCTGATAAGCGTTCGCGGGTCTGATAGGTGCGCACGATAGAGGCCAGGGTGTAAATGCGGGCCGGGGTGGTCAGGTTGACGTTCGCCACATTCTGGAGATAATAGGGCTTTCGGTCTATATCTTCTACCACCGAACCTACGTTGGTTACGTTGCGGTTGTTGGAGCGCATGTCCTGCCATTGTCCCGACAGGATATTCTCTACATACACCTTCTTTCCGTTCAGCTCGTAGCGCACCTGTCCTTTCACCACGTCTTCGCGCGTACGCTGCCGGTTGTTGTCGAACACGCTCACCGTGTCGGCAGCGTAATACTCGTTGCGGGTGCTGTCCTCGCGGTTTTCGCCTTCGTGGTTGTAGAGCAGGTTGAAGCGCAGGGTGGAATAAGGGGTAAAGGCGTGCAGGTAATTCACGCCGGCAAAGTACGAGCGGTTGTCCAGGTAGTATAAGGGGGAAATGGGCGGACGGCGGTTGGTGGCAGAATAAAGGAAGGGAGCTGGCAGGGGTTCCTGGGTGTAGATGCCCGTAAAGTTCGACATGCCGCTTTGCAGGCTGCGCAGCGAGGCACCGCGGTTGTTCAAGGCTCCGGTAAAGAGCAGCTGGTTTTTCCGGGCCACTTGTATGCCGGTCAAACTGCCGTCCCACACCACAGGCGTTCCGCCTACACCGACTTCCGCATCGCCGAAGGGGCGCATCTTGTAGTTCTTTTTCAGTTTGATGTTCAACGTAGCGCGATTGTTATGCACCTTTCCTTCCAGTGCACGGATAGGTTGGTTGTTCTCCATCACCTGAATGGTCGATACGGCTTCGGCCGGCATATTCTGCGTAGCTTGGTTGTACTGGTCGCCCATGAGGTCCAATCCTTCAATGTTCACTTTATTGATGCTGCTGCCTTGATACATAATCTGTCCGGAGGGCAGCACTTCGATGCCGGGCATGTGCTTGAGCACGTCCTCGATGCTGTAGTCTTCCTTTTGGCGAAACGACTCCACATGGTAATTGAGTGTATCTTTCTTGCGGGTGATGGGGTCGGCCTTCACCACCACTTCGTCAATGGCGTAGGACTTTTCGATGAGTTGTACGTCATAACGCAACTTTTCCTTTTCCACCGGAATGCACTGGGTGGCAAAGCCCATTTTGGCAAAGGATAACTTGGTCGCCTGCTTCTTGTACTTTAAGGTGTATTCTCCATCGCTCCGGCTGATGCTGTAGGCCAGCAACGAATCCTTAGCATTCAATGCCTTGCACAACACATTGGCTATGCCTTTGCCGTTAGTATCCGTTACCGCACCCTTAAAAACAAGGACTGTTTCCTGCGCCCATACGGACATAGGAAACAGAAGCAGGAAGAAGAATATGTGTATGATCTTTACCATTGTAGTTCCAAAAAGTTACTGCTACGACGTGGGAAGTTCTTCTCCGGTTTCTTGCCATCTATAGTCAATTCTATTTCATCTACGGCCAAATTCATGTAGTCTTCCCACTCATTCTTACAAGCTGAAAGGGCTTTTTCACGAGTAGTCTTTTGGTAGCGTTTGTCCTTGTATAAATACATATCCCTTAACTTGGTAGCCTTTTCTATCCCGTTGCAGGTGAATACCCAATTATACTTCGTATCATGAAGATACATAATCAAACCGGGAAGACCACCGAAGATATAAGGTCCGTAGGGCAGATTAACTTCTTCAGTATACCATGCCACATAGTTTCTTCCGGCATACGAACAAGTGGCTTTCTTGCAGAATTTGTCAAGAATAAGGGTATCACCAGCCGCTAATTTCCATTTAAAATCAGGAACCGGCTGTTCATATTGGTATTTGCGTAAAACATCCCACTGAACAGTGGCCACAGACTTTTCAAGATCAATGACCGACAGGAATTGAAGTAAATAACAGCGTTTTGTGGATAAAGAATCCCAAGTGACTTTATATTTTTGTGCATTTTTCCGGCTCTCGGCACAAAGATCGTTGATGGAATCGTGCAGAACCCGATAATAGTCAGTAAATAAGGCATAACGGTCAGAAACCCGTAGTACAGTCTGTCCTTCCTCTACATCATCAACCTTTGTTGAATCCATAAGAAACTTAATCTGGTAAAAAATATCCAGATTGGCTTTATCCAAAATCTGACGTTTGGTTTTATTGTAATGATCTATACCATCTGCACTCATAACCTGCTGCGCTTGCATGGGAAGGACTACCAAACAGAGTACGGTTAATTGAATGATTCTTTTGATTAAATGGCTCATAATAAAAGGCCGTATAGCCGATACCACAGCTTTTTTAATTACTTTACATCCATAATTCCTGCATTAGGTCTAGATGTAAGAACTGCATGATGACCTTGCAAATCCATTTTTCGGAATTCTTCTAAAGCATCATCACGATCATCGCATCTCATCATGATGCGCTTTCCATTGTCTAACGTTACATAATACTTGTACGCAGACGCTGTTTGAGGAACAACAAAACTGCCAAGAGCAAGGATTGCTGCAAGAGAGAGAAATCTAGCCTTTTTCATAGATAAGGAGATTTAGGAATACAACCGACTTCTCAAAGGTTGTGATTTTGTTTATTGATGCAGTTGGGAAGTTTGTACCATAAAGTATAAACTGCATAATCACCATAAGCGGAATTGTAGTTGAGTCCTACCCATCAAACATACCTACAAGCAACTGCGACAAATTTACATTCATATTTTCGAAACAGGTATAGTTTCCTATTTAAAATTACAAAAATATGAGATTATGAACATAAAAAGAGAAGATTAAACCACTATAAACGTTTTTTTAAATCAAAAGACATAAGCAATCATACAAAGATTTCTTATCAATTAGTTTTTTAATTCTGATTAGTGTTATTGGTTTATAAAACATATAATGGAAAATCTTACTAAATCATTGTCGCAGTCTTATAATAATATCATCATGTCAAAAAGGTCAAAGTGTCATTGACCTTTTTAGATTTTGCAATAATGGCCGTGTGCCTCTTTCCGGATGAATTCACGGGCACCTTCCCGCAGAAAACGCTTGACGGTAGATTCCGAGAGGCCAATCCGCTTGCCGATACCTACCGCTTCGGAGGTGGTAAACGAGGAAGGCAGGAGGGAAAGCAGTTCGGTGTGCCGCTGGTCCAGCACACCGACTTCCATTTCCGGCGCTATACGGCTCTCCATGGCACGGAAGTATTCCGTCAGCCGGATGGCACGGTCGGCGCTTTCCTCGTCAATCTCGTTCATGTCGGCTTCTCCACAGATGCCACGCATGACTTGAATAACCAGACAGAAGCGGATGAGGTAGGTTTCCAGTTTTCCGCAAAGGGCTTTCTCCGCCTCGCTTTCCGACTCCACATAGAGATACGGTCTGAGTCTTCATCCAGTTTGAGCAGCGGGGCTACCGCCTGACGCAACGGAGGTGTTTTGCCTAACCCCAATGCTATACACCACGCACCTTTTGCTACTGAGTCATTTTGGGCTGACACCATCCATTTTCCACCCCACACAACAAATGCACAAAACTGGGTTTATTCATTAGCCGCGGTAACTCCCGACTATGAATGAACCCAGTTTTGTGCATTATTTGTGAACTCATCTCATCAGACAAGTCTATCAAAATAAGATTCTAAAAAATCCGTATCACATATTTAGCGGATAAAAAGCAATTCGCGATACTTAGGCAATGTCCACATTTCGTCCTCAACAATCAATTCCAGTTTGTCGATGTGGTAACGAATCTGATCGAAATAAGGAACAATTTCGTCGTGGTAAGCCACTGCAAGCGTTCTAACATCCTCGATTTTATTGACAACCTTGCGTTTTTCAACCATGGCTTCAACGTTCTCAGCGATGAAACTCGTGTGACGGTTGATTTTCTCAATCAAGTCAATATTATAGGCTGTGAGTTCCTTAACCTTGGCAGGATCGCTAAAGGCAAGTTGAATTTTATGAACATTGTCCACCAATTCACTCTGATACTTTGTGGCAACGGGAATAATGTGGTTCATACAAAGATCGCCCAACACACGAGCTTCAATTTGTACCTTCTTTTGGTAGGTTTCCCACTTAATTTCGTTGCGAGCTTCCAATTCATGACGGTTCATCACGTGCATGCTTTCGAACATCTTCACCGATTCATCGTCCAGATATCTGTCGAACACCAAGGGGCATGAAGTTTCGCAATCCAAGCCACGACGTGCAGCCTCTTCCTTCCACTCTTCGCTGTAACCATTTCCGTCAAACAGAATAGGTTTGCAAGTTTTAATGTCTTGGCGAATCACTTCCAAAATAGCCTTAATCTTATCAGTTCCTTTGGCAATCAGTTCGTCAACGCGTTCCTTAAAGTTGGTCAAAGCTTCTGCTACAGCTGTGTTCAGCGCAATCATTGCACTGGCGCAGTTGGCCGTTGAACCTACCGCACGGAATTCAAAGCGATTACCCGTAAAGGCAAAAGGCGACGTACGGTTACGGTCGGTGTTATCAATCATCAGTTCCGGAATCTGCGGCACGTCAAGCTGTACGCCGTGCTTACCTTCAAGTACAAAGAGTTCGTCACTGGTTGACCGCTCTACCTTTTCAAGCAGTTCGCTAACCTGTGAACCCAAGAAACTTGAAATAATAGCTGGAGGCGCTTCATTCGCTCCCAGACGGTGAGCATTTGTTGCACTCATAATCGAAGCCTTAATCAAGCCGTTATGTTTATACAAACCGATGAGCGTTTCAACCAAGAACACGACGAAGCGCAAGTTCTCTTCCGGATTCTTACCCGGAGCGTGCAGCAACAAGCCGGTGTTAGTGGTCAAGCTCCAGTTGTTGTGCTTACCCGAACCGTTCACTCCGGCAAAAGGCTTTTCGTGCAGCAAGCAGCGGAATCCGTGCTTACGGGCAATTTTGCGCATCAACGACATGATGAGCATGTTATGGTCAACAGCCAGGTTGCATTCTTCGAAAATCGGAGCCAACTCAAACTGGTTAGGAGCCACTTCGTTATGAAGCGTCTTGCAAGGAATACCCAATTCAAGGGCTTGAATTTCAAGATCGCGCATAAATTCAGCCACACGTTCAGGAATGGCGCCAAAGTAATGGTCGTCCATCTGTTGGTTTTTGGCCGAATCATGTCCCATAAGCGTACGGCCGGTAAGCAGCAAGTCGGGACGAGCGGCATAAAGGCCTTCATCTACGAGGAAATACTCCTGTTCCCATCCCAAGTTAGCCGTTACGCGGGTAACTTCCGGATAAAAATACTGGCACACTGCCGTAGCAGCTTTATCTACGGCAGCCAATGCTTTTTTCAAAGGTGCCTTGTAGTCGAGTGCTTCACCCGTGTAACTAACAAACACGGTAGGAATCATCAGCGTATCGCCTACAATAAACACAGGCGACGCAGGATCCCACGCCGAATAGCCACGTGCTTCGAACGTAGAACGGATACCTCCATTAGGGAACGATGAAGCATCGGGTTCCTGCTGCACGAGTTCCTTACCCGAAAAATCCTCAACCATGCCTCCTTTCATATCGTGTTCTACGAAAGCGTCATGCTTTTCTGCGGTACCTTCGGTCAGCGGTTGAAACCAGTGTGTGCAGTGTGTCACACCCATTTCCATGGCCCATTGCTTCATACCTTTGGCCACATCATTTGCTACTGCCAAGGGTAAGGGAGAGCCCTTTTCAATTACTTCGCGCAGCTGATAGTAAGTTTCACGGGTCAGGTACTTAAACATTTTTTCCTGATTGAACACATACTTGCCAAAGTAGCTTGATGGGCGTTCTGAGGGTGTTTCCACCTCAAGCGGGCGTTTTTTAAATGCCTCTTCAACGACTTTAAAACGAAGGTTACTCATACTAGGGATGAATGAAATGATTTTGCGTTTAATGCCTACACTTTCATCTGTTCTAATACAAACAAACGGTTAGGCGTTGCAAATTTACTGCAAACGTACGCTTTGCAAAAGTATTTGTTCATTTTTCTTTTCCAGAATTGTATTTTCTTCCTCAAAAATAAAGGATAGGTTTGCATTTTCCGTTCTTTTCATGCTTATTCTGCCGCTATTTCTGTCTGCAAATCCGTTTACTTTGAGCCTCTCTATGCCACCACTCATTTTTTTTGCTACCTTAGCTCCTGTTTTCTTTATAAGTAGGTGTTCATAATTATTTTTACATTTGAATTGCGTTATTGTGCCGTAGCTGCTTGTTCTGCACTCAGGAGCATAGCGGGCTATGTGACTGAGTGCAGGGCAGGCAGATGCGGTGCAAGAACGTGATGCAATGTCAGTGCAAACCGAATGCAGAGCGAGGCAAGCTTGCTTGCATGAGCTATGCTGAGGTGCAGCCTGACTTCGCGAAGCAAAGTAAAAATACTTCGATAGAATTATATAAAATAATTTTGAACACCTACTTACTAATATAAGCCCATCCTAACCATGACTACCACACTATACTTAGCTCGCCACGGCGAAACCGAAGAAAACGTGGCGCAAATTCTTCAGGGGCATCTTCCGGGTCACCTTACCGAACGCGGACGCAACCAGGCGGTTCAGCTGCGCAACACACTGATGCAATCGGGCGCTTCATTCGATGCGCTGCTCACAAGCGACCTTCAGCGCACCATCGACACCACGCAAATCGTCAACGAGGCATTTCACCTCCAGCCCATGCTCTGCCCTCTGCTTCGCGAACGAGACTGGGGTAGCCTGACGGGACATACCATTGCCGAAGCACACCAGGTATCCCTGCCTGCTGACGCCGAAACCGTAGAGCAACTGTTCGAACGCGCCCGTCAGTTTCTTGAATATGTCAGCCAAACCTTCCCCAATCAACATGTGCTTTGCATCGGTCACGGACTTTTCTGCCGCTGCATCATCGCGGCCAATGCGGGCTGCCTTATCAGCGATGTGCCCCGTATGCAAAATGCCGAGGTGCGAAGCATCATTGTGACATGCAAGGCGAACACCTCCCCCAGCCCATCGGCTCCAAACAAGGATCCGCTGATTTCAGCCAACTGACGCGATACCTTTTTATTCAAGGGTGTAGCTCTAAGCTCTTGAAAACGAGCTTGTAAACACCTGCTTATACACAAAAAAGGCCGGAAATTCTTCACACAGAGTGGAAGAAATTCCGGTCTTTTACCCCATACAGTATTCCAAAGAATGGAAAATATTTTTAGAAATCAATTTCCAAGCCTAAGCCGAAAACGTCGTTCGTACGGTGGAAATTGTCTGAACCAGCAGTACTGAACTTGCCCAATCCGCTGCTGATGGCACCAAGCGCACCAAGTTCACCTTGCAAAATGCCCTTATTCTGTTCGGCAGCAGCCTTTTGTTCTTCAGTAGCCATCGGGTTGTTAATAATTTGATCGCACTGTCCGATACCACCCTGAAGTTGAGCCTGCAGCGGAGCAAGCTGCGAACCAAACTTATGCTTCAAGTCGTCGTAATCAGCCATCGTCTTTTTATAGTGCTTGTAGAACGTCTTGAAATAAGCAATATTGATAGCCACCTTCTTACGCAGCTGGAAACGTGCACCCACACCTATTGAGTTTGAATTTGTCACAAAGCTCATATCAGTCAGATACTTGCTGTCGTCGCCCAAACCATAATACGTGGTTTGCCATCCGGCACTCACGCGCCAACGCTTATTGATGTCGTATTCTGCACCGGCCAACACTTCCCAAGTACCTCCATCCAGGTGTTTTTCTTTGTTTTCATACTGCGTAGCCTGTTTGTCGAAGAAATAGTGGAAACCACCCGACAGACGCAGTTTATCATCAATCGTGTACATGGCACCCAACGACAAGATAGCCGGCACGTCGCAAGCCACCTTCTTGCCATCGTCATATTCAGACAAACCGCTGGTATTCACACCGGCATGGTTTTTCAGTCGCATACGCGTCTTGAACTCATAACGAGCCGAGAGGTTCAAATTATTGATGCGATAGTTAGCACTGATAATCGGCGTAAATCCCCATCCTGTCTGGTCGCAGTTCAGTTCCTTATCCTCAACGAGCGGAGCAAAGTGAGGCATATTCTGGCTCTTGAAGAAGTCGACGGCAGGAACTGTGTGTCCGGTAGCCGTTACGACACCGATATTGCGCACATAACCATAGTAGTTACAGTCGGCATAAAGCACACGGCCGCCCACACTTACATTAAAGTTAGGCGTAATTTTGTAACCTACACCAAACTGTCCGCCAAAGTAATACTGACGGCCTTGCATATAAGTAGTCATGCTGTATCCTTTCACAGCACCGGGAGCAATGGCACCAATCAAAGTCGGAATCATGGCTACCTGACTTTCAAACGAACCCAAACCGTCGTCGAACTTACATTTACCGCCACCGCCGCTGATGCCGAAGTGGAATGAAGCAAACCACTTCTCGCCTACGCGGGCCAAATCAATCGAAGGAATAACAGGAGCCACAGCCTTACCTTCAAATACCTTTTCGCCCGTTGCCGGATTCTGCACACCATTCACTGTTCCCAAACTAAAGTTCGGAAAAATTGAGGTAGCCTTACGCGACTGATAAGCACTCTGAATATCAAAGCCCAAATGCCAACCGGTGTTCATAAAACCGATACCGGCAGGGTTTGCATAAGCTGCATCAATGACAATGCTGGCATCGCGTGCCGGATTGCGCAGGAAAACCACACTTTGGTTTGTATTCGTTAAAAATCCACCAGCGTGAGCCGATGCAACTGTGCCCAAAATGAGCGATACAGTAAGTAAAGATTTTCGCATTTCTCGTATTTATTGGTATTTTCTTCGGCAAAAGTACAATAAACATGCACAACAAACCGATTCTATGTGCAAATTCGAACAATAATTAAATTTTTATATTTATTAAACGCCTGAAATGCTTTATGCAGTAAGCAAAAACGCAGTAACATTGCCTTCCGAACGCATAAATTACACACTTATGCAGCAGATGAGCTAAAAAAGAATTTATTTTTACTACTTTTATTTAGGAAATGCAATCTTCATTTTCACACAAAGGCGTCACATTGCGGTAACCCCGAACCGTTCTCAAACGTCAGGATACGAAGTTTCAACCCATTATTTGAAGCATAAGTAAGTGTTCAAAATTATTTATATAATTCTATCGAAGTATTTTTACTTTGCATAGTGTGCTTGCACCATTTCTGCCTGCCCTGCACTCAGTCACATAGCCCGCTATGCTCCTGAGTGCAGAACAAGCAGCTACGGCACAATCACACCATTCAAATGTAAAAATAATTATGAACACCTACTTAAAACGCAATTCAATGTAAAAATAATTGGCGAAGCCAATATAAAATAAATGACAACACCTACTTATCTTTAAAAAATTAGTAACTTCGCCCTCTCATAATTAGGCTTTCAATGCCAACAGTTTGTAGGGGAAACACACGTTTTTTCGCCCGCAACGGTTTGGAAGTTAAATAACAATCTCAAGTATGAAAAATTTATGGATAGGCGCACTTACTGCGCTCATCGTGCTCTCAGCCTGTCAGGGTGGCAAAAAACCCGTTGACGCCACCAGCGACCCCGACAGCCTGGCTGCAGATACAGCTCTTACTGACCATGTAGAAAACGATTCAACCATCTACGGCACATCCGACGAATTCGGCATGAGCACCTTCACACTCATCTCCGACAAAGGCGACACACTCTATGTAACCCGCACGGCCGACGATGGTACTGATGGTAAAATTTATGGCGACCTGAAAGAAGGCGAACGCTATGCACTCACCACCCGCGATAACAACAAGGCCATTGGCGTACTCATTAACCTTTCGCAGCTCGAACGCCACACCAAAGACTATCGCATCAGCAATGGCAAACTCATTCTCAAGGGCGACACCGTAACCATCGAGAAACTAAGCAACAAAGAGCTCAAGATTAAGTAAACACATACCCAAGAGCATCACATATTCTGTTTTTTCCGAAGCAGGTGTTCCGATTCTTGAAAGTCAATCACCTACTTCCTTTTTTTTGATTAAGAACACCCACTTATTGAAGTCGTCTGGACTTTTATGAAATTCAAGATTTGCCTTAATTTTTGAGGCGTTTTTGAACCTTGAAGAAGGAGTGTAGCGAGCTACACGACTGATGAAAGGTCAAAAAACGGCCAAAAAGAAAGGTGAAGATTGAATTTAGAAGAGATAAATCTCCAAATCAAATATTCGTCAGAAAAGTTTAAACGACTTCATTACCTCCTCACACATTATGTTTTCAGGAATTGTAGAATCTATGGCACGCGTAGTTGCCATTCAGCAAGATAAAGACAACAAACACTTCACCTTGGAATGCGATTTTGGCCATGAACTCAAAATTGACCAAAGCGTTGCCCACAACGGCGTATGCCTCACCGTGGTCAAGATCGACGGCAACCGCTACGTCGTAACCGCCATGAACGAAACCCTGCAGCGTTCCAACCTCGGTCTGCTCAAAGTTGGCGACGAAGTAAACATTGAGCGCTCTATGATGATGAACGGCCGTTTGGACGGACACATCGTACAAGGCCACGTCGACCAAACCGCCACCTGCACCGACATTACCGACGCAGCAGGAAGCTACATCTACACCTTTACCTACGAAACCTCACGTTCAATGGTCGAACGCGGATATTTCACCGTCGATAAAGGCTCCGTCACGGTCAATGGCGTAAGCCTCACCGTATGCGAACCCACGGCCAACTCATTCAAAGTGTGCATCATCCCCTTCACCTACGAACACACCAACTTCCACCACATACAGGTAGAAACGCAAGTCAATCTTGAATTCGACATACTGGGCAAATACATCAGCCGCCTGCAAGCATTAAAGGCCGAATAAGCCGTCGTCACGCTTTTTCAGGCCGGCAAACGCCCTTTTCTCATTCCTTTTTTCTGTATGTTCCTCCCCTTTCTCCTCATTTTCATCGGAGGCGGTTTAGGCAGTCTGTGCCGCTACATTGTGAGTGCCTGTTGGCTCAAAGGCACAGACGCCTCATTTCCCTGGCCCACCTTAGCCGTCAACCTCTCCGGTTGTCTGCTCATCGGCCTGTTCATCGGCCTTTTGTCCCGCCGGCAAAGCGAAGATCCCTATTGGCTCCTCGTCACCGGCTTCTGCGGAGGCTTCACCACCTTCTCCACCTTTTCGAACGAAACATTCCAACTTCTCCGACAAGGCATGTGGCTCACAGCCCTATCCTACGCCCTGCTTTCGGTAATAGGAGGCATCGGATGCACAGCCTGCGGCTACACCCTATGCAAAAGCTAACATTATGAAACGTAAAGAACTATTTCAGAACGTACTGGCCTACCTAGGCAGCACCATGGACGACACCGAAACCGAGCTGAACTACACCACCCCCTACGAACTGCTCATAGCCGTGGTACTCTCAGCCCAATGCACCGACAAGCGCATCAACGCCGTAACCCCTCGCCTCTTTGCCGACTTTCCCACCCCCGAAGTCATGGCCGCCACCACGCCTGAAGTAATTTACGAATACATCAAGTCCGTCAGCTACCCCAACAACAAGGCCAAACACCTTGTCGGGCTCAGCCAAATGTTAGTCAAGGAATTCAACGGCGAAGTACCCTCCACCCTCGAAGCGTTAACGCGCCTCCCCGGTGTAGGTCGCAAAACGGCCAACGTCATTCAAGCCGTCGCCTTTGGCAAAGCCGCCTTAGCCGTCGACACCCACGTATTCCGCGTCAGCCACCGTTTAGGTTTGGTTCCCAAGCGTTGCACCACCCCCTACAGCGTAGAAATGGCTTTACGAAAATACATTCCCGAAAATCAAGTAGCCGCTTCCCACTACTGGCTTCTGCTTCACGGCCGCTACACCTGTACAGCCCGCAAACCCAAGTGCGACCACTGTGGCCTCAGTGCGCTGTGCCCCAGCTATCAGCCCGAACTGCCACCTGCCAAGTAATCACAGCCTCAACACTCCCCTCTCAAACACGAGTTCGAAGTTTCCGATTCTGTAACGTTTTCTATGGCTAATATTCCAGGCCTCACAGTTCCCTTTGCCGTAAATGTTAAACATTAAGCTGCTAAGTAGGTGAATTTATATTAAAATAGTCAGCTTGTTTTTCCATCTGCTTGTCGTTGTTTGAACTACGCGCTGAGCTATCGTCAAAAATTACGCCGCGATTGTCCGAATTAGTTCCGAGATTGTTGAAATTAGTTCCGAGCTAATTCGAATTAGTTCCGAGCTAATTTCAGCAATCTCGGAACTATTGATAATCAGCGCTTTCAAAAAATCCCCAGAATCGGTTTCAGGCACACTCATTTCGCCTTGAAATGAATCGATAGGCAAACTTCTGTTTTTTACGTTTATTCACCTATCTATTAAATCCGTCCTGTGCGCAATAAGCTGTGAACTACTTCCCAATCCAAAGGGATTGAAGGTTGTACTTTGAGGATTAGGTCGAGGCGGCTGTCAAAAGTCACGGTTGGCATCTATAATAACCATTACCGACTCTATTCAACACAAGCCCACATTTTTACTACCTTTACAGGGTCAACAACAACAAATAAACAAATCATAATACAATATACAAGTTGTGATTAGCTGAATTTTTACTACCTTTACAGGGTCAACAACAACTTGGCGAAAAGCATTGTTGCAAATGTTAATGTTGTGATTAGCTGAATTTTTACTACCTTTACAGGGTCAACAACAACACGTTAGAGTTTGCCGATATATTAAAAGCCGTTGTGATTAGCTGAATTTTTACTACCTTTACAGGGTCAACAACAACCTGTACCACAAGTAAGATAAGCAGTGAAATGTTGTGATTAGCTGAATTTTTACTACCTTTACAGGGTCAACAACAACGTTCCTTAGCTTCGAAATCTATAAATTTATGTTGTGATTAGCTGAATTTTTACTACCTTTACAGGGTCAACAACAACTGTCGATGTCAAATTCCGCAAGAGGGTCTAGTTGTGATTAGCTGAATTTTTACTACCTTTACAGGGTCAACAACAACATTTGGTGTGTTCAAAATAATGTACTACCTGTTGTGATTAGCTGAATTTTTACTACCTTTACAGGGTCAACAACAACTGAAGGTCGGAAAACCCAAGAGAGAAGAATGTTGTGATTAGCTGAATTTTTACTACCTTTACAGGGTCAACAACAACGTTTTCCTTCGTAAAACTATTTTGAATGTCGTTGTGATTAGCTGAATTTTTACTACCTTTACAGGGTCAACAACAACGCGCAGAATATAGAAGCCGTTGACCGCACCGTTGTGATTAGCTGAATTTTTACTACCTTTACAGGGTCAACAACAACAAGAGAGCAAAGTGCCCTCGTCAACGCTCAGTTGTGATTAGCTGAATTTTTACTACCTTTACAGGGTCAACAACAACATAACAGGTAAAGGGTTTGATGGTGAATGGTTGTGATTAGCTGAATTTTTACTACCTTTACAGGGTCAACAACAACTTTACCATCTTGCTACAGAATTGAAAAAGGTTGTGATTAGCTGAATTTTTACTACCTTTACAGGGTCAACAACAACAGAGTATCGTATAAGTTGTTGATTATGAGGCATTTACATTCAAAAATAGAAATAAAAAAATGCCTATTAAAAAGAATCGGAATTCTGTATTTTACTCAGAATTCCGATTCTTTTTTTAGAAGAGTTCCAACTGCTGATAATGAGCAGGAGGGTCTTTCTTTTTTTGAGCACGAAAAACCTTGATATCACCAAACTGTTTGTCGGTGATACAAAGAATACTGACATTACCTTCAGAAGGCACTTTCTGCTCTACCCGTTTCATGTGTACCTGTGCATTTTCCATACTGGCACAATGACGAAGATAAACAGAATATTGAAACATCGTAAAACCATCGTTCAGCAAATCGTTCCGAAAAACAGCTGCATCCCGACGATTCTCTTTAGTCTCGGTTGGTAAATCAAAAAAAACGAGTATCCACATAACCCGATAGGCATTGAGACGTTCAATCATACAGAAAATACGGCATGAAATAAGAAAACAATGAGCAGTGTCAGACACTGAATCAGCCCCAGGTGGGATAGCATATTTTGCGATATTCGGCACGATAACATTTGGCCAAGCTGGCAGTAGTTTGTGCTACAGCCACCATCAGCGGACTCCGTTTTCCCTGCATATACACATCGAGCACCGGAACTGCCAGCATTTCGCGTTTTAACGCGGTAGTCAGTTCGGCTGTCAAACCAAAACGCCGGATGGTTTCGATAACCAGTGCATCGACAAAGGGACGATAAGGCTCCATAATGTCGTCGGCCAGGCAGTAAGCATTGTAACGGTTGTGGTGGTGTATGCCCGCCACAGGCAGCAATCCGCTTGCCACCAGTGCACGAGCCACCACAGCACGCAAAATGGCATAACCATAGTTCAGTAACTGATTGGGCGGTGGCCCCTCGCGTCCGCGCGTAAAGCCCGGAATGTCGGGAAACAAGTGCTGCCAATAGTAAGCTGCAGCTTGCGCCTCGCAGTTCGTGGTATCGCCACTTTTCACGGTATCGGCCAAATAGTGCATACGTGCAGCCGGTTCGTTAAGTTGCTTTTCAAGCACGTACGCCTGATTCTCAATTTTAGCCACCACGGTCTGCTGCCATAGTTGCTTTTTGAGCGGAACAGAGGCTTCAATCTGACTTCTGAAACGTTCATTCTGCAACGTATTGCCTTCGAGCGGAAGCAGCAGCCCGGCTGGCATGCGTCGGTCGTCGCAGGTTATCACCGCTGTTTGGTTGTTGAGCAAGGCTGCCATCAGGCCTTGTGTCAAAGTGATTTGCCGATGGTCGAGCACCACCACCCCGATATCTTCTATCGGGATGGTGCGCACACTTTCCTGCCGAATACTTTCGGCCAAATGCTCAGCCTGCTCCACCTCGGGCATCCTAACCACCAACTGACTTTTACTCAATGACAAGTAAGCAGGATTGCCAAAGTAGAGGGTTTTCTTTATCATAAGCCAATGATATTTGTGATATGTCCCAAACGATCGACTTCTAACTTCAAACAATACTTTTTTATCGAAATACCATCATCTGTATTCTCTATTATATTATGAGACAGATATTCTACCTTTGGATAGATAAATGAAGCTACTGATTGAGGTAAAAAAGAACATCTATCATCATAACATGAAACCATTTTAAATATTCGTTTTGAATCTAATTGATCTATAACAGGAACTTCCCCCATTGCCGGAACATACACCAAGTCATTTGGAGAAATAACAAAGAGTAATTTACTACCATCTGCCAAGGTTTCGGCAGCCGGCTGATGCAGTTCGACCAGATTGACGACAGCCTCGCGAAGCGAAACAGTTTGGAAATTTCGATCGCCATTCGGCCTTTGATAAATGGCAAAGAACAAATTCGTACCTTTTTCGGTTTCAACGAACTGCGCCTTTCGGCAACCGCGTTTACCCACTGCAAATTTCAATCCTAATGGTTCGGACACACGCACCTTATATATAGGTTTGTGCGGCTTACCCAAATTCAGTTCCTTCAGTTGCTGCTGTAAGCGCACTTTGCCTTCAACCGAGAAAGCGACCTTCGGGTCGCCCCCATTATTGGCCAAATGACGCAGCAGTATGGATTGAATACCAGTATCAGTGATGCTCTGAATTTTCTTGGCATTGAAACTTTCATCCAATTCCTTACGCCCTGCCACCATAGCTTCCTTTCCGGCACGCGGCAGTTGCACTGCTCCATATATCGTAGCCTTGTGCAGCGGTTTACGAATGGTGATGTGGCCATCCTTTGTTTGCCCCAACACACGCTCAGCATGTTTGAAGCTGACAACCACGTTATCCAGTGCCAATTCCACATCGTGTGTAAATGTTTCCCATGGCTTTTTGAACGTCCAGGTGTAATTGCCACAATCGTCAGTTCGCGTTTTTTCGCAAAGCAGGCGACGCAAATCGTAACGTGCACCTTGCACTTCGTCCTTTGCTGCCACACTGTTAAAGTAGGTCACATGGTTGAGCGTCGTACAGGCTATGACAATAGCGTCGAGCGCATGATGGCGATGGTCTATACGCTTGCGATTCACAGGCGGCAAATGCAGCGGAACCTGCGTTTGGAAAAAGCGTTTGCCATCCACTTCGCGCATCTCGCCAAACTCGGTGGTGTTGAGCCGCTGGTTCAAACGCTCAAAACGCGGAGTAATCAGGTGATTCCACACCTCATTAAGTCCCCATTGCCGTTTGAGTTCGCTGGTCATACGCCCGTTGGTGTTGATAATGTGTTTCGACTTCGCGCCTTCCTCGCCTTCTTCGCCAACAACCTTTGAAAGCAAGGTCATAATCAGTCGGCTAATGTAGCGCGTGTCATTGAGCATCCGATTGTTGAATTCCTGCGGTATGTCCTCCATCAGCAGAATTTTCATTTTTCCAGGCAACTTGGCATAATGCGTTTTAACAAACGCTTCGTACGCCTCTCTCGTAAGCAAAGTAAACGTCTGACCAAATGCACCCTTCACCACTTCGCCACCCCTGCGAATGATAAACTCATAGCCTGTCATCTTGTCCTTGAGTTTGTTCACTTCCTTTTCGCAAATCACCTTGTTGCGCATGGAATCGTCGTAGTAACGAGCCTTGGGTAACACATGCTCCACTTCGTAGGCCGGTGTAAAAAGTTTGCTCAAGGGAATAAACATGCCGGTATAAGGTGAACGATATTTCTGTTCGAGCCACAAACGATAACGCAGTATGTCGCTATGACTAACCTTATCGGCCTTCGAGGCTAACCCCAAATCGTTAATGACATCCTTATATTGCAGTTTTTCCTCGCTATTGGCAGCATCGTTCAAAATGGTCGATTCAAAAATACTGAAAACCTCCAACTGCAAGGGCGAATAGGGTCGCACGTTCTCAACGTCGAATTCGGGTTTGGCAAATTCCTGCAACAAACGGCGGGCACGGTAATTGGCACGTTCGTTTTCAGAATTACGGTCGAACGTCTGCTTTCGTTCCTCACTGTTCTGCTTGAGGTCGCGCCCCATTTCAACATGAATTTCGTCGATGCGGCCATAGGTTTTCCAAATGTCGCGCACCACACGAAGGGTTTCGGTAACCACCCCTTCGACCACCGGGTTACGGAGCGAATGCTGTTTGAACACATGGCGCAAGTAATAGTCGATGTCCTCGGGCTTATGCCACACCGTCAGGTCGTCACTCTCGGCATAGCGTCCGTAAAGCAAATAGCAAGCCTTGTGCAGCGGAAGTCCTTGACAAACAGCCACACCGGTAATACCCGCACACTGCTTACGAGCCGTTTCCGAAAAACTGTTGGGTTCTGTTTGCAACAGTTCCAAACGGTGCAGCGTAAAAGCATCGAATGCATCGGACTTCCAGTGATGACCGCAACGCATAAGCGGTAACAAATGCTTCAAAGCCTTGAGCGAATAGGCTCCATAACCTGTTTCGGCAAACACTACCTTACGAAGTGCTTCGACAAAGGCATCGGCATCGGAAATGCCACGCTCACGGGCAAAACGGTTCAGGGCTTTCACGATTTCTTCGGGGTCGGTTACGGAATAAAGCAAGTGCCACAGTTTTTCGTCAAAGCAATCGCGATACTCCTTGGGTATGCTCATCAGCGTCCGGTTGGCCGGATAGGTCTTTTCCTCAGGATAATTCCAACGGAAACCCTTGCGCTGCTCCACCGAAAGTTTAAAGGGTTTGAACCCGAGCAAATCCTTTTGGCTAAATTCTTTTTTGGCAAACAAATGGTCGAACAGCTGCGCACGACTTTCAGCATCGGGCAGCAAGCGGTCGGTTACGTCGTAATCGGGCACAAGGCGTTCGCCAACCTGAGCTTCGCGTTGGTAAATGCGCAACTGGCTGATAAACTGCCACAAACGAAACTCCTGAAAAAGCGGATGCGACTTCGGCACACACTTGATGCGATGCTCCACCAATTCGCCTGTTGCATAATCAACATGGCGGTAACGTTCGTAAGGACAGTTAGCAATGAGTTTCTTTTGGCTTTTGAGCGGACGCTGATAGAACAGGATGTCGCGCACAATAAAATCGGTTAAACCGCCCTTTGTAATATGCTGAGCAGCTCGTTCGGGCGTGGTGTAAAGCGCAAGGGCGCATTTCTGGAGCAAATCTTTGTCAGTAAGTTCAGGAATAAACTCCTGCTGTTTGTGCAAAATCTGCTCAAGTTCGCCGCGATAGAATTTGCGTTCAATGGTGTGAATGTAGTGTCCGCGAATTTTGTCGTCGGGTTCGGCAAGCAAGTGATTGTAAATGTAAGCACCCACGGTGCACTGACTGAGTTCAATGTCGCATTCCGACTTCTTTTTACGGAACGTCCAATCGTCGGCATCCGGAATGCTGACCACCACCTGAGGTTTCCCTTGTTCATTGAGTTTGGGCTGTCCGTTCTTATCGGTTTTAGTGGTACAAAGCACATCCACTTGGTCGCCTACGGCAAATGGCGGGCATTCCGATTCACGGTTCAGTTCGCAGCCGTTGTCAAAACGGATGCAATAAATGGTTTGTCCCCTGCGGCGTTTCGATGGTCCCATAGCTTCGACAGCCGCTACCTGAATACGTGCAAATACGGTTCCATCGTCCTTTTCCTCGCTTTCGCCCATACCACGAAGCTGGTAGTAACCTCGTTTTGCGTTGAAATTGAGAATAATCCAAGCCAGTTCCTCGCGGCTAACCGGCTGCGTCAGGGCTTTTTTGCGCAGATAGAACAGGGTCCAGTCGTGGGGCACCTTGCGACCGTCTGCCACGAGTTGTGGTTGATGTATTGCAAAATCGGCCAACATTTCGCGGAATGATTCCTCGAAAATAAAAGTGTGCCGTCCGCTTGCATCGCAACGGTAAGGCAACAGCGGTTCAGCTTCATCAATGAAATGTCCGCGATGATTGACAAAGTCAATTTGTTGACTAAAATGCTGGGGTAAAAAACCCAATATGTGCAGTACCTGCAGCAGTCGGTAACGACGCTGCTTTACGCGCTCAATGTTTTTACGCACATTGCGAAAAGCCGTTCGCTGCGAAGCGGCCGATTGCAATTTTCCCTTGGCAAAATCGGTCATCACATCGCCCGTCATGGGAATGATGCGACTGCCGTTACCTGCAATGCGAAACTGATTGGCGTTGAGCAATGCCCAGCCAACGCTGTTGGTGCCTAAGTCAAGCCCTAAAATATGTGCTGAATTTTTCATGATATATATATGTATAATTGTTATTCGCAAGAATCAAAAAACAAGAACTCATCGAATGCCGCGAATCACTGCTTGGCATAGTTGATTACCTTAAAATCTATTGGTTCTGTATGCAATGCAAAACTAATAGGTTACTTTTTATCAAAACAAAAAACCATTCCGTTATGTTCGCATCACAAAATTAGCAAAAAAACCGATTCTTATTTGGCAAAACAAAAAAAAGTTCTAACTTTGCAAGTAATTCAGCTAATCACAATAAGGATTATTCCGTTGTGGTACAGTTTCAACCGGCAGCAAGTTTTCTTGTTGTCGGTTTTTTTGGCTTAAAACAGAAATACTTCTACCTTTTTAAATTTACAATCCAGTAGAACGTCACAATTATTCGAGGCTGAAAATGCGGATAAAAAAAAACGTGTGATTCATGCTGGCTGAATCACACGTTGGGGAATTAGGGGACGAACGAAGGAGGACTAAAAGTCGAAGCCTACGCTCATGTAGAAGGTGGGTTTGCGACATTCGCCCGAATAGCTGAGGGCGGCTTGTACGGGGCCGAACTTGGTTTCGTAACCGTAATGCAGACCTATGCCGTAGGCGTAGTGGGCTTTTTTCAGGTGACGAACGTCGCGCTGCTCGGCCAGTACGGCTCCTAAAAGGGTGGCGTAATGGCGCGTGAGGAAATGATAGCGGAACTTTACGTCGCACGACACAAGGGCGTTGCGGAAGAGTTCGAAGTGGCTTAACCCGACAAAGGGTAACTGCTGTTCGAGGTACTTGCCTTCAAGATGACCGCCGACGGCATTGCGAAAAATAAAGGGGACTTTCTTACCTAATACCAAGCGGCCGGAGAAACGGGACAAAAGGGCAAATCGCTTGCCAAGGGCCATGACGGTTTGCCACGTGGCTGACACGGTGGAAAAGGCATGGGGGCGTTTCAGGCACGTCAAATTGTCGGTGGTAAACGTGTAGGTTGCTACAAACTTGGAACCTACGGTGGGATTGTCGGCCTTGTCTTGCGAATTGTAGTTCAAACGTACGTAGCCTGTGAAATAATTGTCGCTGACCGGATCGGGAAAGGCTGCGAGGGTGCCTTCGTCGTTCATCAGTACGTCGTTGAAATCGAAACGCTGAAACTTTAGTCCTAATTCTGCATCGAAATTGCGCGTTTGCCGATAGGCGTAGGCCAAACCGGCTTGCTGCTGCTGAAACACCAGGCTGCTGGCGCGACGGCCTTTGTGATTGACGTCGATGTCGCGATGGCGAAACTCGTAAAACACGTTGAACTGCTTGTTCAGCCAGGGTTCGACGGTGAGCGATCCGCGCACGGCATATTGCTCGGTGAGCCGGGCGGAGAGGTCGATGGTGGTGGGCACGTGGGTGCGGAACACAAAATTGGCATTGAGCAGAATGGCGGCCAGTTCCTCGGTATCGAAACGGGCGGCTACGCCTAATTCGCTTGCCAAACGTTCGTGGGCATGAAACAGCAGATGGTAGCCTTGCTCGGCTTCGATGAGCGAATAATGGGCGTCGAGATACAGAAAGCGTTCGTTGAGCAGGGTTACGGCATGTTCAATCTGCTGCTGCGTGATGCGCGAGTGTTCGGCAAGTTTGCAGGCCTTGCGTATGATGCGTTCCTCGGCGGGGGTGATGTGGTCGAAGGCTATGCTGGCTACTTGAAAATCGGACTGCATGCCTCTTTGGCAACCTGTTGGCCGGGAGGGGTGGCTGCCTTGAAGTTTAGACAAGGCCGATGCCAAGGCTGCCGAGTGGGGGCTGCACAATGTATCGGCAGGAAGCCGGACGGAAGAAGCACCGGGCGTTTGACCGGGGAAACGCAGCTTGGGGTCGTAAGGAAAATGTACGCCTGTGGCAAGGGCTATTTGCTGAAGGGTGCGTTGATGTTGACGGGCTGTTTCGTAGCCACGGCGAATCATGGTGTCTAACTTTTCGGGACTGAAGTCCATGGTCGACACGCCCTTGGGGTTCACGCCTATGTGCAGGTTGCAAAGCTGTATGTTTTCTTCGAATTTTCGTCGGCTCGAAATGCTGATGAGCTGCTGCACCACGCTTTGTATGCCTCCTTGCTGCATGGTGTCGTTGAACACGCGCTGCACGGTGGAGCCTATGACGATGTCGGCACCCATGCGTCGGGCCACATCGACTGGAAAGTTGTTGCACAATCCGCCGTCGACCAATGTTTTGCCCTCCATCACTACGGGAGTAAAAACTCCGGGAATGGCCATACTGGCGCGTATGGCGGCTGAGAGTTTGCCACTGCGCAGCACCACTTCGTCGCCATTGGCCAGGTTGGTAGCCACGCAGGCAAAGGGTATGTGCAGGCTGTCGAAACTGATGCTATCGTGATAGCCCACTGTGAGCCGGGCCAACATATTGCCCAAATTGCGTCCGCGCACAAAACCATCCATTTTGGGTTTGGCACTTCGTGAAAGGGGGATATTCAGGATGTAACGTCCCTTGCGTTCGCGCTGTTCGGGCGAGAGCTGCTTGCGGGGCGATTTGTCGGACAGGAGCATTTCCCAATCCTGCATTTTCACGAGTTGTTCCAATTCGTCGGTGGTGTAGCCCATGGCATAGAGGCCGCCAACTATGGCTCCCATACTGGTGCCTGCTATGTAGTCGATGGGAATGCCGGCTTGTTCGACTGCGCGTATCACACCAATGTGGGCCGCACCTTTGGCTCCACCGCCGCTCAGCACAAGGCCTACACGGGGACGATTCTGAGCAGCGTTTCCTTTCTGCGCTCGAACGGGCTGGGAGCACAGCCATAGGCAAAGGGGCAGCAAAAGGTTAAGCCATAATCTGTTCATCAGCATTGTGTATCGAGCCATGAAAGAATGTCTGCCGGACATTGGGCAAAGAGGGAAGCACCAGGCAGGCTACGCAAAAAGTCTTCGTCGCGAAAACCCCACAACACCAGCATACACTGCATGCCGGCATTTTGGGCTGTGTGCAAGTCGACTTCGGAGTCGCCCACATATACGGCCTCGTTTTTGCTGCATCCCAATTCGCTGAGGGCGGCAAGTACGGCGTCGGGGTTGGGTTTGCGCCGAACCGTGGCACTTTCGCCCACAGCCGAAGTGATGTAATCCTTGAAAAAACGTTCGTTGAGTTCAACAACTGCGGGGTGTAATTTATTTGACACCACAGCCATCGTGATGCCGCGTTGTTGCAAGGCTTTGAGCAAATCAATGATTCCGGCAAATGGTTTAGATTTATCGAGACAATGCTCCACGTAGTAGGTACGGAAGGTTTGGAACACGGGTTCGAATGCTTCGTCGCTCATGCCGCGCCCTACGGCATCGAGCATCAAATTGCGTATGCCATTGCCCAAGAAACTGCGTATTTCTGTATGGCTTCGTTCAGGAAGGTGGTGTGTGCGCAAAGCATAATTCACGCTGTTGGCCAAATCGTCTAACGTATCGAGCAGGGTTCCGTCTAAATCGAATAATATACTTCGTATCATTGTTTCCTATTTCATTTTAAAAAATTGTACAGATAACATCTGCATTCAAATAGGACAAAGGTAGCGAAAAACAAACTGATTACACGTATGCTTTCTAAAAAATATTCATTTCAGTACAGGCAAACAATCTGAGTTAGCGCATGCAACCCCTTTTTGATGTACAAACAACGCTTTTTATTCATAACAAATATTATAAATAGGAGAGGTGAGTCATTTTAATTACGTATTTTTGCAATACTTATTGGAAAATCCATAAATGAAACATTTGAAAAACTTGCTATTTGCAGAAATGGCTTTTTTCCAAACTTGAATCTAACAACCACAACATACAACACATTTTTAAATCTATCATGAATAAAAATTACCACAAGTTACTCGCAAGCACCTGCATGGTGGTGTGTTTACTGGGTACCCCAAAAGCCATGGCGCAAGCTGTAATCTTTCCGCAGCAACAACAAGCCGGCATTGCCTTGGTTGAAGTGAACGGCGAAGAATACGTTTTGAAAAACGATTTGCTCAGTGCTTCGTTTATCCGTACGGCCGATGGCAAATTGCTGTTCAACGGCTGTAAGGCCATGAATCTGAAACCGGGCAGTGAACTGTTTAAGGTGATTTTGGGCAATGGTACGGCTCTGAATGCTTCGGACATGAAGTTGGAAAGCGTCGACACTGAAGAACTGAATGCCAACATTGCTGCTGCAAAGGGTTCGGAACGCTTTGCAGGTAAGGCTATCAAGGCTGTTTTTTCGAAAGATAACCTGACGATTGAATGGAGAGCCGTTCTGCGCGACGGTTCGCACTATTTGCGCACGGACTTGAACATCACGGCTAAGAACGACCAGGCTATGCAGTCGGTTACGCCGATGATTTACACCGTGGACAACATTGCTGCCGGCAGTGCGCCTGCGGTGGTGGGTAATACGCGTGGTGCGGTGCTGGCAAGCGATAAAATATTTGCCGGACTCGAAACACCAATGGGTGTGAACGCTATCAAAACGGAAAATGCGGGCATCGAAAACTTTACGCCGAAGAGTTGGACTACGGAGTCGTTCAACTTTTCTCCGGGCACGGATACGCCGGCCGACATTCTGAAAATTCGCGTTGAAGACGGTGGCAAGTACTTTGACCTTACGCCTGAGGACATTAAGGCGGCACAGGGCTATGTTACCTTCCGCGAGGCGGGCGAACAAACCGTTACGTTCCAATATAAAGGTGGCGCACACCGCTTGCAGTTGGTGGGTGTGGACGTGATAAAGGCACAAACCGACGAGGTGGTGGCTCATGATTATCATTTTGGCTACACGGGTGGAAAGACGGAGAACAATGTGTTTACACTGAACATTCCGGAAAAGGGTACTTACCTGATTCGTTACTTCGTTGAAACGGCTTCGCAAACGATTGAAAGTAACGGTAGCATCACGTTTAGCAAACCTATCGGTACGCCGGTGGTGGTGTACGACCTGATGACTGAGGCTTCGAAACAAAGTAAAGCTATTCCTGCTACGAAACTGGTGCCGGCTGTCAAGGCGGCTGATGTGAAGGAGGGTTACACCTTTGTGGAAGATGAGGCACGCACCGAGGAATGGACGCCCAACTTCTGGACTAAGGCTAATGATAAAGATGTGCCGGCGCGTATCCTTGAAATGGGACACGAGGCTCAGTACATTTACAAACACGAACAGCCGGTTAACATCCAGGCAAACAAGGCGGTGTTGAACACGGAATTCCTTTACAAAAACGGCAATAACCGCTTGCAGATTGTGGGTGTTGACTTGCTGCAAGACGGGGCACCCATTGCCTATGATTATCACTTCGGATTTACGGGAAGCCAAAAGGCTGACAATACGTATCAGGTGAAACTGCCTTACAACGGACAGTTTACGCTGCGCTACCTGGTGTCGATGAAGAACGAGGCTAACACGTCGAACGGTACGATTACTTCGGTCATGACGGCTGCTCCTGATACCATTCATCTGCCGGCTCCGACGGAATCGCCGATGGAGGGTTACTGGCGCCGCAACACGACGCTCAAGGGCGGTACGACGTGGAACGTCAGCTCTGTAGTGGGCTTGATAGCTCCGGGTCAGTCGCGCCGTTCGTTCCTGGCTTACAGCGAACGCGAACGTGCTGTGCCCTGGCGTGCCATGCCGGTGTACATTTCGTGGTACGAACTGAACATTGACCGCAATAACTCTGAGGATTATTCAAAGAATATGACTGAGGAGCAGTGTGCCGAGGTGGTGAACCATTGGTATGAAAAATTCTATAAACCTTACGGCAAAGCTCCGGTTGCTTTTGTTTGGGACGATGGCTGGGATCATTACGGAACGTGGACTTTCAACAAGAACTTCCCCAACGGATTCAGCGCTGCCGACAAAACGGGACGACTAATGGGTGCCGGACAGGGTGCCTGGCTGGGCCCGGTGGGTGGCTACGGCCAGAGTGGTACGTACCGCCGGAATTACTGGAAGGATAAGGGCGGCATGCAGCTGAGTAACAAGGATTACTACGACACGTTCATGAAGGCTTGTACGTCGATGATTGACAAGTATGACTTCCGCTTCTTTAAGTTTGACGGCATCAGCGCACAATGGAGTGCCTTGGGGCCGGACGCTGGCGATACGGGCATTGAAAATGCTGAGGGTATCATTTCTTTGGAACGCGAAGTGCGTAAAAAGAAGGCTGACATTTTCTTCAACACGACTGTGGGCACATGGGCTTCGCCTTTCTGGTTCCACTTCTCGGATGCTGTTTGGCGTCAGGAGAACGACTGGAGCGTAATCGGTAATCAGGGCGATGACCGCGAACGCTGGATTACGTACCGCGACCGCTTGGTTTACCAAAACTTTGTGCAGAATTCTCCGCTCTGCCCCATCAACACCATCATGACTCACGGATTCATTCTGACGAAGTTCGGCCAGGTGTCGAAGTCGATGGATTACAAGGGTATTGTGCGCGAAATGCGTTGTGCCTTTGCTTGTGGTTCGGGTATGGTGGAACTGTACAACGACTTTAAGCTCATGGACGAAATCAATGGTGGTAAGCTGTGGGCTGACTTGGCTGAATGTATTGACTGGCAAAAGCGTAACGAGGATGTGCTGCCCGATATTCACTGGGTTGGCGGTAATCCGTGGGATGGTGCCAAGGCTAACATCTATGGTTGGGCTTCGTGGAACGGCAAAAAGGCTACGCTGGCTCTTAGAAACCCGAGTGCTTCGGCACAAACCATCAAAATTACGCTGCGTAAGGCGCTTGACATTCCTGAATATGTCAGCACGCAGGTTATTTGGACCAGTTCTTTCAAAGATCAGCCTGTGCTGAATGGTTTGAAGATGGGCGAAGCTATCGACATCGATAAGGAACTGACCATCAATATGCCGGCTTCATCGGTATTTGTGTTTGAAGGTATTGACCAAAATCCTTTGGATATCAATCCGGGTCCTACGGGTATCGGCCAAGTAACTGCTAAGAATCCTATCGTGAAGGATTCTATTTACGATTTGTCGGGCCGTCAACTGCCTGTTCCTCATAAAGGTATTAACATCATCAACGGACAAAAGATGATAAAGTAACCCTTTCCTTTCTGACTTAAGATGAACATTAAAAAAGCCCACTCTCGGCAATGAATAGTGCAAATCATTGCTTGAGAGTGGGCTTTTGCTATTGAAGTCGGCTGAACTTTTATGAAATTCAAGATTTGCCTTAATTTTTGAGGTGTTTTTGGGTCTTGAGGAAGGAGTGTAGCGAGCTACACGACTGATGAAAGGTCAAAAAAACAGCCAAAAAGAAAGGTGAAGATTGAATTTAGAAGAGATAAATTTCCAAATCAAATCTTCGTCAGAAAAGTTTAGACGACTTCATTATCTATTGTTCGGTAACCGGGCTGCATATACTACAGTAGTTCGTTTGATTTTGCATACTAAACGGACTGAAAAAGTATATCCCTATTTCACTTTTTTGCACGTCGGTTGAACGCGCCGGAAGGCCCGTGTTTAAAGGGGTTAATGAGCGTTTTTCGCGTTTTGAAAAAATCGAGGTGCGAGATTAAGTGGCGAAAAAATTTGGATTTCAGGGTGTTCATGTTGTATCTTTGCATCAGCAACAGCGGGCTGCACCTCAGCCTTGACGGATGAAAAAACAACAGATTCTTATGTATTCATTCAGCGTTCTTTGACATTTTGTGACAACAGAAAGTAGGACAGGAAGGCCTGTCTGAAACCTATGCCTACCGACATGGGAGATGGCATAGCATTACCTGACTATTTTGCGACAACGCGTCTGCTCATAGGCTGAAAACGGTTGGCTAATCTTCGAAGAACTTGAGCACAACTTTGCAACCGAAGTCGATGCTGTGGTCGGGCGCAAAGCCGATGAAGGCTCCTAAATCGACGATATTGGTGCTGAAACCATAGCCTATTTCGCTGTAAAAATTAAGTGCCTTGACACTGAGTAGGTTCAAATAGACTCTTTCCTTTTGCACGACTTTCGACAAATATGGCAAGCGCGAAAACAGCAACATGGGACTTTCGTAGGTTCCGGTGAAACGCACATAGTAGCGCGACTCATTATACCAACGGGAGTTGAGAAGCTGAAACTCGCCCGTCATGTCGTCGTTCCATTGGGCAGGCATATAGCTGAACTTGAAATAGTCGTAGTCTAGGAAACAATCGTTGCCGCGCTGGGTATACACTCCACCGCCCATTCTGAAAAACAGAGTACGCATGGCGTAAAGCGACAAACGATAACGCAAATCGCCTTCGAAGCGTTCATAATGGGTTTGGCCACGACCTAAGGCATAGCCCCGTTCGTAGCTGAACAGCAAGGTTGGATAATTTGAGTACAAAGGAATACGACGTTTGCCTTCACAATAATAATACTGGGCTGGAGTCCACTCAATTTGTACGCGCGGTCCGAGACTTGAAAAATGCTTTTTCATGCCAGAAGCTTCGGCAAGTTCGTTCCACTCTATCAAACCTCGCCGATGATAGCGGCCTCCTAAAGTGAACCTTAGTCCGGGAAGCAAACTGAAACTGGCATCGGTTTGTATGTGGGCATCGCGATAGTCGTGAAAACCATAATGGTCGATGATGTGAAGCAAGGAATCGTATTTTTCAATGCCTTCGAGTTTGTGACGCAGTTCATCGGCTTGACGACTGTTGTACATGTGGGCACCACCTCCTGCATTGAAACTGAAGATTCCGTCGTAACGATGACTAAAACGTACTAATAAGGGAACTTCCCAATAGATTTGCTTTTGCTTGAAACTGTAACCTATACTGGGAGTAAACTCCATACGTGGCAATGTGGTTGAGAAATGAGTGAACAAATCCCAACGTGCACGAGCTTTGAGCGAAAATCCTTTCGTACGGCTCCACCCTACCATCGAAGGGGTGATGATGGGGGGCAATTTAATGCGGGAATGATCGCTCAATTTGAAATGATTGGATGAAAGCAACAAAGTTTGGGTGCGTTCGCCAAACCATCTTTTCGGATGGCGATTGTCTTGTTTGTCGTCCTTTAATTCCAAAGCATCTTCGAGGCCATCGGATGCTAAATCAAAATCGTCGGTTTCTGAGGTTTGACTGTCAACTTCCGATGCATTCGATAGGGCTTCGTCTGCTTGCTGCAAAGCTATGGAGTCGGTTTGTGATTCGTGCTTTTGCTTATAAAGCTGTACAATATTTTCTTCGGCTTTACGTAGCGGAAACTTACGATATTTGGCAAAGTAATCGAAATTATTGATTACACGTGTGGTATCAATGCGTAACAGGCACAACTGTGTTAAGTCGTACTTTGACTGTTTGCTGAACTGGGTGTTGACCGGACAAGTGAAGTTATGGGCTGAATGTATTTCCATAACTTCGTTTACCTTATTGCCCAACAACTTGAACTTAGATACTATACGCAAACGGTTAGGCAGTATGCTCTGACAACCATCGGTGCCCATTCGGGCATTGACGGTTATCTGACGTAACTGATAACGAAACTGAAAGGTGAAATTCCGCACAGCTCCGCTTGATAAATCCATATCAATAAAACCTGTTACTAACTGGTCGTTGCTGAAACGGGGGGTTATATTGATGCGGGCTGTCGGAGGAACGGAGTCGTTGAGCTTGCTTATAAAAACGTAAGTGTAACGATAAAAACGTCTGTTGCGCTTGTGTAGGGGATTCAAGATGCCATCAAGAAACAATTTCGACTCGTAGATTTGAAAATTAAAACGTCCTAACGAGTGAAAGCGTTGCTCGCTCTGGTATTTGGCAGTTGTGTGAAAGGCTATGACTTTACAATCAATTTGACCGGGGGCGCGATACTGTAATTTTAAATGGGCCTCGGACAGGTAATCATTGTGCCCACGCTCCAAACGCAACATGCCCGGAATGTAACGTACAATCGGGCCGTTGCGTTTGGTGTGCATCACGTGGCGCAAATATACATCGCTCACATATTGCAAACTGTCCATACTAAACTGTTCGCCGTAACTGAATACTTTACGCATCAATTCATCTGCTCTGCGGGTTCGCGAACGTTCTTCAGGAGTTAAACTCTTATAGTATTTTTTATCTCGCCCTTTAGGCTCATAGCTTTTAGTGGCTACATTGGTTGATGTCGACAGGGTGTCGGTGAGCGCATTGTGGGCCTTTGCTCCTGTGCACAGTCCCACACTCCATATCACTGCCAAAAGCAGTTTACAGAACATCGAACAAGCTATGTTTGCTTTCATTGTGTGCCAAGCTTGGGAGTTTTTAGTTAAAGAAAATACTTAAAGATTTATCGAAAAAAATAGGCGTTTGCCATAAAGCAGAAATGCACTCTGCTAATGTGACCTACGACCTGCTGACGGCTTTAACACCTCGCACAGTGCGCAGTTTTTTAATCAGTCCGGTTAAACGCTGGGTGTCGTCGACCAATACGGTGAGTATGCCAGAAAACAACCCATCGTTTGAATCAATGCTGATGCTGCGAAGCATGATGTGTTCTTCCTTTGAAATGATGGAGGTGATGTTGTTTACAATTCCCAAATCATCATTTCCTACGACGTGTAGGGTAATAGGATAGGTGTCGTGACCTTTGCCGGCCCAACGTGCCTTGACAATGCGATAACCAAAGCGTTCGCGCAGTGCTGGGGCATTGGGGCAGCCGATGCGGTGAATTTTAATACCGCCACTTACTGTGACAAAGCCAAACACCTGATCGCCATAAACGGGATTACAGCAACGGGCCATTTGAAAATCAAGTCCTTTTAAATCGCGACCGATAACCAATTCGTCTTGATCGCCTTTGGCACGGTTCAGCCATTCGTTTTCCATGTTGAACTCTTCGGCCGAACGTACGGCGGCTCTTTCGGCCGTGCCTTGTTCGCGCTTCATCAGTTCGACATAGGTTTCGAGTGCTCTGTTCACATCGATTCGTTCATCGCCCATATCTTTAAAGAAATCGAAGCTCTCTTTGTAGCCCATTTTCTTTACCAGCTGGTTGATGAGGCTTTCGTCCCATTCTAACTTGCGATTTTTCATTTTGCGCTCCAGGATTTCTTTGCCTATGGCGCTTTCCGAAGCTTGAATTTCGCGCACTGCTGCGCGAATTTTGGCTCTTGCATGCCCTGAGCGAGCTATATTTACCCATTCTGCCTTAGGAGTTTGGGTGCTTGCAGTCAGAATCTCCACAGTCTGTCCGCTTTCAAGCGGCTGCCTGATGGAGTAGTTTTTTCCATTGACCCGTCCGCCCACACAGCGGTTGCCGATACCGGTGTGAATGGTATAGGCAAAATCAAGAATGGTGGAATGCGGTGGCAAACTGTAGAGGTCGCCTTTCGGTGAGAACACATAGACGTTTCCTTCCTTCAAATCTGAAGTCAGACTTTGCGTCAACAGTGAATCATTACCGGTTTCGAGGGCAGAACGTATATCAGCAAGCCAAGAATCAACGGTTCCGCCACTGCTCTTGACGCCTTTATATCGCCAATGGGCTGCCAAACCGTGTTCAGCGACTTCGTCCATGCGTTCCGAACGAATCTGCACTTCGACCCATTTTTCTTCAGGACCTTTTACCGTAATGTGCAAACTTTCATACCCGTTGCTTTTCGGAACGGTCAGCCAGTCGCGCAAGCGTTTAAGGTTGCTTTCGTACTTGTTCGTAATCAGCGAGAACACTTGCCAGCATTGCTCTTTTTCTTTCTGTTCCGGCACATCCAAAATAATGCGTATGGCAAAAAGGTCATACACGCCATTGAAACCGCATTGCTGTTTCTTCATTTTTTGCCAAATGGAGTGTATGCTCTTGGTGCGTCCTTTCATGTGATAGCGCAATCCTGCCCCGTCAAGCATTTTTCGGATGGGTTCCGTAAAGCGTTCGATATAGGCATCGCGCGAACGCTTGGTGGCATTCAAACTTTCCTTGATTGAATAGTAAGCGTCGTGTTCCAAGTACTTCAGACTCAAATCCTCCAACTCGCTTTTCAGTTTGTACAAACCTAACTTATGGGCCAAAGGTGCATATAAATTGGCAGCTTCGACCGATACTTTGTGTTGTGCCTCAAGGTTATCTGTATCTCGGATCTGACGCATCAAGCAAACGCTGTCTGCAATCAGAAGCAGGATAATCCGCATATCGGCAGCCTGCGAAATCAGCAGATTTCTGAAGTTATCGGTACTCATGGCCTCGGTCTTTACCTCGATGGCCTCGACCTTCATAAAACCACGCAAAGTCTGGGCTATATCTTTGCCAAAGAAACGCTCAACAACTTCACTTTGTTCGGGTTGGGTAACGACTGAGCGCAACAAATAAGCTGTAAGCGCATGACCGCGTAATCCGATTTCCTCGACGGCCAATTGAATGGTTTGCAATGCTAACACCACGCGATTTAGCCCAAACTCATTTTCTTCGAGTCCGGGAGTTGCAGCCACAGTACTAGCCATGAAATCGGCCAATTTACGGGCATCTTGCGCTTTATATTTTATATGTTCGTTGCTGAAAAGGCTGCGAAGCAATGCGATAAACATCTTCCGATTCTCGCTTCTTTTCTTCATTTCGTTTGTTTGCATAGGCCGTCAATTTACTTTCAGCTGTAAAATTACAAAATAACCGAACAATTTGCACCTTTATCAGGGCATTTTTATGGATAAATGAGCAATATACAGAATTTATTCAGTCTTTTGCGTCATTTCGTTCTGCTTTTCCACTCTTTCTTCCAACCAATGGTCTATCAGTTGCCGGGCCAAACTTACCTTGCCGGGTATAGCGGGCAAACTGTCGTAACGGAACCATCCGCCCTTTTTAAGTTCTGACTTTTGCAGACATAATTCACCATCCTCATACTCTGCCATAAATCCTACCATCAGTCCGCAAGGATATGGCCAGGGCTGTGAAGCAAAATAACGGAGGTTCTTGATTTGCAACTGGGTTTCTTCCATCACTTCACGACGGACACAATCTTCCAGGGTTTCGCCGGTTTCAACAAAACCTGCCACCAGTCCTAAATAATCTTTCTTAAAATTTTTACTTTGAACCAGTAAAATTTCTTCGCCGTTGTTTCGTGTAATGGCTACAATAATAGCTGTGGCCAAAGCGGGCCACACTTCTTTTCCGCAGTTAATGCAACGCTTCGAGATGTCGGTATGCAATTTCATCGGTGCACCACAAACACCACAGAAATGGGTATTTTGATCCCAATACAATATTTCATGTGCCTTTCCTGCCATGTTATACACAGCACAGGGCAGCACGTCGAACGAGGCTCGCAATCCCATCATCTGCCATCCTGCTTTCACAACGGGAGCATCAATGCGAGCAGTATAGCAGGCCTTTCCTTGCAAATCGGGCAAATGATGCAGCGTATGCCAGGGAAGCAACTGTATAGGGGGCTCTTCGCCCACAGGCACTTCATTATTGGCCGTCAGCAACAATTCGTCTTGACAAAATATAAAATAATAAGCCTTTTTCATTGCTGCATTTCAAAAGAAATGCCGATGCACGTCATAGGAATTTTCCTACAACCCACACCGGCTATTTATTCTGTTTACATAAAATTCAGGAGTCTATTTTTGATTAGAGACCCAAGCTCTTTACTACTGCTTCAATTTTCACTTGAGCGTCAGCCACAGCGCCGGCATAGCATTTGGGGCAATCCATGTGACCTTGCACTTCAATGTAGAACTTGATTTTGGGTTCCGTTCCAGAAGGACGTACACTCACCTTCGTTCCGTCTTCAGTGTACCACTGCAAAACATTGCTTGCCTCGGGGAAGTCGAGAGCTGATTCATTGCCTTCTGCATCGTAAGTCTTCAGCGTACCATAGTCCTTAGTGCAAATCACACGCGAACCGGCCAATTCTGTCGGTCGGTTGGTACGGAAGTTTTCCATCATGGCTTTGATTTCATCGGCACCGGTTTTACCAGGTTTCACCACATTGATGGTCTTGTTCACAGCCAATCCGTACTCCAGATAGATGTCCATCAACACATCATAGAGCGTCTTGCCCTGATCCTTTGCCCAAGCGCAAATTTCAGCCAGCAGTGAGCAGGCCGAAACAGCATCCTTGTCGCGTACAAAGTCCTCTGCCAAGAAGCCATAGCTTTCTTCGCCACCACCGATGTACTGCAGTTTACCTTCGTCCAAACGAATCTGACGGGCAATCCACTTAAAGCCCGTGTAGCAGTCGTACATCTTGATGTTATTCTTGTCAGCAATAGCCTTAATCAATTCAGTTGTAACGATGGTCTTTACAATAAACTCGTTACCCTTCATCTTACCCTGAGCCTTACGGTTCATGATGATGTAATAAAGGAAAATCATACAGGTTTGGTTACCATCAACCAACACCCATTCTCCCTTATCATTTTTGCAAGCCATACCCACGCGGTCAGCATCGGGGTCTGAAGCCATCACGATGTCTGCATCGATACTCTTGGCCAAATTCAAAGCCATTGTCAGAGCCTCGCCATTTTCGGGGTTCGGACTAACCACCGTGGGGAAGTTTCCGTCCTTTACCATCTGCTCGGGCACTGTGTGCACATTCTCAAAACCCCAAAGTTTAAGCGACTGCGGAATGAGCATCATACCAGTTCCGTGCAACGGAGTGTATACAATCTTCAAATCCTTCTGACGCTTGATACATTCGGGATCAATACTCAATGTATGAACCTTTTCTAGATAGATATCGTCAATTTCCTTACCGATAATTTCAATCAGTTCAGGTTTGCCTTCAAAGCGAATATCTTCAACGCTCACCTTGTTAACCTCATCAATAATACCCTTATCGTGCGGAGCCAACACCTGCGCACCATCATCCCAATAAGCCTTATAACCGTTGTATTCCTTGGGGTTATGGCTTGCTGTTAGGATAATACCGCTCTGGCATCCCAAATGACGAATAGCGAACGACATTTCAGGAGTCGGACGCATATCTTCGAACAAATATACCTTGATTCCGTTGGCCGAGAAAATGTTGGCTGCGGTTTCAGCAAACAAGCGGCTGTTGTTGCGGCTGTCATGACCCACAACTACGCTGATTTGCTCCATATCCTTAAAGTTAAGGTTCAGGTAGTTCGAAAGGCCCTGAGTAGCTGCGCCTACAGTGTAAATGTTCATACGGTTCGTACCGGGACCCATAATACCGCGCAAGCCACCCGTACCAAATTCCAGGGTACGATAGAACGAGTCGATGAGTTCGGTTTTATCGGGGTTCTCAACCATGGCCTTCACAGCCTTTTGAGTTTCGGCATCATAGCAAGCTGAGTTCATCCAGCTTTGAGCCACTTTTTCGCATTGTGCAATAAGTGCTTGATTTTCCATATCGCGTGTATGTTTTTACCTCTGCACAGCCCACATCAAATGCAAGGCCTCATCAGAGACAAACTTATCTATTAGTTTATATATATAAAAAGAAGGAGGCTCGGCAGAGCCATACCTGGAAACTGAATTATCTTTTAAAACAAACTGTGATTACTGAGGTAAAATTTCAATCCAGTAACCATCAGGATCTGAAATAAAGTAAAGTCCCATTTCCTGGTTCTCGTAGCAAACGCAATTCATTTCCTTATGAAAAGCCCGTACAGCATCATAGTCGCCAGGAGTGCGCAAGCAGATGTGAAATTCATTTTCGCCTAAGTTATACGGTTCCGTTCTGTCGCGCAACCAGGTAAGTTCCAATTTAAAATCGCTTGCTTCATTCTTTAAATACACAATCTTAAAAGCACCTTCCGGTCCTTCGATCTCGCCGCACGGCATAAGGCCTAATGCTTCTTTGTAGAATGCAATGCTGCGTTCCAAATTGAGTACGTTGATGTTGAAGTGGTCAAATTTTGCAGTAATTTCCATAAAGGGGTTTATTTAAAAGTGCGTTGCAATAAATCCGGCTGCACCTGTTGCACGAACAAAAGCCTTTAGCTCAAGTTACAGCCCGACTTCGCGTAAGCAAAGTTACTGCAAACCAAATGAACCACAAAAATTAAAGGTAGGTTTTTTCAAAAGAATAGGAAATGTTACGAATCGGTAGAAGGATTGTAAAGAAAAATTCAACAACTACCCCTACCCTGCTAAACACCATTAAAACAGTTCAGCCATAAAAGCGTGTAGTAAAACTCAACAACGCATCATGGGTTTCAGACAGGCCTGCCTTACTTTCTGTTGTAACAAAATGTCAAAGAACGCTGAATGAATCAATAAGGAATACTGTTTTTTCATCCGTCAAGGCTAATGTGCAGCTTATCAATGCTGCAGTGTTGCCTTTATTGCGAATGCAATGTCAGTGCAAACCGAACGCAGAGCGATGAGAGCTGGCTCTCAAAAGCTATGCTGAGGTGCAGCCTGACTTCGCGAATGCAAAGATACAACATGCACAACCCGAAATCCAAATTTTTTGACCTCCTAATATCGCACCTCGAAAGTTTTCCAGACCTCCGAATGTGCATTCAGCCCTTTATCTATGGGCATTTCGGTGCATTTTTCATACTCGAAAAAAAAATGAAATCGGGATATAATATTTTATCTCTTGACAATTATCAAAACGTACGAAACAGTAACATTTTGCCTCACCCAAATACCACAGTCCCCACACCTTTTTTCTACTGAGCCTACAAAACACTTCACTACTATGCTTCTAAAAAGAAAACTTAGAAAATATAAAAGCGTTAGCTTACAATAATCTAAAGCAATATATGCCTTATGATTATTGCAAACCAACGCCACACGGGTAACTACGTCACCCCATTTTACACGCCTTGTGAGCAGTAAAATTAGAGTTCCAAGTCGCCATCGAAAATTTCGTGCCAGGGAAGTCCCTGCTTGTTCAATTCTTCCATGAAAGGATCGGGATCGAACTCTTCTACGTTCCATACACCCGGCTTCTTCCACAAGCCAAGCATAAACATGCGGGCACCGATGCAAGCCGGCACACCCGTAGTGTAGCTAACACCCTGCATACCTGTTTCCTCGTAAGCAGCCTGGTGCGAGCAGTTATTGTAAACGTAGTAAGTATGTTCCTCGCCATTCTTCAAACCGCGGATACGGCAGCCGATGCTGGTTTCGCCATCATAGTTCTCGCCCAAATCCTGAGGATTAGGCAACACAGCCTTCAAGAACTGCAAAGGAACGATTTCCATACCCTGATAGTTGATAGGCTTGATAGAATCCATACCAATGTTCTGGATAACGCGCAAGTGAGTCAGATATTCCTGACCAAACGTCATCCAGAAGCGGGCACGCTTAATCGTAGGATAGTTCTTCACCAAGCTTTCGATTTCCTCGTGGTGCAGCAAGTAGCTTTCCTTCGGACCTACGTTAGGATAGGTAAGCGGCTGGTGAATTTCGAGCGGTTCAGTTTCAACCCACTGACCGTTTTCCCAATACAAACCCTTCTGGGTAATTTCGCGAATATTGATTTCAGGGTTAAAGTTCGTAGCAAAAGCCTTGTGGTGATTACCGGCATTGCAGTCTACGATGTCGAGATACTGAATCTCGTCGAAGTGATGCTTGGCAGCATAAGCCGTAAAAATGCTCGTCACACCCGGGTCAAAACCACAACCCAAGATAGCTGTCAAGCCAGCCTTTTCAAAGCGATCTTTGTAAGCCCACTGCCATGAATACTCAAAGTGAGCCTCATCCTTCGGTTCATAGTTTGCCGTATCAAGATACGAGCATCCGCACTGCAAACAAGCCTCCATGATGGTAAGGTCCTGATAAGGCAAAGCCAGGTTCATAACCAAGTCAGGTTGGAACTCGCGGAACAAGGTGCAAAGTTCTTCTACATTGTCGGCATCAACCTGTGCCGTTTTGATATCATCGCGACCGATGGCTTTGACAATAGCGTCGCACTTCGACTTCGTACGACTGGCAATCATAATTTCGCTAAACACGTCAGTGTTCTTGGCTACCTTATGTGCAGCTACTGTTGCGACGCCACCGGCGCCGATAATCAATACTTTTCCCATATCGTTGATAAATTGTTATAGTAGTTATTCAGTTTTCACAGACTTTTTAGTCTCGCTCCGAGCTCGTACAGCTCATACTATTAAGCTCACCCGAGCGAAAAATTTATTCTAACCAAATACTGCAAACATTACGCAGCATTCAGCAGTCTGAAAGTCTGAGTGCAAATTTAAAAATTTCTATGGTTTTACAAATGCCTTGCAGCTTATTTATGCCCCGATAGTCAAACTTTCTGTCATTTCCGAAAATCCATTGCCAAACTTATTCTGGAATTTCAAGCTTCAGGCGCACCCAAGTTTCATGTCCTTCACGCATAGCATCAGGCAGTTTATAGGAAATGTGCATCGTATCATCGTCCACCAATTTATAGGTAATCTTGTTACTTTTACCCACAAGTTCCGGATCGGTAATCGAACCTTTCACATACTCAATCAGCGTCGAGTCCGAAGTCACTTTAAACTCGCCCCTGTTCGTTATGATGCTTTTTGCCTGCTCATTGGCAATCAGAAATGTTGAAAAATGGTTATCAGTCTGCATAACCTTCCACACGGGCAGACGCACCACCCTGCTACCATCTTTTGCCTGTTGCACCTGTTGCCAAATGCCACACAATTTATCGGCATTCTTAATTTTGTCGGCATGCGCACCAAGGCCCAAACATAATAACAAAGCTAAAGACACACTCTTTTTCATGGTTGTAAGGTTTTTATAGTAATCAAAAAAATGCGTTTTACTGAAAAGGATAGAAAGAAGATGTTATCCGTACTTAGAACGAAACACTACCCTTTACCACTGCCTGCGACTGCGCATTACGTATTTCAAAGAGCACATGGTCAGCATTCGCAGCATCGGGTTCGCAGTATATATCCAACTCATCGCCCCAATATGACTCCAAGCAATAAGCCATTTCAATGCGGCGCACTGCACGCTGTTTCATGGCATCAGCCGGCATGCTGTTCAGCAACAATTCCAGGTAACGAATCGAATTGACATGACCATTGATGTCCAAATCGGTATACGCAGCCCGGTGTCTGGCCACCAACTGCGGATTTTTCATGCGCATACGTCCCATGGGGGCAATAGGCGAGGGTTCATCCGGAATCAACACATCGCTAAATCCCCCATCAGGCAAACGGGTCAAGTCTGCAGGCTGACGTGTTTCAGTATTGATGAGCGACCATATACTCGTTGCATGGCCATAAGCCGAACCATCTGGACGCAACACGCTGAAATGGCGGTCTGTAAATTGTCTGTAAACGCGGTCCACCCACGTTTTAATGCTGAATTCTTCGTTCGTCTTAGGCAACGATTCCATTTCAATAACCAGACGCGATAGTACCCAAACCTGCTTCGAAGCAATCATTTCGCTATAACCAAAACCATGATTTCCGGCATGAAGCGAAGCGCAACGTAATATCAGATTGCCCAAATTTCCCCACGACAAATTGCCGCGAACATCCTCCGAAAAAGGTTCTACTTTATATTGATAGCATGATGCTTTTTCCATAATTCAACTATATAATTAAATTTATCAATGCCGTAAACACACCCAACCACACCGTCCGCAACGAATCAGCCCAATCGGTGTATAATCCTAAATTCATTCCGGAAAAAAGCGCATTTTTCAGCCTGACAATCAAGTTTGATTACCGGCTGCATTTTAACAGCTGGAAAGAATCGGCGTTATTTTCGCAAAAACAGCCATTATCTTTGCCTTACATGCAAGCCGCAACTATTTTCACTATCACAAAAGTAGCAATTTCATACAACACTGACAAATAATTATACCAAAAATGCTTAACTTTTCATACAGGTTTAAACGCTATGAAAGCGAATACTTCTCCACTCTCCATATACGCATAAAATCCCATATCCGTCTACTATCTAGTCGTCCCTTAAAAAGCCCATTTTTGCGAGATATTGTTCAAGTACAGTA
>OGMN01000579.1_pt1 | contig 37531 bp, 38 predicted proteins | sample 1573211 | NCBI WGS metagenome assembly OGMN01 (sample SAMEA2581876, study PRJEB24529) | metagenome | biome: Human gut stool | place: China | collected 2011
TTCTTTAAGTTTTTGTCGCTGCCGTATCGCGGCGACTTGATTATAATATCACCACCCCTCACATATGTCAACACTTTTTTTGAAAAAATGTTGTTTTTTTTATTTTATTTTTTATTGCACTATATATAGTTGTTATTAAACATCTAAACCACTATATATAGTATTATGTTTTTACGTATTTTTTTATCACCCATATGTTTTTCTAGTAATGTTTCAAAAAAATATAAAAAAATTTTCTGGAATTCTTCTTTTTTTCTTTTTAAAACATTCGCATTTTTCTTGTTTTTATATTCACTTTATATTTACTTCTTCTTAAACAGACTTCCTATATGTAAAAACCTATACTTTGTATTTATATAATTGTGCAAAATATTTATTCGGACTTTAATATATGTTAACCTGCCTCTACATAACAAAAATATGATACAAAATCAAGCTTACAATTTATTTATAATAGAATAATTAATAAATCTATTTAAAACACGATAAAATGATACGCCAAAAAAATAATAAAATTACATAGAAAATCTCACATCGAAATATAAATTACAAAATCTAAACTAAAAGACCAGATATAGTTCATTGAGATGAAGATTATTTAATATCTAGATTTTTATATAAAGCTCTAAGAATATATGAATAGGTGAATATATGGATATAAAGATATATAGATATAATATATGGTTGTATTAATATATGAATATAAAGATATATGCTTAGATAAATAGGCAAACATAAGGATATATACTTAGATGAATAGGCAAACATAAGGATATATGCTTAGATGAATAGGCAAACATAAGGACATATGTTTAGATAAATCGATGGATAGATGAATAGATACCTGGATTAATAGAGCCATAGATATGATATACAGATATTGAATAAATATAAATATTAGATATATGAATATAAAACATAACGATATAAAGAAAAAAGCTGTAAGTTGTTTCCAACTTACAGCATATACTGTCAACGGAGCAGGAGGGATTTGAACCCTCGCGCCGGTTGCCCGACCTACACCCTTAGCAGGGGCGCCTCTTCAGCCTCTTGAGTATTTCTCCATGATCTGAACATCGTCTCTACCAATATGTTATTGGCGTCATTTCGTGACGCAAAAATTATTATACATAAGCTCTATGCTTTTGTCAATCGCTTTTTTTATTATTTTCCTAATTGTAGATATTGTTTATGAATATTGCCGAATAGCTTCTTCAATCTTCGCTTTTACAATGTCCGCAATCTCCGGTGTTTTCAACTGTTTATACTCTTCATAACAGATTGGCGGTAAATAAATCAGCTTTACCGTTACCGGAGCTATGGACTTCTCATCAAACGGTTTGTAAGAATCAATCAGAGCACAGGGTACAATGGGACACTTTGCTCTGACTGCGCTTTTGAATGTTCCTCCCTTAAATGGAAGCAGTTGATTTCCCATACGGCTTCTGGTTCCTTCCGGGAAGATCAGAAAGTTTCTGCCCTGCTTTACTTCTTCTGTCATCTGATTGATCACCTGAAGTGATTGCTTAATGTCTTCTCTGTCTATGGCAATCGCGTGCAATGCCCGAAATACTTGTTTTAACAGGATTACATTGCTTACTTCTTTCTTATAGACTACAGAGAAAGGAACCGGGCAGGACTCCAGAAACACAAGTGCATCAAACATTCCCTGATGATTTGGGAAAAAGATAAACCCGTTTTCTTTCGGAATATTTTCCACACCATAGCTCTCTATGGTTACTCTTCCGGCACGGTTTGCCGCTTTTGTTACCTTTTTGATAAATGCATAGTTCTTTTCCAGGTCAAAATTCTTTCTGGTTCCCAGCCACCATATCCGAATCAGATAATACGGCACCTTATAGAACAGTCTTACCACCATCAGTATGATTCTATACATAGTCCGCCCCAGTCTACTCTTCGTTGTATTCTTTTACCGCCGTTTCATACAGGTTATTACCTTCTGCGTCAATTACTACAATCGCAGGAAAGTCCTTTACGGTCAGTTTACGGATAGCTTCTGTTCCAAGATCATCATATGCAATGACCTCAGAAGAGGTAATTGCGCGGGACAAAAGTGCTCCTGCACCACCTACGGCTGCAAAGTATACCGCTCCGTTTCTTACAATGGCATCCCGGACTGCCTGTGACCTTTTTCCTTTTCCGATCATCCCCTTCAGTCCCAGATCCAATAATCCCGGTGCATATTTATCCATTCTGCTGGCTGTTGTCGGGCCTGCAGACCCTATAGGACGGCCTTCTCTCGCCGGAGACGGTCCCATATAGTAGATTACGTTATTTTTCATTCCTATAGGAAGTGTTTCTCCCCTGTCCAGAACTTCCTGCATTCTCTTGTGCGCCGCATCCCGGGCTGTATAGATGGTCCCTGTCAGATATACATAATCTCCTGATTTCAGAGAGCGGGCATCTTCATCGCTGAGAGGTACTTTTACATATTTATCCATGTCGCTTACACTCCAATTATTATAATATCCGGACATCTTTACTTCAGATCTCTCTAACTGCATGCCTATTGACATGGCAACAGATGTTTACAGCTACCGGCAATCCCGCTATATGTGTGGGATATGTATTAATATTGACCGCCAGTGCTGTGGTTGATCCGCCCAGTCCTCCCGGTCCGATGCCTGTTTTATTAATCTTCTCCAGCAGCTCTTCTTCCAGTTCCCTCACATAGGGTATCTCCGAATGTTCATCCACCGGACGTGTCAATGCTTTCTTCGCCATCAATGCACATTTTTCAAAAGTACCGCCAATGCCCACTCCGACCACCATAGGAGGGCACGCATTCGGTCCTGCATCCTTGACCGCCGTCAGGATTGCGTTCTTCACGCCTTCTATTCCGTCTGCTGGCTTGAGCATAAATACTCTGCTCATATTCTCACTGCCAAATCCCTTCGGTGCCACGGTTATCCTGACACGATCCCCCGGAACAATACTATAATGAATGATCGCGGGTGTATTATCCTTCGTATTCTCCCGGTAAATGGGATCCTTCACCACAGATTTTCGCAGATAACCGTCCACATATCCCTGTCTGACACCTTCGTTGACGGCATCTTCCACATTGCCCCCTGTCAGATGCACATCCTGACCCACTTCCAGAAATACAACCGCCATTCCGGTATCCTGACAGATGGGAATCATGTCCTTGCCTGCAATATCCATATTCTGCTGCAACTGTTGCAGGATCTGCTTCCCCAAAGGTGCTTTTTCCTGCTGTTCCGCTTTTGTAAATGCCGTCTTCATGTCCTCAGATAAGAAATGATTGGCCTCTATGCACATTTCTTTGATATTTTGCGTTAAAGTAGCTACATCTGCTGTTCTCATGGTTTCTCCCTGTTATTCGGTAATGGTTTTGCGAATCTCTTCCAGTTCTTCCGGTGTACTTTCCCCGGGATTCCATAAAATATGCTGTCCATCATTCTCATAACGGGGAATCAAATGCATATGAAAATGGCGAACGGTCTGTCCGGCAGCCTCTCCATTATTCTGTACGATATTGAGACCATCGCAATGTAATTTCTCTGTCATCTTTGTTGCCATCTTTTTTGCAAGAACAAATACTTTTGCCGCTGTATCCTCCGGCAGTTCATAGAGATTATCCGCATGCTCCCTGGGCAGGATCAGCGCATGTCCTCTGGTAGCCGGTCCCAGATCCAAGATTACTCTGAAATCCCCGTCTTCGTATAATGTCTTGGAAGGGATCTCTCCGTTTGCAATTTTACAGAAAATACAATCTTCCTTTTTCATCGTTTTGCTCCTATCTATTATTTTCTTCAAAGGGAAACATCTGATCCAGTGTTCTGAGAATTCGGAAATCTCCCTTCATTCGCTTCATAATGCCTGACATAAACGCCCTCTGGAAGGTCATTCGTCCGTTCACAATATCTTCCATGGCAGCACGATTCATCTGCATCTCCACATCCGGCTTCTCCGTCTCACCGTATCCGCATTCCAGTGCGCCACTGCCAATAGCGATCCACAGAGGATTCTTCTTTTCTTCTATATTAATAACATATCTTGCTTCAAAACCAGGCTGCGGTACAAAAACTTTTCGGAACTCTTCCAGATATTCCTGTTCATTATCCGTTCCGCTGTTATCCAACATATCCCGGAACATGGAAGTCAATTCCTGAATATCTTCCTTCTGTCGCTGTACAAACGTATCATCCGATACATATTCCGACAACTGTTCTGTCTCCTGCGGTGTCAGGTTGATTGCCTTGGGGATCGTTACTTTCTGACGCATCACTTTATTGCTGGCCGGGAAACTGGCAATCTTCTGGTTGATAGTACGGTACATGTTCTCAGCCTTTTTCTCAATGATCTGGCCGTACTGTCCGTTCATCTCCAACGTTACTGTATTCTCTATATATCCGCATATGCCGCTGCAGGGCAATCCTCCCAGAATCTCCCAGGCCGCCGCAAGACTGAGCTTGCCTTCTCTCTCTCCGTAGGTGGTAGACATCACGACCGGACACATATAAATTCCCGCGATCGTCTCTTTATCCCCATACAGCCAGCAGGCATCCAGAAACTGCTGCATATAGCCACCGATACCGTACCACTCCACTGTCGTTGCCAGAATAATTCCGTCTGCCTCTTTCAGCGTCTGTGGCAATGTCGTAATATTGGTCTTTCCATCATAAAGATTGTATCTCTCCACATGCACCCGCAACTCTTCCAGCACTTCCTGCATCTTATTGATCACATAGATCGTAGGATCATCAATGATTCCTCGTCCGCCATAGTAAATGTTGATATTCAAGTCCACACCTCTTTCGTTTTCTTCTGTCTTCTGTGTTTCCTGAGCGCACAAAACAAAAGTCCCGCCAGGAATCCGGTCACCAGTCCGCCCACATGTGCCGCATTGTCAATATTTTGTGCAGTAAAACCACTGTACAGAGATAATGCTATCATCAGAATCACCCGTTTGGGTGTCACATCCGGCATAGATTGCCGATCCAGCAAAATCCAGGCAAGCAGTACTCCGTCCAGTCCAAAGATGGCTCCGCTGGCACCTACAGATGCCGAATAATCCATCTGCAGAAGCTTTACCAGCAGTGAGCATAAATTCCCTCCGATTCCGGACAGAAAATAAAGCACCAGAAACGTGACATGACCTGTCACCTTCTCAATCATGGCCCCCAGAAAAAACAGGAGGACCATATTATTAAAAATATGCTCTATGCCCGCGTGCAAAAACATTGCCCACAAAAGCCTGCCGTACTGTTTACCGGCCAATACACTGACTACATCCAGTTCGCCTTTATTATATAACACATTTCCCGAAAAAGTACACATCAGGAACACAATTACATTGATCACCACAAGCATTCCGCTTACCCAGGGTACATTACGAAGCCTTTTCACCTTCATTGCTCCTCTCAATGTTCTCTCCATCCGGTATTGTATTTCAAATGTACCACTGTTTATATCACTCCGTCAACAAAAAGGGGGCTGCACACTGCCTACCGGTAGATTACCGTGATCTTACCCAATGTAATCTCATCTCCTTCTTCCAACTTTCGCCTCTCATAAGGCTGCAGTTGTAATCCGTTCTTAAATGTACCGTTTGTGGAATTCATATCTTCAAGATAATACCCATCTGTTTCCTTTATGATCCTTGCATGCAGACGACTGATCGACTGATCATTCAATACCAGATCCGTTTCTCCCCGTTTTTTTCCGATCGTGTAGATTGGTTGTTCTAATGTTGCAAGCAGCTTCCCTTCTTCCGACAACAGGCGGTGTGTACTCTCTCTGGGGGCCGGTCTTTCCTCCATATACACAGTCCTTCCCATATCTTCTTCCTCATAAGAGGTCTCCTCCGCCACCGCATATCCCGTCATGGTCAGTTGCAGACTCCGGGTATAATTATCCCGTTCCTGCTTCTCTTTCTTTTTCCGGTTTTCCCACAGATTAAACAGGCCTTTCTTTTCCTTTATTACTGTAACTTCTCCCACCGGCATTTCCTTCTCTTCTTCCCTTATCGCATCCTTCTCCTGATCTTGTCCCACGACAACAGTTGTTTCCTCCTCTACGGCATCCATTTTTTCAGGGATTCTCAGGCACTCTGCATCCTCAAAAATTTTGGCCTGCAAATAGACCTCTCCTGCCGATTCATATTGCTCGTAGGCTTTATAGACATATTCCACCAGGCTTTCATCCTGATAATCCACATGTTCCACCAGGTATTCCATCAGCTCATCAAATCCTGTATTTTCCGTGCAATACGGGACATATATAAAATAAAATTCTTTCTTCTCCAGATCCTGATAGACATGTTGCGGAAACCACACGATGTTACTCTCTTCCAAAAGGAAACGGGACATTTCCTGCCGCACTCTGCGCATACTCCACAAAAAGTCCATGATCCATTGTCTTGTAATAGGCTTCTTCTCAAAAAGCTGTGCAATATTCTGTCTGGAAGTAATATCATAATAGAGATAGGCCTCTCCGTCTATGTATCTCAAACTGCAGGGCAGCAATCCTTTGATCCCTCCCCGGCTGATCATACAATACTGATATTTCTTTTCCTCCGGTTTCCGTTCTAATAATAGTCTCTCATAATTCGCATTTAAGCTTCTGATATATTCTGTATTTAGCAACTATTCTTCCATCCTTTCTCACTGTACCGCACCACTTGTATTTTCCTTGTTATCACTCTCTGTTGTTTCTTCCGTCTTCCCACGATACCTCTGACTGTTTCGCAGAATCTCCACCGGATTGTTCCTCTTCACCTGAAATGCGGCTTTTGCGCTCCAATACCTGGGTACTTCCGCTATTTCGGAAAACGGATAAGGCATTCTTCCCGTCTGTTCCACGGTTACCTGATTCTTTTCCAGTTTCCAGACCGGCAATTCACTCTCCCAGGCAATATATTTCTCCGTGTCAAAAAACATATCTTTCTCCTGCAGCTGTCGATTCAGTTCCTCTTTTTTCTGCATCCATCTACTGCCGCTTCTCACTGCCGCCCTTCCCATATCCTGTTCCAAAAGGCAGCGATCATATTGAAAAAACAGTAAATACGTCATCAACACTATCACTCCCAACACTATAGGATACAGAACTGCCGCCTCCACGGTAAAATACGCTTTATAATTCTTTCGTTGCATACGATTGCTCCCTCCAATCATCCTGTCATCCATGCCGTTATATATGCTGCCAGTAAAAAGGGAAGATATGGGATCTGCAGGCTGCGATTCCGCTTTCTGCAAAACAGGAACATTGCATAAAGAAAGATATACAGAAGGCTTATGCCTAAGATAAGAAGAATATTTTTATCTCTGCTTATAAAACCGGTCAGCGCCAGTACGATACCATCCGCCTCACCGATTTCCTTTGTTGCCTTTGACAAAAGCAACAGCAGAATTCCGGGAAGTAGTGCGACAAGCCTGCTGCATTCAAAGCCTTTCCAGACAATAACCATAACAGCCAGTACTCCGCCCAGGAACAATACCCCCACCGGAACCGCTCTCTTCCGGATATCATACCAGCTGCCCCATAGCAGATAGCCGGTCAGTATCACATTTTCCCACAGCTCCATCTTCACCATTCTCCCGTTTTATATTCTTCCGCATCTACTGCATTCTCTGTACCCGTCCACATCTTTCCTGGCAATGCAATATACGGTTCTCTTAAGCCCGGGGCAGTCCCGCCTTCTGTGATAACATTCACCCTCCGAGCAAATATAGTAGCCATTCTCTTCCGGGGCAGCGGCATCTTTTTTCTGTACCATACACTTCTCACAGGGATGATAACCCTTAGGAATTTCCGCTGCTTCCACCCGTCGAACCGACAATCTCAGATGTGTACATTCTCTGCTTCTATGATATACTTCTGAATCTTCCGTTACATAGACATATTCTTCATCATTCTCAGTCCCCGGAATCGCATAGCCGTTCCACAAATGCCCATAGTATCGGTTCGCCATACGGAATTTTCGAAATCCCAAAACCTCCGTGAGCGGATTGATCCCATAGGTGACTACAATCTCACAGATATCATTCTTTGTGCTGCTCTCCAGAAATTGCAGGCTGTCTGCCCCCTGTTCTAATGGCGACTGCTCCAGATATTCTTCTCCCAGCTGATTGCAGATCTGATTTTTAACATAGGTATAGGAAACAGCCACTGTTCCCAACCTGTCATCGTTATCCTCTTTCTCTCCGGCATCTCCTGCATTCAGTATTCCGCCATAGATTCCCACCTGTCTGCCGGCATCCCACAATGCTACTTCCAGGTTTCCATGCAAACGCATCATTTCTATAGCGCTTCCCATATGGATCATAAAAAAGCAAAACAACGGCAAAACCAGTGCTGTTTCCACCGTCATACTTGCCTTCACCGGTGTTCGCGGGAGTATAAGCAGTGATATCCTCTTTATGAAGTTTGCTGTCTGTAGGAATTTTACGGGGAGTAAATCGTTACATGGGTTAAGAGTTTTTCTTAAAGTCGGAGTAGGACTTGAATCATTCTTGTTAATAGTTGTAAAGCTGTACTTGCATAAAGAGGACATCGCTGCTCACCTCCCTTCCCGGCTCGTCTTCCTAATTACCAGTATTTTCTATTGCCTCTAAAGATCCTATATAAGATTTCTGTCTCTCGATCTCAAAAGAATAGCCATATTTGCTTTTTACTTTCACATTCATTGCAATTTCCACAATGCAGGTATCCAGTCGGAATGCTCTGTTTCCCGGAGTATTTCGAATATCCATTTCCACCACGTCCATAGCCCGGCAGGTAACAGACTGTTCCTCACAGAGCAGCAAAAATATTCTCAGATAATCTTCATATCCCATTCCCGGTGAATCGGAACCGGAGACATCCTCTTCGGAAGTCCCGGACAATTCTCCCTGTAATGCGGAAGAAAGTCCGTAATGCCAGGTAGCATCTGTTTTTAACAGGGGAATCTTTTCCCCGGCAAGAAGTTCCTTTACATCATAAACACTTTCTGCAAAAGCCCATCCCAGGATCAGTGTCGCCGCAAGCAACTCTCCAATCTCCGGAACCATCATTGCCGCTGCAAGTGCCTCTCCCAATAGCTCCGCTATTGCCCGTTTTTCCTCACTACCGGTCAGATACATGGTATTTGCAGCTTCTCTGATAACGAATATTCGGTTCACTATTCCCTTCAGATTGTCAGTATCATTATCCTTGCCTACAATGACATATTCTGTCTGATACCATAGGGGGCTGTCCTGTTTCTCCTGGCCATACCGCCCAAGATACCGCAACAGATACTCATGGAAAAAAACTTTTTGTTTTAACGCTTCCCATTCTTCATAATTTTCTGCGGTCCCCGGCACCAGATTTCCGCGGTTTATTTCTCCTCGCTCCATCCGCGTCTCCAATAGTGACTCTGTTTCTATCCTGCGGGAGGAGATATTGTCTTCCTCTGTTACCAGCTTTAACAGACCTTTATTTCTTTTCTCTTCCAGGGCTGCGGTAGGATTCTCTATATGAACGGTTTTTCCTTCCGTGGTCTCCTTCCCGTCATATTCCTGAATCTGTACATCGATCTGCTGTTTTTGTCCCGCAATATCCTGTTGCTCCAGTCCACGGGATTCTATGACCTGCAGCCAGTCCGTCAGTTGCTGTAAGAGTCCGATTCCCACCGTATCCTCTATGGCATCGACAGCAACCCGCCGAAAGACTTCTCCTTCGCCATCCGTCAGAAATGCCGCTTTCACAGCCTGTGCTTCTTCTGCCTGAACAGCAAAAAAATCCCGGTACAACAGTTTTTCGAGAAACACATCCTCCAGAGAAAAATTACGGTTCATATACTCCAGCAAATGACTCTCCGTCAGCTTTGTCGAAGCACTTTCTGTCCCGTAAGAGCAGTCTATGGCAAACAGATTGTACTGTTTCTGCAGTTCTCTATGATATTCAGCCAGGATACTATCCATTCCGATATCCATGACGCATTCTGTTTCCAGTGAGATTCCCCGATACCGACAGCCCTCGATCAAAGCAAGACACAGGGCCATGATCACTGTCACCGTCAGTGCCAGATATACCGTCATATAACCACCCGGGGTTACCTTTTTCACGGATGTCATAACGTATTTTCCTTATATCTTTTTGGTCTGATTTGTAATCTTTGTGAAAATGGAATTGACAACTTCCGTGATCTTCTCTTTAAAAATAATGACCAGCCCTACCAGTACCACGATTATCTGTGCCCTATTCCAAACAATATGATAAATCCTCCACTCTTACACAAAACACGATGTAGTCAGCGTATTTTATTACTTTCCCTAATGTCATTCTGACGTCACTCTCAAAAATTACCTAGCGTCAATCAGACGTCAAAAGTGCTTTGACTGTATAGCCAAAGCACTTTTATAAATAGTCGCTCTATGAGATTGTCTTATACATTTTTTGATTACATTTTGATATATCGGCATTTTCATCCACAAAGGCAAATCCCATTTTTTTGTATATCGCATACAATTCCTCAATAGCAACCATATCTTCATTAGAATATGACTCGGGACAAGGATACACTATAATAGTTGTCCCCCCATTTCTTCTTATCTCTTTTACCATTGCTTTAAGCAATTTTCGTCCGATTCCCTTCCTCCTTTGCGTTGTAATCGTCATAAATTGCTGTATACGATATGTATTACCCATATCATGTCTAATCTGTATTAAGCCAGTTTCCTCTTTCCTGAATAATCCTATCTTATACATTTGTGCACTCGCTGCTCCATATCTCATTCTCTGAATTTTAAGCATTACATTGCCTCCTTTTATATTATTTACTATAATATGATAGGAAAAGTGTTCCAAAAGTTTTTAGCATTTTATCTTATCCCATTCCTCATCCAAGACATCGCCAAGACATCCTTCCAGATCCTGCTGTCTAAGTCCATGATCTCTAATATATCCTATCAGTCTCTTCTTTGCATCCCTGTACATATAGTCAATGAATTCCAGTTTTACATACTGTACATTTTCATATACTTCCTCTATCTGCGGTGCATCCAACTTCCCCTTGGGTCTCATGATAGACAAATTACCAACCGTAATGTTCCTTTTACAAACTTCATCTAACAGGCAAAGAGCAATCAGTCTTTCATCCTTTGCCATCTGCTTTACCGTAGCGCCTTCTTCTTTCGCCTGGCATCTTTGCAAAAATATATACTTCTGTGCACCACGCAGGTCATCAAAGAATACTCTCAGTAATTCCTTTGTCTCATTCTTTTCTGATTCTTCATAGTCTGAGTCCATATACGGAACATCAAATTCTTCCATTCCGTCATTATGTACCGGTGTATTCATATATCCAAGAACTTCGCTGATGACTTCCTTTTTCAGGCACAGGCTGTCACCTACTTTGCCCTGATACGCAAAAATATCATCGACCGTCACACAGTCTATGCTGATATTCTTAGCAAGCGCTACCAGACGGATCGTCTTTTTCACATGATTTGCCTTTGCCAGCTGGTGCTTATTTAATCCCGTCTTTTCAGAGATAGCCTGCCTTACTGCGTTTTTTGTATATGCTCTGATAAAGCTATCGAAAGAATACCCTTCTGCATATCCCATATATGCCGGGTTGTTATATTTGTGAAGATTAGAAATAACATCCATAATCAGATAGCTGAAAATAACGTCCTTATAATCTAATAAGGAATTGTTTGCAGCTACCGTCTTAGCTGTCCGTTCTACATCCTTATACACCACAATGCAAAGGTAGTTTTCAAATTCTTTTGCGTCGGTATCATCCATCGTCATTAACAGCGGATGCGATGCTTTCAAATCCGGGAAATTTCTGATAATATCAAGCAGAATTGCCATACGAGACAGATACTCTTTTTTAGATTCTTTGGTTTCACTAAATAATAATTCTTTCTTCATTTCTTCGTCCTCCTGAAGGTTAGTGGCCCAGGTGCTGGGCTATTCCGAAACTTCCGGAAGACGAATTTTTCTAAAACGAAGAAAAACTTATGACTCTATAAGTACTCCGCATATCCTCACCCCTCCTCCGGGTGAGCCGCAAAACGGAGTACGCAAAAAAAGCCTGCAAAACAGTTCGACCTATCTGGTCTACTCCGTTTTGCAGGCTCTACTATCCTTAACCGGCTTGCAGCCTTCTGTGAAGGTCTGCATATTTGCCGTCTTAAGTGCTTTACTCTTAACAAACTCTCAATATTTCCACCGATTCTGCAGTCTTGTTTGCTGCTATATCCATCATGGAATATCTCTCAATATTCAGTTTTTACTTAAATCATGAAGCATCTGTATTTTTTGCTGGCATTTCTGAAATCTCTTTAGATCATCTTCTCCATCAGATCCATTATTTTCAAAGACCACAGCAAATCCATTAATAACCCATGCTCCAAACTTCGCCGAGCATTTCCTGCAGGCAAAGTTTTCAATACCAATTTTGCTGACACTGGCTGTTGCTCCACACTTGGGACAGCATACCACCATACCACTTTCTACCTGTTGCATTTCACACCTCCAACACATAAATAAATGAACTGGATGCGGTAAAGGGAAAGAAAACCGCAGCTTTGCGGTATCCTCAATCAGCTTTTGCTACACCTCAAAGGAGGGTGGGATCGTAGCGTAAATACTTCTCTTGGATGATCCTGTTGTGTTAATCGAACGTATGTTTGTTCTTGCTTATAATATACATCATTCAAAACTACATTTCAACAAGAATATTAATTTTTTCATTTTACTCCTCTCTATCCGCATTTCTATTCTGTTTAATTCCTTTAGTAATATTGTATTATTTCTTATAGTGTAGTACAATCGCATATAAATACACGGGAGGCTATGTGTTATTCAATTATGAGTAGTTTAAATACACTTTTTAGAGAAAATTTTAAGAAATGTTGCAAAGAAAAGGGATACACTCAGCAAGAAGTTGCTGACAAACTTGGAATTTCCTTAGATGGTTTAAAGCATCATCTTCGTAAAAATAATCCTTATCTACCTTCTGTAGATTTACTATATAAAATGGCTAAAATTTTTGATGTTGATATTTCTTATCTGATCGGCGAAATTAATTCTCCAAAGTGTTCGATGCAAGCCATATCAGAAATAACCGGCATTAATGACCGTTCTATTTCGCTCATAACCCGTAACACCAGTCAGTTTATGCCAGGTTTTTGTTTTTTAATTAATGCGATATCAAAATCGGGGCACTTAGAAGAGTTCTCTAGCCTTATTGAAGAGTTATCCTTTTTAGACAGTTCCCTTATCAATATTAAAGGTTCCGATCATAATATTTTTTATAATTCCAAACCTGCGGAAGTTAAAGTCCTAAAGGCTAAAATTTTATCTTTATTTGATATCATTTTAGATGAAATTATTTTTGATGATCACTTATGGGATCAAGATGCTGGTTATCAAATGAGCTGCCAATTACTAGATGCAATAGATAAAAATGAACATAGTATGAGCCATGATGAACTGGTTGATTATGTTCGCCAAAAATTAGAGGAAATTATTCATGTCAATGCTTGTGAATATATCACCCGCTTTTCACCGGAACAGATTATTAGTTACAGACGCTATTCTCTGCGGAAATTTTACTCACAAAAGAGAACATTTTCCTAAGTTCCTTATTTCCAAATATTATACACGCAATATATTCCATACGTTCAAAAGGAAGGTGGCATAGAAAATGTCACCTTCCCTCTGAATTCAAAACAATTTCTATTCTGTTTCCTGTTCAACTTGGGGTTCATGTGATTTCACAATCGCTTCAAATTGTGCACACAACCATCCAGTGCACGCTTTCTTAATCAAATCCTCCTCTTCCATTTTCTTTAATCCTTCAATAATAGCCTTAATTGTGTCTGCATCTTCAAAATAGCTTTCTCGTCTGACACTGTTTGGATATAAGTCTCTAAGAATTCCTCGAAAATCATCTATATCCCTAGACGAAGCTTTCTTTATATTATTAAGCCATTGCTCTGCTGGAGCCTTTGAAAAGACAGACATATCTTGAACATACCGAAGACCATTAGGGTTGATATATCTATCAAGTTTATCGAGCCAGTCTGAATCCGACAGTATATCTGTAACGCTTTCCCTACTCGCTATCTCAGTACGATTCTTTATAGCTTCATTAATGTCTGTAATAATCGCAATTACTCTCTCTTTAAATTCACGTTCCTCAATAAACCACACATCTTCTGGATCAATTAACTTTTCTTCATCAGCTTTAGAAATATTAGCAAGCATTAATTTTTTTGCACGATTCATGTATTCTTCATCAAATCCCAGATTTATCAATCTCTGAATCGTGATTATTATTTTTCCATAAAAAGATATCGGATACTTGTTACTTTCTAACTGCTTTAATGTTTTTTCAAGTTGTTCTTCACACCATGCTTGTGTCTGAAAATAATATTGTCGGTGCAATAAATTATAGGGATCATCAGAAGAAATATTTGCTTTCAACTCATTTTGAAATTTCTGGACTTCATTCGCATATCCTTCATCATATGTTCCCGTTTCTACATATTGTTTTATGCTAAGGAAATCTGTATCTTGCTTAGTTATTAACCAAGGATAATCTTCTTTTGGTGGTTGATAATTTGACTTAAATTTTACAGCCTGCGTAAAAGTTTCGGAAATTACCTGATTACATACTACATCATAATAATCCTGCTCAATATTTATATTTTTTAGTTTTTCCAAAAGGTATGTTACTTTTGAAAGGAAAAACTGAAAAGTCCTAAGATTTCTATGGTGATAACTCTCCATCGTAGACTCAAATGATGCTTTTTTTGCTCGCAACAGTTCCTTTATAGAGTTCTCATAATTTGATGCCTCTATAATTTGCGATATAATTTCCGGTATATTTGGATCATATTTTAATGTTACACCAATAACTTTCTCCCGAATTCTACGATAATTATCGCTTCCTTCTGCTACTGGAAAAAGTAATTTTCTACGTCTTTCCATTTCACAAAGAGAAAGACTTGTTGAATTTCTATTATAATTCGTCCATGTATTGCTTTTATCCGATTTTGGCCATTGAATTCTATCATCTAATGTTAAATAATATTGCAATTCCAGATACTGTGTTTCAGCCATATCTGACAATTCTTTTTCATTTGCAATAATTATAACCTTTGTGTTTTCATGTTCTACTAACTCATTGAAAAATCCCAATACTTCATTTATGGGGCAGTCGCAACGTTCCAGATCATCAAATATAAAGATGAAACTACCTAAATTCAACCAATCAGTGGAAATCTCATATAAAGATTCCCCTGATAAAAATTTTTTCATGATAACATTTCCTATTTTTTGAGACGTAAGTACAAAATTGCCGGTTATTTTTTCAGCAGTATCTCCCCATTTCACCTTTTTTTGAATTTTTTGGCGAGCATCTTCTGCAAATGACCATGCAACATTTTCCTGCACATCCGTCATGTTTTTACATCCATATAAGGAAATATATTTTACGCTGCGGTTTGTTTCTAGTTTTTCTTCCTGCTCGTTAATTGCTTTCGTAAGTGTTCTGTTAGCAAAGAAAGTCTTTCCACTTCCCCATTCACCATCAATTAGAACAGCATAATTATAGGACTCATCCTTAAGGTATCTCAAAATCTCCTCTGTTATTTGTTTCTCTGTCATATATTTTATATTTCACTCCCACTAAAGTTTATATTTCATCCTTGCTCTGAACTACCTCTTCCCCAATATCCTTGATATCAGGCTCATTTTGTAGGCTTCATCCTTCGGATATAATCCCAGTGCCAGGATCTCTTTCTCCGAAAATCCCCTATTCCTGTTCTCCTTACTTTTCCGTTTTGCATACTCTATCCCAGCCTGTACGTCTTCCAGCTTGTACTGCTCGTATCCACAATACGGACATATCCTGTTTTTGGTTATGTCCCCGATCTGTTTTGCACAATTTAGACAGAACATAAAAACACCTCCCACACTTAGGTTTATCATACCATAAATGTGAGAGGCTTTCACTATTTCCTGTAAAGCTGGATCTCCCCAAAATTAATTGCCTGATTCACTTTTTCCACTTCGGCTTCCTTCACCCAGATCGTAAAGGCTACCGCCACTCCCTCGTCTGTTGCAAGTTCATTCCCGGAAGAATCATAAGCTGCAGCCACATAGACATCCTCCGCATACAGGGTAAGTTCATCGGTCGCCTTATCCACCGCATAAATATCAATAACATCTCCTTCCCTGATACGACCGTTCACCGCCCTGTCGAAATTGGGGACACAAATGCCGGTTACCTCATACCCGGATAGATACTTATTCAGGGTCGCATTCGTAGAAAACGTATCCTGCACATACATGATCTTCCCGGCAGGCACCGGCACCTTTACATAAAATGCCCTCTTCTTAAGGTCAGAAAGACTGGTGACCGTAGCATCCGTAACAAGGGAAGCATCCATCTGTTTTACCTCAAAGTACTGCTCCACTTCCTCCGGGGTGATGTAGGCATTTACCCGTAGGTTGTCCTTTGCCACCACCACATCACTTAGCAAAATCTCATTTTCGGATAACTTCCCCATAAGCAGGTAGATTACTCCCACAAGTACCACTGTCAGTAAAAGCGGTACCAAAACAATTCCAAGGATTCCCTTCTTTTCCGGAGCTTTCTTAACTTTTTTCTTCGTAACTTCCTTTGTTTCCTTCACTTTCTTTTCAAACATAAACTTCCTCCTCTAATTGATCTTTAGCGTACAGTAAATATCCCGGCTTTTCCTTATGCTCCCTGTGGTAATCAGACTTTTTAAATCAAAGTCCACCCTTGCATAGGCACTGGTCTTTGTAACCACCTCTCCCGTGGGAGTCGAAACACTACCTAATGGCTTTTCTTCCATGCTGCGTGTCCCCGAATCTTTATAGGTCGTAACGGTTACCCTGCTTCCTTCCACCTCGTACAGGGTAAACTCTGCATAGCTGATATTTTCATAAAAATCATTTGCACTCAAGGCATCTTCCATACAGTCCCTGTAAATCCCACAGGACGCTTCCCTGTTTTTAAACCGGATCACCGGAGCTCCCAGTCCTTCATAGGTTTCAAAATAGTAGACATCGTCTGCTACAAGACTTGCCAGTACCGCATCCGCCAAGGCATCATCCACATCATGCTGAATGGACATAAGCTTTGCCACGGACAGTAAGTAAAAGGTGATAATCACCATTAAAAGCGCCATGGTAAACAGCATCACATAAGAGACCGCTCCGGTTGCTTCCTTCTTTTTCATACATCCCCTCCTACTGCTTTGCCGTGGTCTGCCTGTTTATCACAATGGTGGTCGGATGTGCCGTCACCCTGGAGATTCCCCCGGCAAAGGCAAGCACATTGTCATCATAGGTACCGGTAATTTTTAAATAGATCCTCTCCCCGTAGTCCACTTCACTCATCGTAGTGCCGGACAAGGATACATTCGTAAGACCGTAGCTGTTTAATTCTGCTACAAGATCTGCCGCATCCTCCGGTTTCAAATACCCTTCCGTCTCCATGATAAGCAGATACTCTCTGGCAGCCTGCCTCATGCTCCACTTATCCGAGATCCCGGCAAATGCCCCAAAGATGATGACAAGAAATGCACATACCATGATGAGGCTTACCATCGCAACCAGCATATTTTCAATGACCGTGGCTTCTTTTTTCTTAAAAATCATGTCTTTTAGTAAAAATCTCTTTGCCATAGTTCCCCCTAAAATGCGATCTGCATATCCAAAAGCTTCATAATAATGCAGTATAAAATCATGATCAGCAGGTCAAAGGCAATCATCATGACATAGGCAAGGGTCTTGTTCTCTAACACAATGCACTGCCTCTTGTTCACTCCTGCCTGTCCTCTTTCGATATTGTTTTCCAGGCTCTTTAATGCCTCTTCCACATGACCGGTACTCTGCAGTGACCGGATTACCGTACAGAAAGATGCAATCTCTATGCTGGAGAAGGACAATTCAAAGTCCGATAATGCCTCATCAAGGCTTCTTCCGGCATCCAGATCGGTCTTCATACGGATCATTGCCATCTTAAGCCGCTTGTTTTCTACCACAAGCACAGCATCCTTGATGGCATCAATGATGTACTGACCACCTTTTTTTCCGTAAAGTACAGACCTGCTCATTTCACAGATATCTGCCATCATGGCTTCCTTACTCTGCTTATCCTCTAACACAAGGTAGATATCTAAGAAAAACCATGCGATCACTGTCGAAACTACCGTAATGGGGATTCCGGCTCCTGCCTGAAATACCTTTACCGCAATGAGATAGGTAATGCTCTCCGTAAAGGCTGCCATTGTAAACTTATACAGATACCACCTGCTTACAAGGATTCCGTCCTGTAAAAACACATCGGCACCATGTTTTTTTAACCAGATCTGTTTCTTTCCCACAAAGTTTTTGAATGTCTTAGAGTTTCCTGCCCTCTCCAGTTCTTCCTTTACAAAAGTAAGGGAAGTTCTTCCACTCTTTCTAAGAAGTAGTGACTGGATCGTGGTGAAAAGCAAAACTGCCACCAAAAGAAACAGTAATTGTAACACCGTTTTCATCGCTCTCTCCTTCCTATCTGTCTGCCCTGAATACTTTTACTATCACAAACAGATACATGATCCCGGTAATAAACAGGATGCACTGCCCCGCCAGATTTTTCGTAAGGATTCCTTTGACATCCACGCCGATCCCTTTACCGATTAAGGCTACGATAATCACTGACATTACAGAAATCGCAATTAATGTAAGCTTCATGGAAAACAGGATGTTCTTTCTCTCTTCCCTTGCGGACATACTCTCCGTGATCTGCCCCATCATCTGCGTCAGTACCTCTTCATAATTTGCCTGATAGTGCATACAGTTTTTTAAGTTCACAAAAATCGTCTTAAGGGTTCGGTTGTCCACGGACTCACAGGCAAAATCAAATGCCAGGTCTGCATTGCCATACTTTTCTGCAGTGACTAAAAATCCCGATACGATTTCCTTTATCGGACCATCCATTCCGCTTACCGTTCTTGTCATAATGGTTACGATATCTGTACTAGACTTTGCATGATTATTTAAAATGGACACAAAAAGCGGAGTATCCTCTTCGATCCGGTCATAGGTCTTTCCCGACAGGATAACCACGGACAGAATCTCTGCAGTTACCGCTGCCACTCCCAAAAACAGAGACAAAAATACATTTCCCGTGATTCCATACGCTACATACGCTGTCACCGGGAAGGTTAACGTTAATATGCACAGGTACAGTTCCCCGGATAACTTCGGAAAATACTTTTTTAAGCCACTCTGTAAGATCATCCGGTCTGCCCGGTATAACAGGCTGTTATTCTCGATCTCTCCGTACTTTGCGATAAATCCGGCTTCCTGTGCAATCCTTCTTTCCTTTTCTCCCTTATAATATTCATACAGCTGTCTGAATACGCTTTTTTCCAAGGCTCTCTTGTGGATCAGGTAGAATGCCGCATACAGACTAACGGCGATCACGATCCAAAGAATCAGGTTCTTCATCTGCCTCACTCCCTTCTTCAAACGGTAAATAGCTTTCCACTTCCTCACGGCTTACTCCGGCATCTGAATTTTCATCCGTTATGGTTTCCTCTTCCATACCGATCCCAAGACTGGGATCAAAGACTACCACGCCGTACTCGTCATAGAGAATGATGGGATCGTTCCAGTCAATCCCCGGATCATAGGCTTCGCCGTTGTAAACTTTTGCATCCTGTTCCGATACATACCGGAACAGTCCCACTCCCTGCACGAAGTAATAGCCGGATTTAAAATACTCCGGGATATTAATTTTGATACAGTTGGAATGCAAGAACTCATAATCATAGGATACGAACTGCTCCATGGATCCAAAGCTGTGGATGTTCGCAGAAAGCACAAAATCCTGATAATAGGTTCCCGTATAAAACTCGCACACATACTGTGCATCCTTCGTAAGCCCCAGTACGGTTCCGCCATCCGATACGTTTTCCTCCGTCACCAATACGCCTCCGACCTTATCCAAATAAAGTCTTGCTACCGTGTCAAAACACAAAAGGGAAAAAGCTTCGGATGCCGTATCCACGTAGTACTTATAATCGTCCTTATCGGTTTCCGCATAGACAAAGTAATAATGTCCTCCCTCATCGGGGATCATGTTGGAGACACCGATGGAATACCCATAGTCTGCAAATCTCTCAAACACAATTTCCTCCGGGACAGTCGTTTTCGAAATATAGATCAGGGCATTGTTTCCTACAATCGTAGGAATCTCGTCATCCATACTGCTGCTTACCCAGATGCTTCTTGGATACTGACCGGAACGATCCAGTTCCTTGCCTTTAAAGTTGGTATCCCCCTTGGGACAGGCAAAGAAGATATTCTCTCCTTCCCTGTCCCTTGCAAGATCCTGCCTGATATCGGCTTCCCCCTCATGGTGCCAGACGTATGCCTTATTTGCTTTTAAGTCATACACATTTGCATAAGCTTTGGCTTCCTTACTCTCCATTCCGGCAAGGGTGGGAAACACACTGCAGCCGGTAAGCATCAGGGAAAGCGCCATAAAGAAGCTTATACCGATCACTTTCTTTTTTCTCATACACTCACCTCAAAGGGGTAGACTTTACGAAGGATCAGTTTTCCCTTGGAGGCATCAAATCCTACGATCCTTACGATTTCATCCACGGTAAAATCAGACAGATGCACCACGTACTCAAACCCGGTCAGCTGTTTTAAAGCCTCTCTGTTTCCGTATCCGGTTGCCTGCGAAATATAGTCTGCCATCTTTTCCACTGCCATCTCGCAGTTGGCTCCATGCACACTTGTCCAACACTTATGTCCGGTCATGGATGCTTTGGAAAGTCCTGCAGCTTCCGATCCTTCCTTGACCTCTCCCACGATCACACGGTCAAGGTCTACAAGAAGTGCCACTCGGGTCAGATCCCCAAGGTTATAACTTACCTTGCTGTCACCGCCATTTACCATGACATGAGCTGCAATGATATCCGGGTGGTGGAGATCAAAAAGTTCTGCGTTCTCCTGACAGATCATGACAGAATCACTATCCGGGATCTTTTCAATGCAGGCATTCATAAGGGTAGTCTTTCCGGAAGCGCCCTTCCCGGTAAACAGAATTCCCCTGCTTTCGATCATCTGCGAAAACAGACTGTCTAAGTCTTCATTTCCCTCCGGGAAGAACTTTTCCTGAAAGTGCACCTTTAAACTACCCTTACGTCCTGTTTTTCCAAACATTCCAAGATCCGACAGTTCGCTTAAGGAATACTTATTCTTGGGGATCTTTCTTATTACCACCAGAGGGCTGCCTCCCACAATCAAAAGTCCTCCGATCACGGCTAACCGTAAGATAAAGTCCTCCTGATCCGCATCCGTAAAGGTCTGGATCGCATTTGCCGTACCAAGATTTACCTTATTTCTTTCAAGAAGCCTTGTGACAAAACTTTTGTAGGCCCCCTCGGAAGGGAAGGTAATGTCACTTCCCTCTCTTTTTCCGTTTCGTTTGATTCGGATGTTTTCTGCATTATGGATCTTAATATCCGAAATGCTCTTATCATGGATCAGGTCATCAATAATGCCATATCCCCAGATCTCCCGATCCGCCAGATGCAGGATCTCTTCCTTTTCTTTCTCCCCGATCTCTTTTCCTTCTTCATCGGTATAATCTGACAGGCTCTCTTTCATAGAATTTAAGACATCCTCACGACCGTTTATGAGATTCCCATAGGTTCTCTTATTTAAGTTTTTTAAAACTCCGGCACCCTGCGTTTCATAAAATTCCTCCACAAGGGTTTCTGCCAGTGCCTGTAAGTCTTTTTTGTTACTCATTTCCTTCCTCCCGTTCCATTGTTTCTAAAATTACCGCCTCATGGTGGATATTTTCTTTTTTCTTTGCCGTGGCAAAAAGAACCACCGACAGGATGGTAACTGCAAACGCTACGATAAATGTTATCAGTTTCACCAATAGTTTCCTCTGCTCCCCTGGATCTTTTCCACGTTCTCTTAGTAAGATGGCTTCCTCTTCCTTTTTGATCTTCTCTGCGTTCTTCCTGATGACCCGTACATCTTCCGTGGATTCATAGGTAAGTGTCACTGCAGTCTTAAAAAAATAGCAGTACAGGTATTTTCCATAGGTTAAATCCTGCGTATAGTTACAGCCAAAGGCAATGCCTACAAAAAGCAGTAACAGAAATAGCAGTACGCAGACTGTTCTTGGAACTTTCAAAAACATCGGAAGACAGACATTGATCAGAATGCCTGCAGACAGGCATCCAAAGAATATCAATTTTTGCAATAAGTTCTGTCCTTTCAGGGCATCCGCATCTATTTCTTCCAGATTTACGTTTCTCTCCATCTGTGCCATAACTTTTCTCCTTCCTAGAACATTCGCTGGATCATGCCATCCGTTCCTTTTACAAGCCCTGCGATCACAATGGGGGTAATGGCTGCCTGCACCGTAATCATGATGCAGTTTTCCATGTCGTTGGTGCCATACAAAGCATTACTGACAAGTTCCGTGCACATCACGCATCCGGTCTTAATGATGACTACCATCATTGCCCCGGAAATACAGAATCCAAAGAACGTCTTCAAAAACTGCACCATGGATCTGGATACATCCGGGCCTCCTGCCCCCATGGCTACTGCAATTCCGGCAAATGGCATCAGCACCAAGGGTTTTAAAATCCGCTCAAAGGCACTGCTTATAATGGACAGACTGCTTGCTACCATCACAAGGATCAAAACGACTCCCCCGATCAATAAGAGGATGCAGCATCCCAGGGTCTCAAACAGCTTTCCGATCCACTCCCCGGACAGTTCAAACTCCGGAAGTACAAGACTTTCACTAACGATTCTTTCAAGGTCTCCGTCCATGGACAGCATATATCCCGCACCTCCGCCAAGCGTTGCGGTGATCCCATCGGAAAATTCCATGATGTATCCCAATATCTGCCAAAGGTTTGCTGCCACAAACAAAATGATGCAGTACCTGACCCCATCCATCAAAAATCTCTGTGCCTGCTGCTCCGGGGGAGCAGTCACCACAGATTTATAGATGGCAATGACAAAAAAGCAGGTGGCAATCGGTATGGTCGCTGCAGAAATGCTGGTATAAAGCGAATGCACGATTCCATAGGGAGTGCCACCGGAGACGGCAGTCGGGCTTGTCCGAAAGATGGTCATGGCGATGCCAATCAAGGTGTTCCAAATCGCAAAGGAAGCGTTATAAAGTGCTTTTACTACCGTTTCCATTTCTCTCTCCTTCCTTTAGGTTAAAACCGCCACCAGTGCGCCGAGTCCCAAAAGTACACCACCTGCCACCACCGAATAGACCGCCTGATGTTCGCCCTGCTGATCCATCTGTCTGAACGCCATGGCGAATTTAATGCCGCCGTAGACTAACATGACGGCACCGATACTGGTTCCCAGTGTGATCAGGACATTTTTCAAACTGTCGATTGCGTGGGTATAAGCTGCCAGTGCAAAAACCGGGGGAAAAATAAACATTTTCATGAAGCCTGCCTCCTTCCTTCATTTCTTTTCAAAAATTAAGTGGGACGTACCTTCGGCTATTTCGTAGATTTGCGCAAAAGAAAACCTTATGACCACGCCTGCAGCCATAAGGTTTCTAAGAATTTATGATTTTTGGGGAAAGGTCTTTTCGTGTACCATTCCCACCCCATCCCCTGCCCATCTCCCAGGGGTTTAATTGTTTTTCTTACAATTTCTTCAAAGGATCTGATACAACAAATAGGGTTCTTTTAAGGACTATATGTTGTCCATAATCCTAAATTTTGTGCAAGCCTGATGTTTTGCCTGTTCTATGCACTCTTCCTTTGTATCTCCATAGCCTCTTATGTTATCACCTTCGTCATACCACAAATATAAAAAATCCTCCGGTTTTCTCCCTAGAATTTCAGTCATGGTTTCTGACACAATCACACTCTCTATTTCCCAGATCCTTTCCATAACTTCTTCTCTCTTTTCCGCCATCTGTTCATTACCATGATGAATCAGGCAGTCTCCGATATGATAAATATCCTTCTTAAGTTTTCTCCTCACTTCTTCTAATCTAGTAAATACAGAAAATCCATTTGCGAAAACTTCCGTAATTTCATATCCCAGACTCTTTAGTTTCAATGCTATTACGATTATTGTTCCAAAGTCAATGGCAATCGGGGGAAAAGTCTCTATAATATCTTCTTCCAATATATTTACCAGTTCTTCCTCTCCTGTTGCCGTTTTCTCTATCTCAGATGTTTCAAGAGTTCTGTATTCTTCTTTGGGAACGATATCTCCATACAGAACATCATCTGCAGAAACGCTAAAAAATTCACAAATAGAATCCAGATAGTAAATATCCGGTTTTCCCTCTCCTTTTTCCCATCCGGACAATCCCTGTCTTGAAATATGAATTGCCTCTGCCAGCTGACTTTGAGTTACATGATGCAGTTCCCTTAGTGCCTTTACATTTCTACCAAATCTAATTTCTCTTGCTTTCATAGAATTTCCTCCGTTCTTTCCTTTATCAGCTGATACATATATCATAGCATCTAGGGAAGGATTTCGTCGAGCAAACCATTTTAACAATAAATTGATCTCATGGCACGGAATGTAAGTTTCACTTTACAAAATATATAATTTTGTCTCTATATATCCCTTTAAATAATCAGTTTGTAGCGGTATAATATAAATCACAAATAATTATGCTATTATAGGCTAAAGGAAACAAAAATACTATTTAGCAAAACCAACAAATGCAATAACATATTCCATGTCACTATCACAATAACCCCGACAGTATAGACAATATCGTTCCTGACTTACAACATTAAATAAGCGAACAATAAATGTTAAAAAGGTCTATGAAAGCAATATCTGTTTTGATAAAGTCTCGTATTCTAATACTGTGGAGATTTTATCTCTTTTCACCTGTTGTCAGATGAAGACAAAAAGAAGTAGTGGCTCAAACATTTCTTAATGAATCATTTTAGTTTTGTAAAATATTGCAAAAGAAAGGGAGTAAATAATATGGCACTTATAAAATGTCCTGAATGTGGTAATGAAGTATCTGATAAAGCTATTGCTTGCATTCATTGTGGCTATCCACTAGCAGATATGATTAAATCTGAATTGGTTGAAGAAAGCAAAATACATGTAACTATAAACAAAACAGAAATAAATGAGCAAATTATAAATTTGATAAAAGACTCAGAATATCCTCTATCTGAAAAAGATCTGTTTATAAAATTAAAAAAATTAGGCTTGGAAATTTCGCGAAATACATTATCGGAATGCCTTGCTGATTTAATTTCAAGCAATTCCATAAAAACATTTTTTGATGGAATACTAAAATATGAAATACAAGAACAAACCAAAATAGAAGAACCAACACCGTCATTTAGTATTATAGATAAATATAAAAGCAAAACTCCTGACGAGCTGAATCCTTCCCCCGTTAAATGCCCTAAATGTGGTTCTACTCAAATCCAAATGGTGCCTAGAAAATGGTCTTTTGTAATGGGTATCTTAACCAATAAGGTTGATAGAGTTTGCATGAATTGTAAGAAAAAATTCTAATACCATACAAATCCATAGAATACTTACCAAACGGAGTAAACGCTTTATGATATTCAGTGGTACCTGAAGTTTAGAAATGGAAATTTCCAATGGCAGAAAGTCCCTACCTTTTTGACACTAGTTTTATACTCTTATTATTCATGAGTTCCTAAATGTACACTTTCCGGTACCACTTCCTGAAAAAAATAAAAAAGGTATATTACAACCTTCCTCTCATTCCCATAAATAAATATAAGAAATGACACCACTTTACCCCTACTTTATCGTGATGGGCGAAGCGGTGTCAATACCTATATGTTTTGAACACACATTATACAATTTCTATAAAGTCGTTATAGGTAAATCCACATAGACCACACTCCGTATATTCGGCATATATAGGAATATGAATAATCTGAAAGCCCCCAACTGTTGAGTTTTCATCTCCCAGTTCATCTATGTCGAATCCAATAACATCCCTTCCAATAAATATTGTTTTATTATCACAACATGGACACTTAGCATCTTTTATGTAACACTCATCTAAATACGGACTTAACCGTCTTGCAATTATACGCTTTATGTTTTCTTCTTTCTCTTTTCCTTTCTGAATATTACTTTTATAAATAAACAGATTACATCTTGCCAGTTCTTTTTGAAATGCTATTTTAGAATAACTTATTGTAGCTTTCTTACCCTCATCAATAATTTTGCAAATGGACTCATAAACTCCTTTTCCTTTTAATTGATTAAGATGCCACCTATAATAACAACAATTAAATACATCTCTCACAAATGGAAGAACATACTGAGAAAAGAAATCATCCAACTCACAATATTTCATTATCCTCTTTCCCCTATGAATGATTGTATTACGCAGATTATTCAACGCTTTTAACAATTTATAATTTTTAACAAACAATACAGATACTTCATCAGTAAGTATTCCATACTCTACCAACTTTTTTAATCTATCAATTGCCTCCGAAAATTCAACTGATTTTAAATTTTTCATATCTTCACTGCTTAGGCTAATATTTTTAAGTAGTTTATTCAATATAATTGGGTTTCCCTTGTCCTCTACAGCAAATAAGACATGCTCTTTTTCTAAAAGTCTTTTGATTTCGAGTTCAAAAAAGTGTTGAATGTGTATAGCAATATTCAAATAGCACTTAATATATCCTACACTGTTTTTTTCTACTTCATAATTTATCTTCTCTTTATTATCTCTCTCATACTTTGAAAGATATACGCATACCTGATGATATGTTTCAAAATACTCTTCTAAACCTATGGCTAATGAATAAAACGCAACATTATGATTGTCTTCCAAAAAAGTATAGTACTCATCACTTAAAATTTTATCTATATTCATATAATCCAACCCCAAATGCCTCAACGCATCCTTAATATACCCCACTTTTTCCCACGGGCACTGCTTCACTTCTGGATTCTCTTTCTGGACCTATTATAATTCTTGCCCATATCCAGTCCACACATTCTCTTAGTCTGTGCAATATAAGAAATTACTCTCTTCATCAAACTTCATTGTAACCCCAATCTTAGGGCTATCTTTTTAAGAGATAATTTAACAACCATCTTAGGGGTGAAACTGTTTTACCAAAATATGTATCTATTCTAATCGTTTTAAATTTATTGGAATATCTCTATGCAAAGCGTGCCTTATTTTCCTTTTTATTTTTACGTAAATTAAGACAACTATTACTGACAATGCACCTGCTAATGCTACAATTATCCCCGAATTACTATCTAGTCCCAGGAAATGTGCAATAAACATTGTTCCGAACCAACAAAAAATAAATATAAGCATAGGGACTAATTCATCTATGAAAGCCTTAATGAACCCATGAATTCCTTTTCCATTATTCTGATCTTTGCAATTTCTAATTGCTTTTCCGCCTTTTATTTTACCTACAAATGAAATTTTATTTCCAGATCCCGTGTGTAATACTTGAATTCTAACCCCTTCTCCACCATCAATATAGTCAAAATCAAATTCAATATTAGATGATGAAACTGTTATCAATCTAAACTCGTTGCTTTCATCAGTTTGTTTAATGATTCTAGCATCTAAAATTGCTCCAGAATCACTAACCAGTTTCAATGAATTTCCGACTATGTCTGCTTTATTTATAATTTCGTTTCCACTATTCCATATGTAAAACGTAGTCGCTGTCAAATCGTTAATTATTTTTCCGTCAAACTCTATTTTCAATTTAGAAATTGGCTGTTTCCCTTGTTTTATAATATCATTACTCAAATAATCATTTGATAGTTCTTTTGCCTTTTTCCCTGCTATCCACGTATATATTGCAAATGCAAACGAAAAAATAGTAATAAGTGATAAAAACAGCCATGCATATGGATTATTCATTAATTCCTTCATCTTTATTTCCTCCCAGTTTACTTATTTTCTTTCAGTTCACTCATATATCCTGCTGTAACAATGCCTGCCGGTAATGCTACGATTGCAATGCCAAAGATTGCCGACAACATAGTAATCACTTTTCCTGCTGTGGATATTGCATAAATATCTCCATAGCCTACTGTGGTAAGCGATACTGTCGCCCAGTAAATAGCATCAAAGAATGTCGGAAATGTCTCTGGTTCCACATTAAATACCACGAGTGCGGATACCAGGATATATGCCCCAGCCAGAACACATACCGTAATCAGAGAACTTTTCTGTTTTCTAAATACGTTAATGACCATATTTATGCTTTTGGAGTATCTTACTGCCTTAAATACGCGGAATACTCTGAACGTCCGAAACAATCTTAAAATCTTTAACAGCTTAAAGCTGCTGTTTAAAATTGTAACTGATGGAAGAATCGACAAAAGATCCAGAATAGCCATTCCCGAAAATGGATAAAATACAAAGGAAAGGGCTCCTTTTTGAAGCTTCATATCCGCTGTCAGAATACGAAATATATAATCTATGATAAATATAAATACCGTGACTTTATCGATCACGGACAAAATCTCATTACTTCCCTTAAATGCAAGTGGAATAATACTTACAACAATTACAAACATCATAAACCAGTCATAGAGTTTACTCAGAAAATCATCTTCATCTGCAACCTCGATAATACTATATAACCTCTTCCGAAATCCCATGTTCTTCCCCCGTTTCCTTCTTTTCTTAAAGTATAACACAAAAAAGGAAGATCGTATAAAATTTCCTTATGCTCTCTTCCGCTTTTATTTTCTTATTCAGTTTATCTACGCTATCTTCACCTGTTCTAAGAATTCTCTGATTTCTTCTGTATCGGAGTTCTCATTGAATAGCTCTCGTATCTTGGCGTAATTGTAACCATGCAGGATCAGTGGTTTTAAAAATCTGACCAGTATATTGGAGAATCCATTATTGACAAGACTTCTTACCACAAGACACCTTCTCTCATATTCCTTTTGGTCGCATTCGCTTCCATCGGAATTATAATGAAATTCTTCCAGTGTAATTTTACGTATCATAGAGTGTTTTTCTTCATATCTTCTGGCATTTTCCATAAGCATCTGTCTTTCCTTTACGGATAGTACGATCTCCTTTGGTTTCATATCAAACCGCACCGCCTCTTTATAAGCAAGTGCTTCCTCCACCGTGATATGTCTGATTTCTTCTCCTGTATCTAGTATCCTTCGTGCTTCCTCTTTCGCCTTTTTACCAGAATACATGACCGGTTCCGTATCCTTATATCTTCTCTCTCTTTTCACCCTCTGCTTTTTCGGATCATACGGGTTGTGCTTCCTGCAAAGCAGCTTTACAAAATCTGTCTTTTCCATCTGACATTTTATCTGATATAAGGGTTCTGTGCCTTTTACCACAATAGCGCATTCCCCATCTTTTTTCATGGCAAAAATGTCCTCCGCAGATAACAGGCTCTTTTGCATAACATCCTCTGAACGGGAACTCTGCCCCTTATAGTCCTTTGCATCCGATTCACTGGCTTTATGAATCGTCTGTGTGCCAAAATGTTTGGACAGGTATTCGCAGGAATCCATATCCGGTGCTCCCAGAATATCTATGATAGAACAGTTACCGATCAAATCCTTATCCATATCAAACTTTGGAAACTTTCTTTTTAACTGGATCAGGTTCTGCACAATGATTACAGCACTCATATTTCGGGACCGCATGGTAGACAGCTTCTCTACAAAAGAATCCGGCAGTGTGACATTTGCAAATTCATCCATTAAGAAGGTAAGATGCACCGGCAGAGTCTCGTGAAGAGCAGGATCGATTGCTGTCAGATGATAAAGCTCGTCAAAAAACAGTGAATACACCATCGAAGGAATCCAGTCATAATATCTCTTATCCTCACTGGTCACGATATACAGAATTCTCTTTCCCGTTCCTGCTTCCCTACAGGGCTTGGAATATCCAAAACTGTCTGCAATATGTATTTCGTCCTCTGACAAAAGATCAATGACACACTTTAGTTTCATATATCTGCAATGTGCATCTAACGATGCCACAATGGAACTGGTTGTCTCTGCTGCTCCATGATAAAACTTCTCCACCTCGATAAATCCCGGAAAGTCAGAATCATTTCCACATTCTTCTTTCCAGTACTTTTGTGCCCTCATTTCAATATCAAGAATACCACCTGCCCGGTTATCTATGGATCCATCGTTCTTTGTATAAACACACGTTGCATTCAAAAGTATTACAAAGGTCTCCCAGTTTTGCTCTTCCTTGGGATAATAATAGTGAATCAGATAAATAATACTGGTAAGCAGTACTTCTGCAGACTGTTCAAAAAACTGATCGCTACTTCCATTATCTTCTGCCGGAGTCGTTGCTTTCATCAAAATTCCAGCAATGCTCATAATATCTGATTCATTATGGATATAGCGAAACGGATTAAAATGAATGCTCATAGGCATTCCATCCTCCGATTCCACGTTCATAACCATGACTTCATATCCATTATCCTCAAAATACTGCCCTGTCTGCTTATAAAGTTCTCCTTTGGGATCGGTCGCCAGGAAATTTCCGCAAAGCTGTGACAATAAAGGTCTTGCTAACCGGAAGGATTTACCGGATCCCGGAGGCCCGACTACCAGCATATTCAAGTTTGAAGTCTTTTCGTTGTGGATAGACAGATATACTCCTTCTGCAATCCAGTAATTTGCTGTATTTACACGTAAGGGATGTGTAAGTCGCACATCCCCGGTAACAACCTCTACTTCATTTTTTTCGTCATGATTTGCAAACTGTCTGGTAAATTCCTTGGCATCTCCCCATCTTGCCCTGCCATATTCCTCTCCGGCAAAGGGATGCTCAATTCTTGTAAATATGATAATAAAGGCCATTGACCATCCGATCAGATATACCAGTAGAAATTTCCATGTGGCAGATGTGACTCCCACAATATAATGGTGTCCCTCAATCACAAAACTCTGGAAATTGTTCATAAATTCATTGAAATCATTCCCGGATATCCACACTGCACCACACAAAAAGCCAAGATATACACAGATACTGACTCCAAGCAGGTAGATAACTACGGTTTCCTTAACGCTTCTTGTGTGTTTCTTGACGGAACTTGTCCTTTGCATTCATTGTTCCCCCTTTATCTGCCTCCGGCTTTCTGTGTAACTGTCTGCACTGCCTTCTCGCCCTGCTTATTCTCAGAAAGTGCCTTCATGATCTGATCTCCGGTCAATACCTTTTCCTGCCCATCTGCTCCGGTATAGGTATATTTTGCATCACTCCTAAGACTAATCTTAGCATTATCCGAATCCATCCCCACAAGGGATACTCCCTCCACCAGGCCATCATCCAGTTCCAGTGACAAAATCTGCTTTTCATTTGGCATGATCTGTGTTGCCGGTACCGTAACCGTTGAATAATAGGACTTAATATATCGCTCTGTCTGTGCGGTATCCTTCTTTACCTGTTCCATTTCAGCCCTCATTGTGTCAGAAATATTCTGCCCGTCTTCCCGGGCATGGGTAAAATTTACATCCATGGACATGATATAATCCTTAAGCCCTTCTTCGCTCCTTACAACAGAACACGGCTGATCTCTTAACATTCCTGCCTGTTTCAAAAGCTGGGGAAGCCTTTCCATCCACGCTTCCTTACTATATCCCTTATCTGATATCGGTGCTTTCTTTGCTCCACTCACCGGATCCGTCACCTCATACACAGAATACACGACACCGTTTTCATCCACTTCAAAGCTTCTTTTCACGGTAAGAAGTATGTCATCACCAGTCTTCTGATTATAAAAAACCTCTTTGCTATCCGGAACAAGTCCACTGTCTCTGATCGGATACATACAGTCATCTGCCATAAACTCCTTCACGACTCCGCAAGTCTGCGCCTGATTAAGAGCCTTCTCCGGATCATCTTCAAAACAGCTTCCTTTTCCCTGTTTCAGATAGTCTGCAAATTCCAGTACATTATTTCTCTCCATCTTTTCCTTGGATTCCTGTAACAGGGTTTCATTCTGACTCTTACCTTCTTCCAGCTCCCTGATTTCATTCTCTATTTCTTTTTTCTCCTCAGGAGACTCTGCATTTTCCAGTCTTTCCTTTGCTTCCCCGATCTTTTTATCATAATCTACCTTTACGGCTTCTTCCTTTTCCACACGTTTGCGCATAAAGGATTTGATCTGCTCATCATGCATTCCAAAATCCTGTGCCAGTACAGCAACCGGAATATAGTCGTCATACGGGTTTAAATCCGGCATAATGCAGTATCTTAAGCCGTTCTGTCTGCAGTAATACTCAAAGGGAGAAATAAAACCTTCCCCTTTTATGCTCTTGTCATTTGTAATATCAATGGTCTTTTCAAACATTTCTACCGGGAATTCCAGAATGGGAGCCATTCCTTCACTTGCTTCCTGAATCTTCTGCCAGGAACAGCTACCCGGTTTCTCCAGCCATTTTTTGTGCTGCCATGTATGAAGTGCCTTAATTGCGGACACCATACTGGTAATCATTGCCTTGGTACCTTTTAAAAGGTAATAGATTCCTTTATATTCCAGATCTACTACCTGTGCAATCTCGTCTGCCATCTTGTTTCCTCCTATGGTCTTAATACCAAAATAATATTGTTTGTCCGAAGTGTTTCATATACCACACCATGATCCGCATTTAGTGCTTCCACCACTTCACCGTTTCCCACATACAACGCTACATGGTAAATTCCTAAAAATCTTTTATTGTCATGTCCACCGTAAAATACAAGATCCCCCGGTTCCATATCTCTCATATCCAGTCTTGTGGTAGATACTGCGGTTCCATAACTATACAGTTTACTTGCCTCTGCTGCAGCTGTCGGTGGATATCCTACTCCATAGCTTAGGTCTACTCCTGCAGACAGCCAGCTGTAATACACAAGGGAACTACAGTCATATGCGCTACCACTGGTCCGGTCTTCCTGTGAATATGGATATCCAACTTTGGAAAGTGCATAACGGATCACGGCTTCCTGTTCTTCACTTGCCCCACTGTCTTCCACGATTTCATCTATCTCTTCCTCCGAAAGACTTTCTTCCGACAAAATATGTCCTCTGCCCGAATAACGGCTTAAAAACCCGGTTACCCTTCCGGTAACGGTACTTATCGTAGAAAACATTCCTACCACAATCGTTATCAGAAGAAATGTCACGATAAGATACATAAATACAGTCAGGATATGTGGTGCCAGCGCAGCCACCAGTTTTGCTGCCAGTATCTTCCCCCATGTTTTGGGATTCACATAAGTCATAACTACCCTGACAAGACCGCTATTCCCGTCATGCAATGCATTTCCTGTAGTTTCTTTCTCTCCCCGGTTTTCTGAAAACAGATCCTTTGCCCGGATCATTCTTGCCACCATTGTCTTTCTGGCAGCTTTCTCCTTTCCCTCGTTGCTCTGATCTTTTTTTGTGTTTTTGTCAAAGCTCTTAGATTTTTCAGAAGTTTCTGCTTCCGCTCTTTGTTCCTTTTCTCCACTCTCTTCCCGATACGATTTCCCACTTCTTTCATTTGCCATCCATATAGAAACATCTTTTTCTTTGAAATCCTGCTCTTTCTCCGTGGCTGTGCATTTTTCTGGTGCACAATTCTTTTTATCCTGCTTTCTGTTTTCCATATTTCCGGGATCTGAAAAATTAGACATTTCCGCTTTAGAAAATCTCCCATAGTCATCCGTGAATTTAAGTTCCTCCGTAAACTGCAAGTTTCCTTCCTTAAACTGCATAACTGCCTCCGTCCGTATTCACGATTTCATAAATCTCCGATTCCTTACTCATTCGGATGTCAAACGGAATTACCACGCTTCCCATCTTAAGAAGTCCGGTTCCGCTTTCTGCATTATCCACGTAATTAAACAAAGCTGGACTGATATTTGGCAAGAATTGCATCAGCTTACGCTTATCAATAGAGGACTGGGCCAATAGTGCAAAGCATTCTGTGTTAGAAAGAATCGCTGACAGCCTCCCGGCATTGTCTTCATTTAGCAGATCACTCATGTTCTGCGATATGCCACAGGCACATCCAAGGAGTTTTCTGATTTCTTTCCAGAGTTTCACCACAAAGGCTGCGATCTGATCAATCCCCAACAGTTCATGAAATTCATCTATGTAAAGATGTGTCCATTTCCCTTCCCTGGAGTTCTCCGAAAGCTTACTGCGAAGTACTTCCATCATAATGAGCATACTGGTGACACGAAGATTTTCCTTAAGCCCCGGAAAACTGAAGGTGATGAGTCTTTTCCCAATATCCACATTTGTTCTGTGATTAAACAGATTCAATGACCCATTTACAAAGATATCCATTGCTGCAGCCAGATGATCCGCAAGTTCTGTTCCCTCATCCACAAGACCCTGATAGATATCCTGAAACGTAGGGGAATATGCCCGTACCTGTTCTTTTCTGGAAACTTTCTCCCCGGTACTGATTACTGCCTGCTCCGTAACCATAAATCCCGGTACTTCATACTCTCGTTCTCTCTCCATTTCCCCATTTAAGCGTTTTCTCATGTTAAAGTTTTCACTGTAAACTCTCTCCACCACACGGTCAATCACACCCTGTTCCTCTGCCTCCACATTTCTTCGTAGTAATGACGAGATCAAAGTCAGGATGAAATCTGCCTTTTCTGAAATAATCTCTCTAAGTTCGGTATAATCAACTCCATAAAAATCTACGTCCAGAGGGTTAATATAAACTTCTTTCTTTGCATCAAAGCATATGATGGCCGCATTTTCCTGTAATCGGTTTACAATCTGTTGATATTCCCCCTGCGGATCGACAATGATAATCTGATCTTTGGGGTTATTCAGATATACCGACAAGATCTCCAATTTAGAAAAAACACTTTTACCGGATCCCGATTTACCAAGAATCATGCTGTTCCTGTTTTTTAATTTCTTCTTATCTCCGAAAATAGCATTCTGACTTAACTGATTGATCCCATAATATACACCATTTTCATCATTAAGTTCCTGTGTTTTGAACGGCATGAACATGGCAAGGCAGCTGGAAGAGAGATTCACCACTCTTTTAAATTCCTGGCATCCCAAGATCAGCGCAGAATTGATCCCTTCTCTTTGCATGGCAAAGCAGCTTTTCAGGGTAAGTGACTTTAAAGATGCAATGTTCTTAAGTTTTTCCTCGATCCTTCCCAGTTCTTCTTTCGTGTTTGCCATAAACAGAACCATAATGGTGGTATTGTAATAATGGTCATCCTGTTCATCTAACTTCTTAAGGAAGGTATCTAACTTATCCTTCTCCCCTAAAAGTTTCTGTGAAGCATCCGCTAAATAATCATTGTTATTGCGATTTCTCTGCTTTTCTCCCTCAATCTTCATCCCGACTTTCATGTATTTCCGGGATATTTCCTGCTTAAATCCTCCGATATCAAGCAGTTCATTATTCACGGTCACATAACTGGTACAGTTGACTTTAGCAAGCGAAGTCAGTATGTCACTTTCCAGTGCCTTCGGATAATCCGCAATGTACATCACTTTTCCAAAACAGTGATTGATCCGAAATTCCTCATTGTCGTAAGTGATTGCTGCAGGTGCCAGAACATTCAAAAAATCCTGTCTGCTTTCTACGATATTTTTATAGGAAAGAGGATACCCCTTAGAGATTCCGGTATGTGTAAAGTTAAAAAGGATCTGCAGTCTTTCATCCACAGAAAGAGGATGCATGGTCGATCCCTGCATTCCATTCATTCCAAGCCCTACAAAAGATGACCGGATGGCTCCCTCAATAGACAAGAACTGTGCTTTTGCATCCTTTACATCGTCCGCTGTAATGGTCAGTGTCAGATAGATGGTCTGGTACAATCCCTGCCTTGCATCCGAAAGCTTCTCCCTGATGACCGCATTATAAGAATTTCTTAAATCGTCATCCCTATCACCACGGTTTCTGTAAAGGATGTTTTCATAAAACTTCTTTTCATCCACGTATTCATTTGCAATTGTGTATGAAAAACGGCAGGGAATGCCCTTAAGCACTTTGGAAAAACCAATAATAATCTCCTTCTGCTCAATATCTGTTACTCCGGCAAAATTAATATCACTTAAGACATAGGTTTTGGAGTAGCGATTCTCTGTCAGCGCAAAGATGCCACTCTCTTCCACGCCTTCTATCGAGAAAATCCCCTGTGATCTGAATGTTTCCATATTTCCAGCCACATCATATTTCTTTGTCTGCTCATACTTTGTCATTATCATTCGCATTTTCCTCCCAAAAGATTTTTTCTACAGCAGGCAGTGAAATATTTCTAAACTCTCTGCTTTCCACCATTCCCAGTGAAATATCTGATAACAGTCCCATTCTTTGCTTTCCATAAAGTGGAGCCACAATATATCCATCTTTAGAAAGCAGGGAAAGAATCGTACTCTGGATGATCTCTCTTGCATCTGCGGAATCACAGACAAATGACATATGGCAAGAGATACTTATACCGTTCTCAATATCCGCCGGTGGAAAATTCCTGCAGTAACGCCTTTCCAGCATTCTTAAGTAGCTCTCTCTGTCTTCCTCTTTCATATTTGACATCTGAAAAGTTAAAAAAATGGGGCAACCCAGTTTTTGCAAATCCGTAAAGGCATTCCACTTGACAGTCTTTGGGTAATTCATAACAAACAGGCTTGTTCCATAACTTGCTTCTATCTGGAAACTATCATAGGATTCTGCGATTTCAGGAAAAAGTTCATCATATAAATTCTTTTTGCTTCTGACAAACGAAGCATAGGAAAATTCCTTTGTATCACCCTGCAGTCTTGAAAAGATAATCTTAACCGCTTCATCTACGCTTAAGGGACGGATCCCAACGCTTTCTTTTAGAAACTCTTCATCCAAAGCAAACTGTTTTCTTACTTCATCATATGTTTCACCATATCCAGTTAATGTAAGAAACCAGTCTGTATCCTCTTTTTCGGGCAGCATCCTTCCACTGACCATAATTTCTGATTGCAGTGCCGTCATTGTTGTGCTTAATTTGTCCAGTCTCCCATAGACCTCATAAATTCTGATCCATCTGTCTTCCACAAAATGGAAGGTACCAGACGGATCAAAATTAAGAAGTTTTAGACTCTGTACGGTTTTCTTTGGCGCAGGAATAAGCATCTTATTAGCTATCCTATTCTGTTGTCTTCGTAATTTTTCTGCCTGTCTTTCTTCTTTATTCATCTATCCGGCTCCTCCCTTCTCTTTTTCGCCAAACCTCTTAATGTCCGTCAAACCACTGGTTAATCAGTGAGGTGATCTTAGTCTGGAAATCCGGAAGCAGAGTTTTAGTACCGAAAATGTACAAAAGTCCCGCAATACCAGCTGCCACAGCAATAATGATGAACATAATGATGATCTGATCCACGGCAGGCTTCTTCTGCAGCACCTTTCCCCTTGCAGCAATCAACATCTGATCCACCTTCTTTACTACCTTTCTCATTCTTCGTAAGCGCCAAATAATCCCGCGGCTAGCCAACAACCGCCTCTAACTTCATAATCG
>OGMN01000585.1_pt1 | contig 37292 bp, 31 predicted proteins | sample 1573211 | NCBI WGS metagenome assembly OGMN01 (sample SAMEA2581876, study PRJEB24529) | metagenome | biome: Human gut stool | place: China | collected 2011
AGCAGCTGACTTGTAATCAGCAGGTTGGGGGTTCGATTCCTCTCGCCAGCTCCATGAAATGCGGGTGTAGCTCAATGGTAGAGCCCTAGCCTTCCAAGCTAGTTACGTGGGTTCGATTCCCATCACCCGCTCCATAAAAAGTTTGAAAAAACTTTAAAAAAGTTCTTGACAAGAACAAAACGATATGGTAACATATTAAATGTTCTCAACGAGAACAAAGAAGTGAATAATGCCGGGGTGGCGGAACTGGCAGACGCACGGGACTTAAAATCCCGCGGTTAGTGATAACCGTACCGGTTCGATTCCGGTCCTCGGCACCAATCACCATCATTTGTTATTTTTGCCCTTTGCGGTCGTGGCGAAATAGCAGACGCGCTAGCTTCAGGCGCTAGTGGGGGATACCTCATGGTGGTTCAAATCCACTCGGCCGCACCATTAAAGAGTATATGCGGTTGTGGCGGAATTGGCAGACGCGCTACTTTGAGGGGGTAGTGATCAATGGTCGTATGGGTTCAAGTCCCATCAACCGCACCATTAATTTAAAGAATGAACTGATACCAATATGATATCAGCTTTTTTTATGTCTGTAGGAAAATTAAATATGGCGCGTTGGTCAAGTGGTTAAGACACCGCCCTTTCACGGCGGCTTCATGGGTTCGAATCCCATACGCGTCACCATGGTTATTCAACTCTTAATAAAGAGTTTTTATATAGATTTAAGAATGCTTTTTAAAGTCCAGATTAAAAATCTAGATTTTAAAAAGCATTTTTTTATTGTCGAAAACAAACCTAAAAATTTTTTATCAAACTTATTAGATTTTATCTAATTGACAATAGTTATAGACGGGTATAGTATAAGTATAAAGTTAACTAATCAAATATTTATATATTAGTAACTTAAAAATAATATTATTTGTGAAATTTTAAACTACTAATTTATATTAGTAGTTTATAGTTTTTTATGAAGGATATTGAGAGGTGCTATTATGTTTGATAAATTAGAAGAAAAGGCTATGGTTCATTTTTTTAATAAATTTGATAAAAATCCATTTCTTTTAAAATTTAAAGATAATCAATATTTAGTAGGTAAAGGTGAACCAACTTTTGTAGTGGACTTTAAAAAGACAATACCTATAATGGATTTACTTAATAGTACGTCTATCGCTTTAGGTGAAGCTTATATGAATGGAGATTTAACCATTGAAGGAAATTTATATGATGCTTTAATTCATTTTTTAGGTCAAATGGATAAATTTTCTTTAAATGAAACTTTGCTAGATAAAATAATTCATCCATCTAATTCTAAAGAAAGTCAAGAAAAGCAAGTTCAATCTCATTATGATATAGGTAATGATTTCTATAAATTATGGTTAGATGAAACAATGAGTTATTCTTGTGCTTATTTTAAAAATGAAGATGATACTTTATATCAAGCACAAGTGAATAAAGTGGATTATATTTTATCGAAATTATATTTAAAAGAAGGTATGAGCCTATTAGATATTGGCTGTGGTTGGGGCTTTTTACTCATCGAAGCTGCTAAAAAATATAAGGTAAAAGGTACAGGTATTACTTTAAGTCGTGAACAATATAAAGAATTTAAATCGCGTATACAAAAAGAGCATTTAGAAGATTATTTAACAGTTGAATTGATGGATTATCGCGATTTACCAAAATGGGGAAAAACTTTTGATAGGGTCGTTAGTGTAGGTATGCTAGAACATGTTGGTAGGGAAAATTATCAGTTATTCAATGATTGTGTAAATGCAGTATTAAAAGATAAAGGTTTGTATTTATTGCATTTCATCAGTCAATTAAAAGAGATGGAAACTGATAGTTGGATGAAAAAATATATTTTCCCAGGTGGAGTGATACCAAGTCTTAGGGAAATCGTTTCTAGTATGGGAAATGATGATTTCCATATTCTCGATATTGAAAATTTGCGTCGCCATTATGAAAAAACTTTACTTTGTTGGGCAGATAATTTTCATAATCATTTAGATAAAATCAGTGGAATGTTTGATGAAAAATTTATTCGCATGTGGGATTTATATTTAAATGCCTGTGCAGCAAATTTCCATGTAGGTGGTATAGATTTACATCAAATTTTAGTTACTAAAGGCGTAAATAATGAATTACCATTAACAAGATGGTATTGATATATTAATATAATAAAAAAGAAGCTCTATAAGTTATTTGTAGTATTTAACTTATAGAGCTTTTATTTATTCTTTATGCATTTTGATTATTACAAATGAACTCTTTTAGAAATTCATAAGTTTTTTGAGGGCTTGGTGGGCAACCTCTAACATAATTTTCAAATTTGCTAGTGCAACGACCTATGCCAATGCCATTTTCGCTAAATTCTCGCCAACCTTGACCAATGAATAATTTTGTAGGTAATTTATCAAGTAAATTATCTTTATCTAATAAGGAGAGTGCTTGCAGTAAATTTTGATAACATTGCTCACAAGGGCTAGAAGCATTGATATGAGAGGCTAATTTTGAATTATTATCACAAGTAACAGTATTATCTATTAAATTAATGATATTAGCTTTATTGATGTCAGCACAGCCTATATTTAATTTAGATGCTAGTTCAATATATTCGATATCAAATGGTTTATAGCCTAGATTTTGAGCATAATAGGCATCAGCTAATAAATTATCTATGGTAGCATACATATGCTTATCTGCTTGGATATCAGATAAACTATCTATTTCTACTAATGTGAAGTTAGCTTTAATTAAATAATTTAAAAAGCAGATTGCTTTATAAAAATTGTCTGTAGTGAATAAAGAGCGATTTTGGGTGTGTAAGATATTTTGCATAGCCTGTAATGCATTGTGTAATATAGTTGTTTCATTTGGTGAAGAAGTAACTAAATTAATAAAAAAGTCGGCATTGATGACTTTATCTATTAATTTATATTCGATACCACCAATGGTTTTTGTAGTGTAATCTTTATCCTTAAGACCATATACAGGAATATTTAATTTATCTACAATTTTATCGTATTTACAAGTTATTAATAATTGCTCTAAATCATCATCGATTAAAGAACCTAATACAAGATTAATATTAGTAAAATTATTGTCTTGTAGGTATTTGATTATTGTAGTTAAGATTACTGGAGAAGTAGAGTATAGTGTATTATTGATATATTTTATATCAGGTTTAATAATAATTGTACTGTTTTTATTAGGGATAAATTCTGCTAATTTAGAATTAGATAATAGGTTAAAAGTGATTTCATAAAGATTTGCACCATGTGTTTGTAAAATATCTGTTGAGTTCATAAAATTCCTTTCTTAAATGATTATATAATTTGTTAACCTGAAGTTTTTAAAAGTTGACATTATATAAATATAATGGTTTAATTATATTTATATAAAAGATTTAAGGTGATAACAAATGAATTGTGTAAATGATTTAAAAGAAAAAATACTAAATGGTTATAAAATTAATAAACAGGAAGCTTTAGATTTAGTGAAAGCTCCATTAGATGAATTATCTACAGCCGCTAATGAGATAAGAAAACATTTTTGCGGTGATGATTTTGATATTTGCACTATTATTAATGGAAAATCTGGTAGATGTTCCGAGGACTGTAAATATTGTGCACAGTCAGCTCATTATACTACAAAAATAGAAACTTATCCATTATTAAATACGAAGCCTATTTTAGAAGAAGCACAGTATAATTATAGCAAAGGCGTAGCACGTTATGCAGTAGTAACTTCAGGCAAGAGATTAAGTGATGAAGAAATAGATAAATTGGCAAATTCTTTAGATGAAGTACATAAAAAATGTAAAATAAAATTATGTGTTTCTGGTGGTTTATTAAATGAAGCTCAATTTAGAAGATTAAATGATGTAGGCGTAGAAAGAATTCATAATAATTTAGAAACCTCAAGAAATCATTTTGATAAAGTTTGTACTACGCATACTTTTGAAGATAAAGTAGAAGCAATAAAAGCTGCGCAAAGAGCAGGTATGAGTGTTTGTAGTGGTGGTATCATGGGAATAGGTGAAACCATGGAAGATAGAATAGATATGGCTTTAGAAATACGAAATTTAAATGTAAATTCTGTGCCTATAAATCGTCTAAATCCTATACCAGGAACACCATACGAACATAATAAGCCACTTACTGATGAAGATATGCAAAGAATAGTAGCTATTTATCGTTTTATTTTACCAGATTTATTTATTCGTCTAGCTGGTGGCAGAGGATTATTTACAGATAAAGGTAAAGCTTGTTTGCAGTCAGGAGCTAATGCTGTTATTTCTGGTGATATGCTCACAACAAGTGGCATTTCTATTGATACAGATATGAAGATGATACAAGAATTAGGTTTTAAAATAGTATAATCATTTTAAAAATATATAGGGCAATTAAATTTGCCCTATATATAAAAAATATTATACAATAAAAATTTTTTATGTTATAATATTAACCGGACTAAATTGTATAAATAATCTATTATTTCAGAACAGGTATTTAGTATGATGTATACAAAATGAAAGGAGTTTTTGTATGGAAATTTTAGGATTTATAGTTCTTATTGCCTGTCTTGTTATTGGTGTTCGTTTTGGCGGCTTAGGATTAGCTGCTGTATCCGGTATTGGTTTGACATTCTTTGTATTTGTTGTTGGTTTAGTACCAGGAAAACCACCAATTGATGTAATGCTCACAATTATGGCGGTAGTTACTTGTTCAGGATTTTTGCAAGCATCAAAAGGGCTTGATGTAATGCTCAAATACGCTGAAAAATTATTGCGTAAAAACCCAAAACAAATAACTGTACTTGCTCCAATTACTACATGGTTTTTAACTGTTCTTTGCGGTACTGGTCACGTAGTATATACTATGTTCCCAATTATTTATGATATTGCTATCAAACAAAATATCAGACCAGAAAGACCAATGGCAGCAGCATCTGTTGCTTCTCAGATGGGGATTTGTGCTTCTCCTGCTTCAGTAGCTGTAGTATCCATGGTGGCAATGCTTGCAGGGACAACTCATCCGTTAGGTGTGGTACAAATTTTAATGGTTTCTATTCCAGCTACTTTTTGCGGTGTTTTAGTAACAGGTTTATGGAGCTTAAAAAGAGGTAAAGATTTAGCAAAAGATGAAATTTTCCAAGCTAAATTAAGAGATCCAGAACAAAGAGCTTATATCTATGAAGAACAAGCTCAAAATAATGCTGAAGTAAAATTACCAGCTAGTGCTTATAAAGCTACATTTATCTTTTTATTAGGTATCGTTGTAATCGCTTTATTTGGTAGTTTCCCAAAAGAATTGTTACCACTTGTACCAAATGCTAAAGGTGCATGGGTACCGCTTTCTATGACACCAACAATTCAGCTTTGTATGTTGGTTATTGCAGCGCTTATTTTACTTGTTTGCAAAGTTAAAGTTAGTGATGTAACAAATGGTTCTGTTTTTAAATCTGGTATGGTAGCTATTGTTTCTGTGTATGGTGTAGCATGGATGGCAGAAACTTATTTCGGTGCATATTTACCAGAATTCAAAGAAACTTTGGGACAGATTGTTTTAGATTATCCTTGGACTTATGCAATTGTTTTATTCTTAATATCTAAATTGGTAAATTCTCAGGCAGCAGCATTAGCTATTGTAGTGCCTATGGCATTAAGTGTAGGTGTTGACCCACTTATTATCATTTCATTTATTTCTGCTTGCTATGGTTATTTCTTCTTACCAACTTATCCATCAGATTTGGCTTGCATTGGTTTTGACCGTTCTGGAACAACAAGAATTGGCAGATTTGTAATCAATCATAGCTTTATCATTCCAGGTTTTATTGGTATCACAGTTGGTTGCTGTGTAGGTTATGTAATAACACATCTTTTATATTGATAATTTAATTAATGAAATAAAAAATCCTAGAGTTTATGCTCTAGGATTTTTTGATTATAAATTTTATTGACTATAATTTTAAATGATATTAATATATAAGCTATATTTTGACAAATATAAATAAAGATTGGAGGGTTTTATGTGGCAAATCTAATAAAAATATTACAAGAACAAAAAGATTTTTCTGAAACAGAAATAATGATTGCAACATATTTATTAGCAAATTTTAGGAAATTAGCTGGAATGTCAACTAGACAATTGGGTAAAAATACGTATACAAATTCAGCTGCTATTGTGCGTTTTAGTCAAAAATTAGGTTTTAGTGGATATACAGAATTTAGAGTTCAATTTTTAGCTGAAATGATGCAATATATCAATCATCCAAAAGGTGAAGAACTTGTTGTATCAACTAAAGATAGTATACATTCATTAATTGATAAAGTAACAGCTATTGAAATTGATACATTAAAAGAAACAAGGAATATGCTTAATCCAGAAGATTTTTTAAAAGCTCTAAATCTTTTTATAAAATCTAAACATATTGATTTTTATGCTATGGATAATAATTTAGATATAGCAAGAATTGCTTCAGCTGGTTTTATCATGGCTAATAAATGCTCAAGTGTACATTCTCCAATGACTATGCAATATTTACAGGCAACTAGTGCTTCAAAAGATCACTTGGGATTTATCATAAGTCGTACAGGGAATAATCGTATGTTATTAGATATTGCTCGTTTATTAAAATTACGGGGAATTTCCTTTGTTTTGATTACAGCATCACCTAATTCAGAAATAGCTAGTTTAGCAGATGTAGTTTTTTCTGTGGCAAGTGTAAAACAAATGGAAGAATTAGGCCCTAGAGTTTTTCTTTTAGGAGCAAAATACGTGACAGATATAATGTTTACCATGCTTATGACGCGATTAAATTATCATGATTCGCAACAAAAAGAACAATGGTTAAATAAACATTTTCGTTATTAAGATGAAAATAAAAACTGCTTATTTTGATGTAGATAACATTTAAAATAAGCAGTTTTTTTATTATTTTGATTATTTTCAAACAATTCGTATCATTGCTACAAGTGAAAAAAGGTTTTTTTATATGATATTGTATCATTGTTTCGTATTAGCCAACATCTATTGAAACAGTATTTTGTTAATGATATATTAAAATCACCTTAAGGAAAATTCGAAAAATTATGTATAGGAAAAGGAGAGAATTCTAAATGGATAAACAAAAACTTTTTGATAGCTTTATCGAAGTTATGAGCAAGTTTGCACAAATACGTGCTGTAGTAGCATTACGTGATGGTTTTATTATGACTACACCATTTACTATTTGTGGTTCAGTATTTTTGTTGATTGCAAACTTACCAATTCCTGGATATGGAGAATTTATGGCATCCATATTTGGTAATGATTGGACAGCACCATTTAATGCTGTAGCGGGTGGTACATTTAATGTATTAGCTTTAATTGTTGTAGTCGCAATTACATACAAATTTGTAGGCAATGAAGGTTGCGATGCTAGTATGGCATCTATATTAGCTTTATCAACATTGTTAATATTAATGCCACCATCATTAGTAACTGAAAATGGTCAATTAGTAGGAGATATTATACCAAAAGCTTGGGTTGGTAGTAATGGTGTTATAACAGCAATTATTATAGCTTTTTTTGTATCATATGTTTTCTGTTATTGTGAAAAAAATAATGTTGGTATAAAAATGCCAGATTCTGTACCACAAGGTGTAGCAAGAGCTTTTACTGCGTTAGTACCTGGTATGATATTTTTTACAGTAGCTTCTGTTTTATACGGACTTTGTCATTATCTTGGAGCTATTACATTACCAGAATTAATTTTTAAAATTATTCAGACACCATTGCAAGGTCTTTCTGATACATTAGCTGGTGGTTCTATAATTGTTGCTTTACAGGGCATTTTGTTTTGGGCTGGTGTTCATGGACCAAATGTTGTCGGTGGTGTAGTAAGTCCATTATTGATAGCAAATTCTTTAGACAATCAGCATCTTATAGATATGGGTATGTCTCTTATAAATAATCCAGAAGCTAAAATTATAACTGCTCAAGTCAATGATGTATTTGTAAAAAGTGGCGGTTGTGGTTTGACATTAGGACTTTTATTATCAGGTATATTTACTGTTAAATCTCAACAAATGAAATCTTTATTGAAAATGGCATTTGTGCCAGGTTTATTTAATATAAATGAACCTCTTATCTTTGGTTTGCCAATTGTATTTAATCCATATTTACTCGTTCCATTTGTGTTAGTACCTTTAATAGCATTATTTGTAACATATTTTTCAATCAGTATGGGCTTTATGTCTCCTTTTAGTGCCGTTCAAGTACCATGGACAACACCTCCAATAATTGCAGGATTTTTACTTAATGGTTGGCAAGGTGCTGTTGTACAGATAATAAACTTAGCTATTTCTACAGCAATATATTTTCCATTTGTACGAGCACAAGATAAAGCAATGTTAAAAGAAGAACAAGGTGAAAAAGAAGAATAATTATTAAATTATTTTTTGAGAGATTGTATATTAGAGAGAATTAATTTTGGGGGCGAATGTATTGATGCTATTAAAGAAAAATAAAGCGTTAGCTATTTCTATGGGAATATTTTTAGGATTAACAGGTACATCTTTTGCGCAATCAACATCTGATACAGATAAAGTTTCTTCAGAAAATAAAGTTAGTGTTACTGATAATGAAAATATAAATGCAAATGTAAATAGTTTTAGTGATGTTCCTCAAGGTCATTGGGCTTATGAAGCACTTGATTATTTAGCTCAACATGGTGTCATTGAAGGTTATAAAGATGGAACATTTCAGGGAAATCGAACAATGACACGTTATGAAATGGCAAGTATAGTGGCTAATGCTATGAAATCAGATAAAGGAGATATAGGAGATAAAGCTGTATTAAATCAATTAAAAGAAGAATTTAGCGAAGATTTGAAGCAAATGCAATCACAAATTGATAAAAATACATCCGATATTTCCAAATTAAAAGAAGACGCAGAACGTTTTAAAATTAGTGGTTTTGGTAGAGTATCTTGGGATAATGACAATATCAAAGGTTATAATGACCAAAATGATAATAATCGTTTTTATCTTGATTTAAAAGGTAAATTTAAAGTTAATGATGATTGGAATTTTAATTTTGAAAGCGAAACAAATCAACGTTATGCTCGATATGTAACATCCGCTGGTGATGTACAATATCATCAAGGTCATGGTGATGAGGATGGTGTAATCCAGCGTATTTGGGCAGAAGGTAATATTGATAAATTGCATGTTGATGTAGGGCGCAGATGGCGCGGTTTAGGTTTTCAAAATGTATTATTGGGTAATGAAACAGACGGTATTGTGCTTGATTATCCTTTAGATAATAACGGTTTAAAAGCATTAGCATTTTATCAAAAACCAACTGATGCAGGTTATGATTTTGCTATGTATGGATTAGGCGTACAAGGTCCTGTTTCTGATAATTTACAAATTAATTTAGCATATGCCCAACTAGATATTGATAAAAATGAATCTCCAGGATATGACCCATATAATGGAAATACTCCGTTAGTAAATACTTTTGGTTCACATGGATTGGTATTGAGTGCAATGTGGAATCCGATGAAAAATATCACACTTATTGGTGATTATGTGCTTACAAATGCTGAAAAAGAACGTGTAGCTGAATGGGCTTCAGATGGAACGCAACATATTTTTGATATTGATGAAAATACAAGTAAATCTATTCGTTTGAATTATCGTTGGACTAACTTAAATGATCCAGGTTCTTTCCAACTTTATACGCGCTGGTTTGACTATGGTCGTCATGGAAATATTATGGGTGATGAAGAATGGGGCTTATTGAAACCAGGCTCTAAAGGATGGGTATTTGGTTTTAAATATGTACCAGCCAAAAATATAGAATGGGAAACAATGTATGAAATTGCTGATATGTATAGTGGTATTTATGGAGAAAAAGATCAGCAATATAAACGTGATTTCATTCGTACACAAGTAGATTTCTATTTTTGATAAATAATATTTTAAAGATAATTTTATAGATAAAAGGAGTAATTTATTATGAAAAAGATTGTTTTATTATGTGCATCTGGTATGTCTACAAGTATGTTAGTAAAAAAAATGCAGGAAGCAGCAAAAGCTGAAAATTATGATTGTGAAATAGCTGCCTATTCAGCAGCAGAAGCAGTGGAAAAAGCTTCAGATGCTGATGTAGTATTACTTGGTCCACAAATTCGTTTTTCTAAAGACAAAATTGCAAAAGAATTACCAGGTGTACCTGTTGATGCTATTGAAATGCGTATGTATGGTCGTATGGATGGTAAAGGTGCTTTAGCATTTGCTAAAAGTTTAATGAAAGACTAAGGGAGAGTAAGTAATGGAAGGTTTAGAATTAATAGCATTCGAGATTATTTCTTCTGTGGGAACAGCACGTAGTTGTTATATAGAAGCAATTAGTGAAGCTAAAAAAGGCAATTATGAAAAAGCAGAAGAATTAATTGTTGAAGGTGAAAAAGTATTTATTGAAGGTCATGATAAACACAATGAATTATTGCAAAAAGAAGCATCTGGTGATAATGTAGTCAATTTATTGATTTTACATGCAGAAGACCAATTGATGAGTGCAGAAGGTTTTAAAATTATCGCACAAGAATTTATAGATGTTTATCGTAAAATAAACGTAAAATAAGGAGAATAAAAATGGGATTTCCAAAAGGTTTTTTATGGGGTGGCGCAGTAGCTGCCCACCAACTTGAAGGCGGTTGGCAAGAAGGCGGAAAAGGAATTAGCGTAGCTGATGTAATGACTTTGGGTGGACCAAATAAACCTAGAGAAATTACAGATGGTGTTGTTCCAGGAAAGATTTATCCAAATCATGAAGCTATAGATTTTTATCATCATTATGAAGAAGATATCGCATTGCTTGCTAAAATGGGATTTAAATGTTTTCGTACAAGTATTGCATGGACACGTATCTTTCCTAATGGTGATGAAGTTGAAGCAAACGAAGCTGGTTTAAAATTTTATGATGATCTTTTTGATACACTTCATCGTTATGGAATGGAACCAATTGTTACTTTATCTCATTTTGAAATGCCATATAATTTAGTAACTAAATATGGTGGATGGCGTAATCGTAAATTAGTAGATTTCTTTGTACGTTTTGCAGTTACTGTTTTTAAACGTTATAAAGATAAAGTTAAATATTGGATGACATTTAATGAAATTAATAATCAAAGAGATGTAAATACTGAATTTACAGCATTTACAAATTCAGGTGTACTTTATAAAGATGGTGAAAATAGATATGAGGTTTTATATCAAGTAGCTCATCATGAATTTGTGGCATCTGCATTAGCTGTTATTGAAGGTCATAAAATTAATCCAGATTTTCAAATTGGTTGTATGTTAGCAATGTCTCCAGTATATCCAGCAACTTGTAAACCAATGGACCAAATGGCAGCATTGAAAGAGATGGATCGTACATTTGTTTTCTCAGATGTACAATGCAGAGGACATTATCCAATGTATATATTAAAAGAATGGGAAAATAAAGGTTATAATATTAAAATTGAAAATGGCGATTTTGATATTTTAGAACGTGGAAAAGTAGATTATTTTGCTTTGTCATATTACATGAGTTTTGTCAGTGAATATGATCCTGAAGGTAAAGAACATATGGGGAAAGAAGTTAAAAATCCATATGTAAAAGCTTCTGATTGGGGTTGGCAAATTGACCCAGTTGGATTACGTTATATGTTAAACGTGATTTCTGAACGTTATGAATTACCAATGATGATTGTTGAAAACGGAATTGGTTTACATGAATATCCAGATGAAACAGGTGTAGTGCAAGATGATACACGTATAAAATATTTTTCTGAACATATTGCTGAGATGAAAAAAGCTGTAGATGAAGATGGTGTTACACTCATGGGATATTGTCCTTGGGGACCTATTGACCTCGTATCAGCAAGTACAGGTGAAATGGAAAAAAGATATGGATTTATTTATGTAGATAAAAATAATCAAGGAAAAGGTACATTAAAACGCGTACCGAAAAAATCTTTTTATTGGTATCAAAAAGTAATTAAAACGAATGGCGAAGATTATTCTATTGAATAAGTAAAGGAGTGTAGTTTATGAGTTTAAAGAAAAAAGCTATTGTCAGTACAATGCTTATGGCATTATCCATTACACCAACAGTAATTCCAAATAGTATAGTAACACCATCTATTGTTATGGCAGCACCAGCTAGCGATGTAAAAGCAAGTGAAGCTTTTGAAGTGAATTTCCAAAATGGAATGCCAAAAGGATTTGAGGCTTCTGATGGATGGACAAATGGATATATGTTCAATGTAAATTGGCATAAAGAAAATGTTACATTTGATGGTGGAAACCTTCAATTAATTATTGATAAAGAAAAGAAAGCTGATAAAATACCATATTCTGGTGGAGAATTTCGTAGTAAAGATTTCTACGGTTATGGAAAATATGAAGTATCAATGAAACCAATAAAAAATGATGGTGTAGTATCTTCTTTCTTCACGTATACTGGTCCATCTGATAATAATCCATGGGATGAAATTGATATAGAATTTTTAGGGAAAGATACAACAAAAGTTCAATTTAATTATTATCGTGATGGAAAAGGTGGACATGAATATTTATATGATTTAGGTTTTGATGCATCTGAAGGTTTCCATACTTATGGCTTTGAATGGCATAAAGATAAAATTATTTGGTTTGTTGATGGTAAAGAAGTATATCGTTTGGAAGGAACAACAATTCCGGTAACAAAAGCTAAACTTATGATGAATGCTTGGTGTGGAACAGGTGTAGATGAATGGTTGAATGCATTTGATGATAAAAATTTACCTGTAAAAGCAGAATATCAATGGATAAAATATACTCCATTTACTGAATAAGGAGTTATTTGATTATGTATAATAAGAAAAAACTCAGTCAAATTATTTTATCTGGATTAATGGCGGCAAGTTTTTCATTGATATCATTACCTATAGAAGCAGCTGATATGGGGCTACATGTTGACCAAGTAGGATATCTGCAAAATTATTCAAAAGTAGCAATGGTAACTGACTCTAATGATACTACTTTTGAAATAATTGATACAAAAGATAATAAAGTTGTATTTAAAGGAAATTTATCTGAACCTAAATATGATAAAATTTCTGAAGAAACTTTACGTAAAGCAGATTTTTCTTCTTTGAATGTACCAGGAACATATATTTTAAAAGTAGGTAATCGTGAATCATATGATTTTGTAATTGGTGATGATGTCTATGATGTACCTATGGTACAAAGTTGGCGTTCATATACTTTATCAAGAAGTAATACTGCTATAAATGATGATAAAGTTTCTGGACTAAAATTAGAAGGTGGACATAAGCAAGATAAAGAAGCTCGTGTTTATTTCTCTGATAAATTAAATAATAAAGGTGATAAAATAGATGTTAGTGGTGGATGGTATGATGCAGGAGATTATGGTAAATATATAACAACAGGAGCATTAAGTAGTGCTGAATTATTGTTAGCATATGAAGCAAATCCCGACCATTTCACTAAAGGTCAATTGTTATTTCCAAAAGGCATAGAAAATAATACAAATATGCCAGATGTTTTATCAGAGGTAAAATTTGAACTTGACTGGATGGAAAAAATGCAACGTGAAGATGGCAGTACATTCCATAAAGTATCAGGTTTGACTTGGCCAGGATTTGATATTTCTCCAGATACAGATAAGCAAGATAGATATATTTTTAGTACAGCTACTTCTAGTTCAGCTATGTATGGTGCAAGTTTAGCAATAGCTTCACGTGTATATGAACAATATGATAAAGATTATGCTAAAAATTTAAAACAAAATGCTGAAGCTGTTTGGCAATATTTAGAAAAAAATCCTAAACCAATTTATCGTGTTGATGAAGGACAAGAAAATGGTTCAGGCCCATATAATAAAGATACAGATCTTGAAGAACGTTTATGGTTAGCTGCAGAAATGTTTAGAACAACAGGTGATGCTAAGTATGAATCTTATTTGAAGAAAGAGTCTAAACGTTTAACTGATAAACCAAGCTTTTTTACATGGGATGATACTTTAGCTTTAGAACAATTTGCATATGCTAAATCTAATAATGCAGATAAGCAACTTCAAAATAAAGTTATTAATGCTTTAATTAGTTATGCAGACGATATTTGTACAAGTATAAAAACAGATGGTTTTAATTGTTCTTTAAAAGAAAATGAATATACATGGGCTTCAACTAAAAATGCTTTAACTAAAGGTGATATTTTATTAATGGCATATCAAATTGAGCCAAAACAAGAATATTTAGAAGGAGCACTAGCACAAATTCATTATCTTTTTGGAAGAAATTCACTTGATAAGAGTTTTATGACTGGTGTAGGAGATAATCCACCATTACATCCACATAATCGTATCCATGAAAGCACAGGAGCTTATGTTTCAGGTCTTGTTGTCGGTGGACCAAATCATGTTATAGGTGGAGATCCAGACCAAACAGAATACTTGAATAGTGGAAATATTCCTATAGCAAAATCTTATCTTGATGTGGTAAGTTCTTGGTCTACAAATGAATATGCTATAGATTATATTTCATCTGCTGTTTATGCTTTATCTTGGTTTGCAGAACCAGACTCAGTTAAAGTTGAAGATTTAAAATATAGTAAGTAAATAAAAATTGCTTTCTAATTTAATTATTAGAAAGCAATTTTTTTATACATATATTTATAAAACAAAAAAAGCTCCGATAAAATCGAAGCTTTAATCTACAAAATGGTGGGCAGGGATGGATTCGAACCATCGTAGCCTACGGCGACGGATTTACAGTCCGTTCCCTTTAACCACTCGGGCACCTACCCATTACAAATGGTGACCTTGGCAGGACTCGAACCTGCGACCTTTTGATTCGTAGTCAAACACTCTAATCCAGCTGAGCTACAAGGCCATTTGTTCATTGCTCTCACAAGCAACTTCTATATAATAACATAGATATATATTTTTGACAAGTCTTTTTTTTAGTATAAAAATTTTTTTGTTTTTGCTAAAATATAGTTAAAAAGAATAAAAAGAGACAATGTCATGAAAATAGGGAAAATTATTGCTTTGTTAGTATGTAGTTTTTTATTTTGTAGTATTGAGACAAAGGGTTTTATCAGTAGTGTATATGGTGATGTGATTTGGAGTAACAATTACGAACAAATAAAGGTATAGTTATTAATTGAATAAATACAATGAGGCGTATTCAAATGAAGGTTTTAGGCAAGTATATTCTGATATAAAAGACGATCAATTTGATATTTACTGGGGACAATCATTTGATGAATTAAATGCAAATTATGAGCTGAAATGGGGAGTATAGGGAACGAATATATTGCATTATGTGTTGCAATTAAATAAGATTTATAAAAAGAGTTCACCGTATTTGGTTTTATGGTTTAACAAAGAAAAATTATATCGAATATGGCTGTATTATCCAAGAGGATTAAATCAGGGCAAGAAGCATCGTAAAAGAGTAGAAGAATATTTAGTAAAAAAATTTGGAACTCCTACAGTTCATGGTGAAAATATATTTTGCTGGGAAGATACATCGGTAAAAGTCAATGTACAAGAAGAGCAAAAATTGGAAAAGAAATTTTATCACAATGTTTTTCATGCAAAAAGACATGTAAAAAGGGATAAAAATGATAATGAATAAAATTGATTGCGTTTGAAAGAAGGTGATAATGTGAAAAAGATTTTTATAATATTTTGTCTTTGCTTTATTTGTGGTTATTCTGTAGTATTTGCTAAGCAAAATATTTCAGTAAATTTAAATTGGGGCGAAACATATTCTGAAATAAAAGAGAAATATTCGCTTATTTATAATAATCATTTAGATGATGAAGATAGTAATACGTATTGGCTAAAATTAAATGAGCCTTATTTAAATGGTAAAAAAGTTGTAGATGGGAAAATTTTAATATATTTAAAAGAAAATAAATTATATAGAATAAAAGTTGATTTTATTGATGGTACAGATTTGATTGTTCAAAATAAAACAGCAAAAAAAATAAAGTGGATAGGAGAAAATTTATATTGGGGTATGAGCTTAGTACAAGTAAATAAATTGTATAAATTTGAATATAAAGAATACGATGAAAGTGAAAATGCCTCAGTATATTATTTGACTTTGCCAGAAAAAATTTTTAAAGGAGTGACATTAAAATCTAATAAAATATTGGCTTATTTTTGGAATGACCAATTGTATAAAATTGTGGCAGAAAAAGAAGATGGAACAGAAATAATTTTGCAAGATGACAGTTTATTAAAAAAAGCAAAAATACAAGGTGATTTAAATATTAAGCGAAAAGCACACGAAGAAGTAGTGAAGAAAATAAATAAGGAAATAGAAAAAGAAATCGAAGTTTTATCAGATAAAATAAGTTATGTAAAATTAATACCTAATTTATATTGGGGTGAAAGTATAAATGATATTGTTATGGATTATGCTGTTAAATATGTTGAGTACTATTGTGATGAAAATGCTCTTGTTTATGAAATGGACTTGCAAAATCCATATACAAAAAAAGATAAAGATTATAATGATTTTATAAATACTTATCAACAAATAACTGAGAAAATACGATTATATTTATGGAATAACCAACTTTATAAAATAGAAATAAAATATAATGATGCGGAGCAGGTAGTTAGTGATAAGACTTTATTAAATCGAGCAATTGTAGATGGACAAACATTGAAATTAGGAGGTACTCTTTTAAAACCTAATCATAGAAATATTTTAACAGATGTCAAAAACGATAAATTATATATGTATTGGGGTCAACCAAATGAAGAATTATTTAAAATTTATGAATTAAGCAGAGGTGGAATAATCTGGAATACCATTAGTATTAATAGCATTGATGTAGATAATGGTAAAGAAAATTCATCAAGTATTATGGTGATGTTTAGTAATAATCATTTGTATAAAATATTATTATGTGCGAATGAGAATATTAAAAACTTAAAAGAGCAACAAAAAGATTTTGTTTATGTTAAAAATTATTTAGAGAAGAAATTTGGAAAACCAAGTGTTTATAAAAAAGATATTTGGTTATGGCAAGATGTAACAATACCTATTGATAAATCTGAAGAAGATTCTTTACAGGTTCTTTTAAATGAAGAGATTGCTCGTTCATTACAATAAAAATAGATACAAAAAAAGCTTCGATATTATATCGAAGCTTTAATTTACAAAATGGTGGGCAGGGATGGATTCGAACCATCGTAGCCTACGGCGACGGATTTACAGTCCGTTCCCTTTAACCACTCGGGCACCTACCCATTACAAATGGTGACCTTGGCAGGACTCGAACCTGCGACCTTTTGATTCGTAGTCAAACACTCTAATCCAGCTGAGCTACAAGGCCATTTGTTTGCGGTTGTCTTAACCGCGTATATTATGATATCAGATTGATTTATATTTGTCAAATGTTTTTTTGAAAAAATTTAAGATTTATTAAAATAAATTTTAGCTCTATACGAAATAGATAATAAATGATATATTATGTGATGGATAGTATTCGAAGCGAAACTGTACCACAAACTTTTATTTTTATCTAATTAAAAAGGATTGTATCGAAAGAACAAGACCTTACCAGAGATTTCATTGTATTACTTCCAAGAAAAAGAGGTGATAAAATGAAAATAGGATTTATTGGTGCGGGGAAAGTAGGCTTTTCCCTAGGAAAATATTTACAAAATAATTGCAGTCAAAATGATGTAGAGATTGTGGGTTATTTTAGTAAATCTTTAAAATCAGCAAAATCAGCAGCAGATTTTACCAGTACTAAATTATATATAAATCTTGAAAATATCTTAAAAGACAGTGATACCTTATTTTTGACAGTGCCTGATAGTAGTATTAGTCAAATTTGGGATTATATGAGAAATCTGGATATTAGAAATAAAAATATTTGTCATTGTAGCGGTTCGATATCTTCGACCGCTTTTTTTGATGCTCAAAATAAAGGTGCATATGCATATTCTATCCACCCACTTTGTGCGATAAATGATAGGTATGAAGCTTATAAAAATTTAGCAAATGCTGTATTTACTATTGAAGGTAATAGTGAGCATTTAGATAGCTTGATGCAGATTTTTCAAAAATGTGGTAATGACATCATAAAAATCGATACGCAAAAGAAAGCACTATATCATGCTAGTGCAGTAATGGCTAGTAATTTAGTTACAGCTCTATTTGCCACGAGTATAGATTTATTAAATCGTTGTGGTGTAGATAAAAAGATGGCAAAAAATATTTTATTGCCATTACTACAGGGTAATGTAGCTAATTTAACTACTTTTGATATCAAAGATGCTTTGACTGGCCCAGTAGAGAGAAATGATGTAGTTACGATAAAAAAACATTTAAATTCATTTAATCAAGAAAATTTAAATCAAGAAAAAGAAATTTATAAGTTATTATCACAAAAATTAATTGAAATTGCACAAAGTAAAAATTCATTAAAAGATTATAGTGAAATGAAAGAGGTTTTTGATAGTGAAAAATACAGTATCAACATTTAAAATGCAAAAGGAAAACAAAGATAAAATTACAATGCTTACAGCATATGATTATTCTACAGCAAAATTGATTGATGAAGCTGGAGTTAATGGAATTTTAGTAGGTGATTCCTTGGGTATGGTCATGCTTGGTTATGAAGATACATTATCTGTTACTATGGAAGATATGATACACCATATAAAAGCTGTTACTAGAGGAGCAAAAAATGCTTTAGTTGTAGGCGATATGCCATTTATGTCTTATCAGACATCTGTTTATGATGCTGTGAAAAATGCAGGTCGTTTAGTGCAAGAAGGTCATTGTCAAGCAGTAAAATTAGAAGGCGGAGAAAGTGTTTGCCCACAGATAAAGGCAATTGTCGAAGCTTCTATTCCTGTTATGGCACATATAGGGCTTACACCACAATCTGTTAATGCCTTTGGCGGTTTTAAAGTTCAAGGGAAAAGTGAAGATGCTGCTAAAAGAATTCTTCAAGAAGCAAAAGCTGTAGAAAAAGCAGGTGCATTTGCTGTAGTATTAGAATGTATTCCTGATAAATTGGCAAAAATTATCACTGAAGAAATAAATATACCGACAATTGGCATTGGCGCAGGTAGTGATTGCGATGGTCAGATTTTAGTATATCAAGATATGCTTGGTATGTTTGGCGGATTTAAGCCTAAATTTGTGAAACGCTTTGCAAATGTTGGCGAAGAAATGACAAAAGCTTTTAAAGGTTATATTGAAGAAACAAAAGCAAAAACATTTCCAGCAAAAGAGCATTGTTTTAAAATAGATGATAGTGTAATTGAAAAATTATATTGATAATAATTTTATTTAAATATTACAAAGTTACAATAAAAACTATTGCATTTTATTTTTTTATATGATATTATGTAAACACGCTAAAGATGATGAAGAGGAAAAGTAGATAAATATAATCATGACAGAGAGTCAAGGATGCTGGAAACTTGATATGAGAGTATTTATTGAAGTTCACCTCGGAATTGCTCGCTGAACTTATTGTAGGTGGAGCCGGAGCCTTACCGTTATCGAAAAGGACAGTATCGGATTAGTCCCGTACTTGATGAGAGATATCTATATTTTTATAGATAAATAAGGTGGTACCGTGAATTCAGCCTCGCCCTTATATTAGGGTGAGGCTTTTATTATTTTTAAATCAATTAGATAAAAAAGAAAGGAGGCTTTTCATGAAGAAATTAGCTTTTTTAGGACCTCATGGAACAAATAGTGAAGAAGCTGCAATTTATATGGCTAATTTGCGCAAAGAAAAAATGAATTTAGTGGCATATAATACAATACAAGATGCTATACAAGCTGTTGCTCAAAAAGATGTAGATTATTGTTTAGTACCAGTGGAAAATTCAATAGAAGGTTCAGTTCGTATTACCTTGGATACTTTGGCTCATGATGTTGACTTAATGATAGAGTCTGAATTAATATGGAGTGTACATAATCAATTATTAACAAAAAATCCTAATGCTAAGATACACACAATAATTTCTCATATTCAACCATTAGCTCAATGTAGAGAATATTTAAAGAGTCATTATCCAACGGCAAAGACAGAATCTGTTTCTAGTACAGCTAGAGCAGCAGAAAAAGCAAGCTGTTATGGAGATGGTTATGCGGCAATAGCGACAAAAACAGCAGCTGATTTATATAATTTGCAGATAATAGATACAGATATTCAAGATGTTGAAGATAATTTTACTAGATTTATTTTATTGACTAATAAAGATAAAGTAAAAAAATATCAAGATGTAGCCAATATGATGATAATTTGTCAGATAGATGGTAGAGCTGGCAGTTTATACGAACTTTTGGGTGATTTTGCTTGTCGAAAAGTAAATATGACAAGAATTGAATCAAGACCTGCGCGTACAAGTTTAGGCGAGTATATTTTTTTCATAGAAATAGATGCTAATGTGGATAAAGATATTTTACAAGAAGCACTTATGCAGGCTAGTAAAAAATGTTTTTGGCTTAAAAACTTGGGAAAATTCCCAGTATATAAAGCTAGTAATAAATTAGTAAATGAAATAAATTAATCTTAAATATAGATAAATGAAAAGGTGGAATAAATAATGGTTGTAATAATGAATCCTGATGCAAGAGAAGAAAATATCATGGCTGTAGTAAAAGCTATCGAAAGTGTAGGGCTTACAGCTAAGATAATGGAAGGTGCACAGCAGAAAATTGTTGGTGTAATAGGTGACAAAACTCGTATGGGTTCACTAGCAGTAGAGGCAATGGAAGGTGTAGAACAGACAGTGGCTATTTCTAAATCTTATAAATTAGCCAGCCGTGAATTCCACCCAGCAAATACTGTTGTTGATGTAGATGGTGTAAAAATCGGTGATGGCAATGTAGTAGTAATGGCAGGCCCATGTGCAGTAGAATCTCGTGAACAATTATTAGAAGCAGCAAAAATCGTAAAAGCCGGTGGAGCACAATTTTTACGTGGTGGCGCTTATAAACCTCGTACTTCTCCATATTCTTTCCAGGGTCTTGAAAATAAAGGTCTTGAATATTTGGCTGAAGCTCGTGAAGTTACAGGATTAAAAGTAGTAACAGAAGTAACAGAAGTAGAAGCTGTTGATGCTGTAGCTCATTATGCGGATATTTTACAGATTGGTGCACGTAATATGCAAAATTTCCGTTTATTAAAAGAAGTTGGAAGATGTAATAAACCAGTTATGCTTAAACGTGGTCTTTGCGCTACTATTGATGAATGGTTAAATGCTGCTGAATATATTATGAATGAAGGCAATCATAATGTAATTTTATGTGAACGTGGTATTCGTACTTATGAAACATATACAAGAAACACATTAGATATGAGTGCTGTAGCAGCAGTAAAACATTTAAGTCATTTACCAATTATCGTAGACCCAAGTCATGGTACAGGTAAATGGAGAATGGTAAAACCTATGAGCTTTGCAGCAATAGCAGCTGGAGCAGATGGACTTATCATTGAAGTTCACCCAAATCCTGCAAAAGCTTTATCTGATGGACCACAATCTTTGACACCAGAAAATTATAGAGAAGTAATGCGTGGTGTCTATAAAATTTCTGATTTTATGAAAGCAGAAAATTTATTTACTGATTACATGAAAGACTAAAAATTTATATTATAAGATGAGAAAAAGCAGTCAAATACTTACGTATAATTAAAGTATTTGACTGCTTTTTTATGTCATTAAAAATAAAAATATAGGATAAGCTATAAAAATAAAGATAATAGTAGTGATTAAAAAATTTGCTTCGGCTATACTGGTGTTTAATTTATATAGTTGAGTAACTACAACAGAATTGATACCAATAGGACACATGCCAATCAAAGTGATAACTGAAATGAGTAAAGCATTATCTGTAAATAAGCTAGCAGTGATAAATGATAATACAGGTATGATAAGAAAACGAACAGGTACAATAGTCAAAGCTAGATATTTATATAAGCGAGCTGCTTTAAAATTTAATAAATAACCTACAGGTAAAATACCAAACCAAGCACCTAGATGAACAGAAGCATTAAAAATAGGATCAAAAATATCAGGACGAGGTACTTCGTAAATATTTAAGATAGCACCGATAAACATACTAAGTAAACCAATTTGGTTCCAACTGATTAGAATAGAACGCCAATGAGGTTGAAATTTTGCTTTCGAGCCAGCTGTGAATTTTTGATGAAAATATTCAGCTAGAGGAAAACAAAAAGAAAGTGTAAAAATATTTTGTACCATAGCGATAACTTGGACATAAGCATAAGCTAATTGTCCCATAGCTATATAAGCACATAAACCACCTAAAATACCTGTATTAGAGAGCATACTACTTAAAAGATAAGCACCGCTATTGCGTATATTTTTACCAAGTCGCCAGTTTACATATGGATAAGCTAATAATCCTGGAAGTGCTGAAATGAGGATAATTCCTACGAATGCCAATAAAAATAAATTTTGGTCTATTTTTATCAACCAAAAACTACCAAGTCCAGTGATTATCATGATGAAACGGATATTTAATTTTAAGAGGAAATTACAAGTATTTAAAGATATTATCTTATATTTATGGAAATAATATCCTATAGTTAGAGGTAAAATAACATCAATAAATATGAATAAAAGGCGATAAAATGTTTCTGACATAATAACACCATTTAAGCTTTTGCAATATCAGGGCGAAGTTGACTTGCTCTACCTAAATAAATATGTTTTATTTCCTTTTGTGTTTTATCAGTATTCACCAAAAGTAACACGCGGATACATTTTTCCATACTGTTTTCTACATATAATTGTTGAGCATCAAAAAGTGGTACTAAATCCCAATTAGGTAATTGACGTGCAGCAAAAGCAGGAAATACACTAGATAAATCTTTAGTAGCACTAAATAAAGCAGCACCAATATCTTCAGCAGTAATATCATTAGCTTCAAGAATGTTTATTAATAATTTTTTGACAGCTTCAATAATCTCTTCACGATTATCATTCTCCACAGTGATAGCTCCTCTAATTCCTTGCATAAAAAAACATTCCTTTCATTTAAATATATTTCTATGTGCTTTACTTTTCTTTGGTGGGCAAAGAAAAGTAACAAAAGAATACCCACCGCAGATAAAATTTTAGTTTTGAAAATAATTATCTTTTCATACAACGCTTAGAAACTCGCTTCGCTCAAACATTCAGACTAAAAACGTATTCAAAGATAATTATTTTCAATAACCTTACGGTTACCACAAAATTTTATAATGCGGAAAATAAAAATTGCTAAATTATTTAATAATTAATAATACCAAATATTTCCCGCATTTTAGCATCTTTTTGCGGTAGCCGTAGGCTATTGGTAAAGATAAAAATATGACAATGGTTTTAGTTCTACTGTTTGAACGTAGTGAGTTTAGAACGTTGTTGGCATATTTTTATCTTTATCAAAGTAAAAAGTGCGTGAGCGGGTAGTTTTCTTTTTGGTTCGTTTTTCTTTTGTACAAAAGAAAAATGAACATAAAAACCTATTTTTCTTTAAAAATGTTAATCATTAAACGAATTGATAAGAAGACAGCTACTAGATAGCCTAATACACCTAAAATAGGAATTTCCATTATTTGAGGTGTCATATTAGTAGTGCAGATAATGCTAGAGCCTAAAAGTAGTGCAGAGCAAATGATACCGATGATTAATTTATTAATCATTTTATCTAAACGACGAAGTGGTTCTTCTGAGCCTGTTAAGTCTAAATTAACTTTAGTTTGTCCGCTCATTGTCATTTTTAAGATATCAGATAATTGTTCTGGTATATGCATGGATTTTTGAAGCATTAAATAGCTATCTCGTTTGAATTTAGTAAATTCTTCTTTCCAACTGAAATTTCGTTTAAAATCAGCTCGCATGTAAGAAGCAAAAATATCAATAAAATTGACATTAGGACAACAAATTTTGAGAACAGATTCAATCGTAACGACACCACGGGCAAACATACTTAGACCAGGATTAATAGAAAGTTTATGACGGCGAGCAACAGTTATGATATCATGTGCTAATTCGCTTAATTTTAATGTTTGGAAATTGGCATTACTATAGCGGTTCATTAGATTATCAATATCTTCATAAAGTTGGATATGATTTAATTTTCCTTGAATAGTACCTAAAGTTAAAATAGCGTTTTTCATTTCATAAGTATCATGTTGAACAAGGGCGTAAACAGCTTTTTTTAAAGCATCACGTTCTTTAGAAGATAAACGCCCCATCATACCTAAATCAAGCCAAATAATTTTACCGTTTTTTATCCAAATATTACCTGGGTGAGGATCAGCATGAAAATAGCCATCTTCAATGATTTGTTTTACATAATTTTTGCCAAGATGAATACCTAATTCTTCAACATTATAACCTTGGGCTTTTAATTTGCTGATTTCATCAATGCGATGACCGTCAATATATTCCATTACAAGTACGCGAGCTGTAGTCAGTTCATGTTTTACAGTAGGACAATCAACGAAAATATCTTCACTATTGAGTCGTTTAAATTCATCAATATGTTCAGCTTCCATCATGAAATCCATTTCTTGCTTAGTGATATTCCACATTTCATCAAGAATGGCGTTAAAATCTAAAATGCTAGATGAAGTTTTAAAGACTTGTAAGATAGATACAGCTCGTTTTAATAAAACTATATCTTTAGCCATTACTTCATAAATTCCAGGACGTTGTACTTTGATGACGATTTTTTCACCAGTTTTTAATGTAGCTTTATGTACTTGAGCTATAGAAGCAGAGCCAAGTGCATGGTCATCTATATCGAGAAAAACATCTTCTATTTTTTTATTATATTCTTTTTCAAGACAGTCTTTGATGATGCTAAAATCTAAAGGCTTAGCTTGTGTTTGCAGTTTAGTTAGTTCAATGGCATAATCGGCAGGTAAAAATCCTGGTTTTAAAGAGAGTATTTGACCTAATTTTACAAATGTAGGACCTAAATCTTCTAGGATTAAACGCAATTTTTCAGGTGTCATATCGCTTGTAAGTACATTATGCTTACGTAAAACAAGCACCATTTCCCGTAAACGATGAGAGGAACTGTATTTTGTTTGTTTAGGAAATTTTATCAAATTAACACCTTCTATCATAAATTTTTAATATAATGTATTTAAATAAAATAATTATGTTTATTATAGCAAATAAGTGAAAAATAGTATAACAGTTTATTTATCGCTTAGAATATGGATTTTTGATGAGCTTAAAATTTTTAATAAAAAAGAGTTGAAATATTAATTTGAAAATCTTCAAGTATATATTTCAACTCTTTTTATTTATTCTTCTGTAATATTATCTAAAATTTGTAGAATTTCTTGTCCGTAATTATTTCCAGGAACTGCCCAACGACCATTTAAACCAGGCCATGTATCAATTGTTGATGTAGAATAAACGGCACGAACTAAGGAATAACGTGGGTCTACTACATCTTCGCGAGGAGGTCTAACGGAAGCATAAGCCAATAAATGTTGAATATGAGCTCTAACACCAATACGAGCTGTTTCAAAATAAGCACCTTTTACAGTAGCACTTGTTGTACCTAGACCACAATAATTATTTTGGTCAGGTGTTACTGTACCACCATATCTAAAAAATCCTGTTTCTTTTAAAGCTTGAGCAAAAGCTGCATCAGGACGAATTCCTTCTTTACCAGCTTCTTCATAATAATAATTAACTAATTCTTCAGCAGAAACTGTAATTTTAGGATTTGGGTTATTTTTGAGCAAGTAAGTTACGCATTGTTCACGAGTCGCAATAGCTGAACCCATGATAGAAGAACTGCCATAATTTACTACTTTATCTTGTTCTTTTTTATCAGAGTCGCCTTTTAAAATAGCAGCGATTTTTTCTGATACAGAGTGATTAGATGTTTCTTTTTTATCAAAAGTATTATCATCATTATCAGTTTTTAAAGCAATAACAGCACTTGTTTCGCGTTGTTGATGTTGACTTAAGCCCTTTAAAGTATAATTATTTTGCATAGGAGTCATACTAGCTTGACTAGGAAAACCAATACTGATACAAGCTGCGACAATTAAAGAACTACCAAGAATTTTATATTTGCGAAAAAACATAGAAGATAAAGGACCTCCTTAAGTATCAAATTTTTAATTGCTTAAGACTACAAATTGGATAATAAACAAAAGCATAAATACATAAAGTAGAGGGTGAACTTGTTTAATTTTTCCAGAGAATATTTTTATTAAGCAATAAGAGATAATACCAATACCAACAGCATCAGTGATACTGTAAGATAATGGCATCATTAGAAAAATCAAGAAAGCAGGAAAAGCTTCTTGCATATCATCCCAATTTATACGAGATAAACTGCTCATCATATAAAAACCAACAATAATTAATGCTGGTGCAGTAACTGCTGGAACAGTGGATAAAACTTTAGCAATTGGAGCTGTAAAAAGCATTAAGAGGAATAATAAAGCAATGATGACGTTTACAAAACCAGTACGACCACCACTAGCTACACCAGAACCAGATTCAACATAAGCAGATGTTGGGCTTGTACCAAAAATAGAACCAACAAGGCTAGCGATAGAATCTGCCAAAAGAGCGCTTTTTACATTAGGAAAAGTATCATTTTTCATCAATCCTGCTTGTTTGGCAATACCAAGCATAGTACCAGTAGTGTCAAATAAAGTAACAATGAAAAATGTAAAAATTATAGTATAAAGATTATGAGAAATAGCTCCCATGATATCCATTTGCATAAATGTATTACCGAGTTCAGGTGTACTGAAAATAGTATCAGGTAAGCTGATATAACCAAAAAGGAAAGATAATATAGAGGTAATAATCATGCCTAAAAACAAAGCACCACGTACATTATTTACCACTAAAATAATGCTTATAAATAAACCGATAAGTGACATATAAGTTACAGGGTCAGTAAAATTACCAAGAGTAACTAGGGTAGCTGAAGAAGCTACAATAATATGAGCACTTTGAAGACCGACAAAACTGATAAATAAACCGATACCAGCGCTGATACCTTCTTTCATTGAAGCTGGTATAGCATTGATAACAGCTTGACGAAATGATGTCAATGAAAGGATTAAAAAGATTAAAGCGGAAATAAATACAGCACCTAAAGCTTCTTGCCAAGGAATTCCCATAGAAATTACTACAACAAAACTAAAGTAAGCATTCATTGCAAGTCCAGGAGCAATCGCTATAGGGTAGTTAGCAAAAATCCCCATGAATAAGCAACCGACAATAGTTGCAATTATTGTGGCAAAAAATACACCATTAAAATCCATACCTGTCTGGCTTAGAACACTAGGATTTAAGATGATGATATATGCCATAGTTAAAAAGGTAGTAAAACCAGCAAGGGTTTCAGTAAAATAAGAAGTTTTTCGTTCTTCAAATTTAAAATATTCTTTTATTGACATGACAAAACCTTTCTGAGATTTATTTTGTATACTATCATATAATACCATAATTGTGAAAAAATTTTTAGTATAAATTTAATAATAATAGTTATTATCTTTAAATTGAATATTAAATATGATATCATTATATAGTTAGATAGTTATTTGTATATTGAAGAAAGGAGAAATATAGTGAAAAGATATCTTTTTATTTTAGTATTAAGCTTAATGACTGTTATTAGTTTTCCAATAAATAATTCTTTTGCGGCGACAGAACCGTTATCTGAAGAAGTTTTTCAGTGGGTACAGGCAACACCTCGTTCAAGTTATTATTTTAATAAAGATGCTATGACCTATGAAATTGGAGCAGATGGCTATGCCGACACGAATATTTTAATTGTACCAACAGTAAGACTTTTTGATAATATGCAAATTCAAGATGTGATAATGAAAAGACAATGGAGAAATTTAAGCACATATAGATTTGATGAATTATCTGGTGTAGCAGAATATTTGCGAATAAATATAAAAGATAAAACAGTAGAATATACAGAATGTGTATATTTAGACCAAGGATATAACTCTTTGTATGTTAATTATGAAAGACCAACTCAAAATATGAATACAATGAGTGTAAAAGATGTAGATTATAATTTTTATCAAGCTATATTAGATTATGAAAAAGAACATAGAAAAGAGCTTTTAACAAAAATTATTGATCAGGTGAAACCTGAAGATTTAAAAGCTGCAGGAATAACTTTAACTAAAGAGCAAAAAAAGAATATGAAAGAAAATAAAAAGCAGAGAAGATAATACGCTATTTGGCAGTGGAGAGGTGTAAACTTTGTATTCTAGGAGTTGGAAAAAACTAGTTTTAGGAATTTGTTTAGTTGTTTGTTTAGTAAATATTTTTAATGTAGAAAAAGTATTTGCTAAAGATGAGAAAAAAGTAATTTTGTATGTGCCTCAAGATGATAGACCGATATCTTCCGATCAAACAGCACAAGTAATCCGTTCTATGGGTTATACTGTAGAGATGCCACCAAAAGATTTATTAGGTGATAGAGATAAAGCTGGCAGACCAGAAGAAATTAATCGTTGGTTAGTGGAAAATGGTGGTAAAGATAAAGTAGCAGTAATATCTTCTGATGCTATGATTTATGGAAGCTTAGTAGCTTCAAGAAAACATCATATACCAAAAGATTTATTGTTAAGACGTGTAAAAAATATAGAAAAGTTGCATGATACGCACCCTAAGATGCCTATATATGTATTTTCTTCTATTATGAGAACGCCAAAAGATGGAGCTTCTTCAGGAACAGAAGAGCCAGAATACTATGTAAAATATGGACAAGCTATAGCTAATTATACAAAAATTGATAATGCTGATACTTCAGGATTAAATGAAAGTTATCAAGTAGCCCTAAGAGAAGGCGTGCCAGAGGCAGCTTTGAAAGATTGGCTTTCCCGTCGCAGAACAAATGTGGAAGTCAATAAACAATTGATAAATTTAGTTAAAAATAATGATGTAGTGTATATGGCAACAGGAAAAGATGATAATTCTAAATTATCACAGACTCATAGAGAAAGTAATGAGTTGAGAGAATATGCAAATAGTTTAGGATTAAAAAATAATCGTTTCCAAGTTTTGACTGGTTTAGATGAAGTTGGGCTTTTAGTTTTGACTAGAGCTGTTAATGAATTAGAAAATTATAAGCCATATGTATATATAAAATATGCTTCTGGTTATGGCGGAGCAACAGTACCAACATATTCAGATGAGTCTATAGATAATACACTTACAAGTCAAATAACGGCTATCGGTGGTATTAGAACATATGATTTGAAAAAAGCTGATTTAGTAATGTTTATAAATACTAATCGCAGTGGCTGGACATATGATGCTAATACTCCAGTAAATACGCTTCAACCAAGATATAATACAATGGATTTTGTTGAAGATATAGAAAGCTTTGTCAATGCAGGCTATCATGTGGCTGTAGGTGATATTGCTTTTGCTAATGGAGCAGACAATGCTTTGATGAAACAATTACAAGATAGAGATTTATTAGATAAATTATATGGATATGCTGGTTGGAATACAGCGACTAATAGCACTGGTTTTGCATTAGGCATGGGAATTGTAGGCAATCAGATAAGCCAAGATAAGCGCAATGAATTATTATTGACTAGATATCTAGATGATTGGGTATATCAAGCAAATGTTCGTCAAAGTGTAAACTCTTACTTAAATTTATTGCCAGGTAGTGGTGATTATTTAACTATAGGAGATACAAAAAGACCATATATTGAAGAATATGGTACAAAATTAATGCGTTCTTTTGTAAGTGATAATTTAAATTTATTTAATGAAGCAGTAAATGTTTCGATAACAATGCCATGGAATAGAATTTTTGAAGCTAATTTCGATGTTTCTGGTAATAAATTAAATGAAACAGTATTGAAGAAGCATTTAAAATATTAAATGAAAAAGCCTGCATATCAGCAGGCTTTTCTAGTATGATTGAAATTATGATATAATTTATTATGATTAAGATATTTATAATTAATGAGGTGATAAAGTGCAGTTTAAATATTTAAAACAACTATTATGTCTTTTTTTGATGATGATAGTAGTTTATGTACCGAATGTTGTTTTTGCTAGTTTAAATAAAACTATTATTTTTGTACCCCATGATAATAGACCGATTTCTTTTAAGCAGACAGCAGATAATATTCGTGATTTAGGATATGAGGTATTGACACCACCAGAAGAACTTCTAGGTAATAGAGAAAATCCTTATGCAAAACCAGAGGAGTTATCTAAATGGGTGATAGAAAATGCAAAAAAAGTTGATGCAGCAGTAATATCTTCAGACTCTATGGTTTATGGTAGTCTTGTTGCTTCAAGAAAACATAATTTAAGTGAAGATGTTGTTTTAGCTAGAGTGCATAATTTTGAAAAAATACATCAAGCAAATCCAAATATGAAATTATATGTATTTGGCTCAATTATGAGAACACCTCAAACAAGTGAAGCGTCAGGTAGTGAAGATGCAAATTATTATGCTCAATATGGTACAGATATTGCGCGTTATACTGCATTGACTGATAAATTAGAACAAGATGGATTAACACATAAAGAAAGAAAACAGTTACAGCAATATGAACAAAAAATACCAAAAGCAGCTCTAGATGATTGGCTTTCTCGTAGACAAGGTAATTTTTTAGTAAGTAAGAATTTAATTGATTTAGCTAGAAATGATGTAATCACTTATTTAGCGTTAGGTTGTGATGATAATGCGAAATATTCACAGACCAATAAAGAACGCCGTGCCCTTGATAATTATGGCAGTGATTTAGGTGAGTTGAAATATCAATCAGTAGCTGGAATTGATGAAATTGGTTATGTTTTATTGACTAGAGCAGTGAATAATTTACAAGGTGATATTCCATTTGTGAGTGTTCATTATGCTAAAGGCACAGGAGAAAATACGATACCTGCATATTCTAATGAACCAATTAAAAATTCTATAGCGACTCATATCAAAATGGCTGGCGGTATGAAAGTCAATAGCGATAAAAGAGCAGATTTGGTATTCATGGTTAATACTAATTTTGACGGTACAACCGGTGCAGCTAATGATTTAAATAATGTATATATACCAAATGAAAATATCATAGATTTTGTCAATATGGTCGATGAAGCTGTACAGGCTAATAAAAAAGTAGGTATTGGCGATATCACATTTGGCAATGGCTCTGATAATGCTTTAATGTTTAGTTTATATGGTAAAAATTTATTAGATAAATTAAACGCTTATTCAGGTTGGAATACACCTACAAATAGTACTGGTTATGCTTTGGCTATGGGCATGGGAGCAAATTATACAGATAGAGTGGGCATTTTAAAAATGCTTGAAGTCCGCTATTTAGATGATTGGCTCTATCAAGCAAATATCAGACAAGCTGTAGCGAATAGATTGAATTCCATGCCTGGTGAAGGCGATTATGGTAATACAAAAACTAGAACTTTACCAGCGGAAAAATTAGCTACAGAAGCTTTACAGAAAATGATAGCTGATTATGGCTTAGAAAAATTTGAAGGTCAATCCTATGTGGCTGATGCACAGATAAAATTTCCATGGCAACGTATGTTTGAAGCAGATATAGTTTTTCCTGAAGAAAAAGTATCTGTAGAAGAAAAAATAGAAAAATAAATTATAGTTCACATAAAGCTCTATATTAAGTATAATAATTAATATTTAATATAGAGTTTTTATTTTATAGATGATATTTTGATTTAATTTATAAGTTTATTTTTATTAAGGAGAATTTTAAATGTTTACACGAATTATATCGTTTATCAGTTCAAGTAGAAGAGATATTTTAATTTTATTTACAGCTTTATTTAATAGAAATACACCTAAGATGATAAAGACAATGACAATTGTAGCGTTTTTATATCTTATAAGTCCTATTGATTTTTTACCAGATATGATACCAGGACTGGGATTATTAGATGATGCAGTAGTTGTGCCGGGAATTTTATATGCAATGCTTCAGATGTTACCTGCTTCTGTCAGAGCAAAATCAGAAGCACAAGCAGATTATTTAGGGCCGAAAATGCCTTGGCTTTTAGCTATTTGTGGAATTTTTCTCATAGCATGGACTATATTTGTTTTTGTAGCGATTTATAATTTTATTTTTAATTAATTCAAGTAATTTAGGAGATGAAATTATGCGTTTATATATAGCTGAAAAACCAAGTATGGGAGCAGAGATTGCGAAATGTTTGACAGGCCCTGTGCAAAGAAAAGATGGATATTTAATAACTAAAGATGGAATTGTAACATGGGCTTTTGGTCATATTTTGCGTCAAGCTGAGCCAGAAGAATATAATGCTAAATATAAAAATTGGAAAGCTGAAGATTTACCGATTATACCAAAACAGTGGAAAATGATTATAGATGAGTCTTGCAAAAAGCAATTTGGTATTATTAAAAATCTTATTGATAAAGCTGATGAAATAGTTCATGCAGGCGACCCTGATAGAGAAGGGCAATTATTGATTGATGAAGTTTTAGATTATTTAAATTGTCAAAAACCTGTAAAGCGAATTTTATTAAATGCCTTAGATGAGGAAAGTATAAAAAAAGCTAATAAAGATTTGCGAGATAATCGAGCTTTTTTGAATTTAAAAAAATCTGCTTTAGCTAGAGCAAGAGCAGATTGGCTTATCGGTATGAATTTATCTAGGGCATATACTTTGGCAGCAAGAAGAGCAGGGAAAAAAGGTGTATTTGCTGTAGGTAGAGTAAAAACGCCGACACTTGCTTTAGTTGTCCGCAGAGAACGCGAATTAAAAGATTTTAAACCAGTGGATTATTTCACGATAAAAGCGATATTTGCTCATGAAAATGGTGAATTTAGTGCCACATGGAAGCCTAAAGATACACAGGCGGGACTAGATTTTGAAAATCGTTTAATTGATGAAAATATAGCTAAAGCTTTAATTGGTAAATTTGCTCAAAAAACAGAAGCAGGAAAAATAATAGCTTATCAAAAAGCACAGAAAAAAGAAGCACAAAGATTGCCATTTTCTTTATCGAGTTTGCAAGTTTTGGCAGGTAAAAAATATGGATATGACCCGCAATTAGTATTAGATACTGCACAAAAATTATATGAAAAAAAATTGACGACATATCCACGTTCTGATTGTGAATATTTACCACAAAGCCAATTTAGTGATGCTAAGATTATTTTGCAGAATTTATATAATATCAATGAAAAGCAGTTGGCTAATTGGGCAAAAAAATGTGATTTAAAAACGAAAAGTAGAGCATGGAATGATAAAAAAATTACAGCTCATCATGCGATTATTCCAACAAAGGTAAAGGTCAATTTAATGAGTTTGACCATAGAAGAAAGAAATATTTACTTTTTAATAGCTCAAGCATATATAGCACAATTTTATCCAGTTCATATTTATGACCAGACTAAAATCAGCATAGAATATATGCAAGAATTGTTTGTAACAAGTGGTAGAGTCGTAAAACAGATGGGCTGGAAAGAATTATATGTGCAAAATAATAAAGAAAAATCTTTAAATGAAGACGATAAAAAAGAAGATAATGAAGAAAAAGAAGAACAAAATTCATTGCCACTTATGAAAAAAGGTGATGAAGTAGAATATGTAAAAGGCGAATATGATAAAAAATCTACAAAACCACCAACTCGCTTTACAAGTTCGACACTGCTTGCAGGTATGAAAGATATTCATAAATATGTAAAAGATGTAGAAGTTAAGAAAAAATTAAAAGATATTTATGGTATTGGCACAGAAGCTACAAGAGCAACTATTATCGAAGATTTAGTAAAGAGAAATTTTTTACAGATTGAAGGTAAAAAGAAATATTTAGTGCCAACACAGTCGGCATATATTTTAATTGATGCACTGCCAGATGAAATGACATATCCAGACTCTACAGCTGTTTGGGAAGATTATCTTCATTCTTTATCTGAAGGTCAGGGAACAATTGAAGAATTTTTAGCTAAACAGGCAGAATTTACGCAGAATTTATGTATTAAAGCAACAAAGACAGTTTTGGTACAAGAGCATGAATATAAATGCCCTAGATGTAATCAAGGTATTTTAGTAAAACGCAAAGGGAAAAATGGTGAGTTTTGGGGCTGTTCTAACTTTCCTAATTGTCGTATGACTTGTAATGATGTAGATGGCAAGCCAGATATAGAAAAAACGAAATTTAATTTCAATAATTATCGACAAATGAGTTATAATAATAGTGATAAAAATTATATAAAATCTGGGCAAAATGAGACATTTCAACAAGATAATCAATTGATTTCAGCTTGGGATTTAATCGCTAGAGAAAATACAAAAAAGATGAATTTTGCTCCTAAAGAAAAATTTTCAGCAATGCCTATAGAGAAAAATAAAAATACTAAAGCTACATCAAAATATTTATGTACACGTTGTAAAGAAGGGAATTTACGTAGAATTCGCGGTAAAAATGGTTGGTTTTGGGCATGCTCAAATTATCCTCATTGTACAGCTACTTATGATGATAATAATGGAATTCCTGTGATATAGAAAGCTCAAAATACATTGAACTAGTATATGAATTTTTAAATCTATTTAAAGAATTTTTATTAACTATACTAAAATGTAAATTAAAAGTAAGTACAACGTAAAAATATTCAGATAAAGAAAAAGTTGAAAAATAACTTATGATTTTATATAATTATACTAGATTTAAATTTATACAATATAGGAGGTGAATTACCTGTTTCAATGTTAGTATAAATAGTTGATACAGGTAATTAATTATTGGAGCTAATTGAAGTTCTGTTGAAATTAATTTTAGTAGTATTTTTAGTGTTTATGAATGGTTTTTTCGTAGCGGCGGAATTTGCCCTTGTAAAAATTCGTTCCTCTCGTTTGGAAACGCTTTTACAAGAAGGTAATACACGAGCTAAATATGCCAAAAAGCTCACAGACCATTTAGATGCATCTTTATCAGTAACACAGTTAGGGATAACACTTGCATCCCTTGGTTTAGGTTGGGTTGGTGAGCCAGCTGTTGCAGCTTTATTAGTACCGGTTGTGCAGTTCTTTGGCTTTGGTGAAGATTTTGCTCATTCTATAGCACTTGTGGTAGGTTTCTCTCTCATTACAGCAATGCATATCATTTTAGGTGAATTGGCACCAAAATCTATGGCTATTCAAAAAGCAGAAACTGTAACGCTTAATATTTCTATACCAATGCTTATTTTCCACAAGATTATGTGGCCGGCTGTATGGATTTTAAACCATGTAGCTAACTGGGTAATAATTCGCCTTGGTTTTGAAGTGGCAAGTGAAGGTGAAGAAGCTCATAGTGAAGAAGAAATTCGCTTGTTGATGGAAGAAAGTCATAAACATGGATATATTGATAAAACAGAATTGACTTTTGTAGATAATGTATTTGATTTATCTAATCTTACAGTTAGAGAGATTATGATCCCTCGAACAGATATGATTTGTTTGTATTTAGAAGACTCTTTTGATGAAAATGTAAAAAAAGCGTTGACTGAACAGATGACAAGATATCCTGTTTGTATTGAGGATAAAGATAATATAGTAGGATTTTTGCATATAAAAGATTTATTAAATCCATTATATGCGCGCAAAAATATTGATATTAGGTCATTATTAAGAGAAGTTACTGTCGTACCAGAATCTATGCCAGTGCGTAATTTGTTAAAACTTATGCAAGGAAAACGTTTACAATTAGCTATTGTTGTAGATGAATATGGCGGTACAGCTGGTATGGTTACTTTAGAAGACATTGTTGAGGAAATTGTTGGTGAAATTCAAGATGAATTTGATGAAGAAAGACCAACAGTAGAAAAACGTACAGAGAAATTATATTCCCTTGATGCGAAAATGTTACTTGATGATGTAAATGAAATGTTTGGCACTAATATTGAAGAAGAAAATATAGATACTATCGGTGGTTGGCTTTCTACACAGGTAGATACTCCTCCACGTGTAGGTCAAAAAGCTAACTTTGGCGATGATGAATTCTTTGTCGAAGAAGTAGATAGAGTTCGTATTACGCGCGTATTAGTAAAATTAAATCATACTGTAGATGGAAATACAGATATTTAAAAAGTTGCGAATATGTTTATATTTTAGTATAAGCATTTCTATATAGTTAATAATATGCATTATATTGTATATCAAAGAAGAAAAGGGGTAATTTGATATGTTAAAATCTATTGCAATCATGACTAGTGGTGGAGATAGCCCAGGAATGAATGCTGCAGCTCGTGCGGTAGTTCGTACAGCTCTTTATGAAGGAGTAAAAGTATTTGGTATCTATGATGGATACAAAGGTATGCTTGAAGATCGTATCGTAGAATTAAATTCTCAAAGCGTTAGTGATATTATCCAACGTGGTGGTACTTTCTTAGGTACAGCTCGTTGCCCAGAATTCAAACAAGAAGAAACTCGTAAAGAAGCTCTTAAAATTCTTCAAAGCCATGGCATTGAAGGTTTAGTTATTATCGGTGGTGATGGTAGCTTAACTGGTGGTTCTTTATTAAGCGATTTAGGTATGCCAATCGTTGGTCTTCCTGGTACTATCGATAATGATGTTTGGGGCTCTGATTATACTATCGGTGCTGATACTGCATTAAACACTATCTTAGATGCAATCAATAAACTTCGTGATACAGCATCTGCTCATCGTCGTATTATCGTTCTTGAAGTTATGGGTCGTAAATGTGGCTGGCTTGCTATGATGGCAGGTATCGCTGGTGGTGCAGAATATGTTCTCGTTCCAGAAGTTAAATATGACCTTAACAAAATTTGTGATGAACTCAAAACATCTTATGACAATGGTCGCCGTTATAGCATCGTTGTTGTTGCTGAAGGTGTAGGCAGTGCTGTAGATATCGGTAAAGAAATCGGTGAAAAAACTGGTATCGATACTCGTGTAACTGTATTAGGTCACGTTCAACGTGGTGGTTCTCCAACAGCTGAAGACCGTGTAAAAGCTAGTATGTTAGGTGAAAAAGCTGCTTTAGCACTTCTCAATGGTCAGTCTAATATCGTATTTGGTATCAACGAAGGTAAAGTTGTAGCTATTGACCTTCATGATTCTGTAAATAACAACAAAACATTAGACCCAGAATTAGTACGCTTAGCACGTGTATTATCTAAATAATAATTTAGGCTAAAAATAAAAGCATTAAAGTTTGAACTGCACCCCAAAAGTTGGACAAAAAACAACTTTTGGAGGTGCAGTTTTT
>OGMN01000682.1_pt1 | contig 33363 bp, 27 predicted proteins | sample 1573211 | NCBI WGS metagenome assembly OGMN01 (sample SAMEA2581876, study PRJEB24529) | metagenome | biome: Human gut stool | place: China | collected 2011
ATTCTTTCATCATCCTTGCCAATACTTTCCGTGAGCAAACCCATCAGGAATGGAACGATAAGTATCTGGAATCATTCGGGCTGGTAACTCCTGACGGCAAACTGACCAATGCAGGATTGCTGTTTGTGGATAATTGCACGGTATTTCAATCGCGTATTTTCTGCACCCGTTGGACTGGACTCTATAAGGATGATGCCATCAGTTCCGTAGAACATCGGGCTAACCTTGTGCTGCTCTTAAAATATGGTATGGATTTCATCAAAAACTATACCATGAGCGGCTGGGTGAAGATGCCAAACTATCGCCTTAACCTCCCCGACTATTCCGACCGTGCTATCTTTGAAGGGTTGGTAAATCACCTTATCCATAGAGATTATACTGTAATGGGTGGCGAAGTGCATATAGATATTTACGATGACCGTGTAGAACTGGTATCACCAGGCGCTATGCTTGACGGTACACAGATTCAAGACCGAGATATATACAAAGTGCCGTCCATGCGCCGTAACCCTGTCATTGCGGATATGTTTACACAGTTGGACTATATGGAGAAACGTGGATCGGGTTTACGGAAAATGCGGGAACTTACGGAGAAGCTGCCTAATTTCCTGCAAAGAAAAGAGCCACAATATCAAACGGAAGCAACTTCATTCTACACCACTTTCTATAATCTGAATTGGAACGAAAGCGGAAGAATACCAATTGAGGAAGTGGCTAACAGGGTAAATAGCACCCTCGAAAAGTACCCTGTAAACGAAAAAAGTTCGGTCGAAAAGTTCGGTGTAAACAGCAAAAGTTCGGTGAAAACCTTTGGTGATACACCAGAAGGTTCGGAGAAAGGTTCGGAGATAATGCAAAAAGGTTCGGAGAAAAAGTTCGGAGATTCGAAAAACAAATCTAAAAGCATTGGGAAAACCGCACAAAAGATTATTGATTTCGTCATTTCCGACCCATCAATGTCTGCAGAAGCAATGGCCTATAAAATAGGAATAAGCTCCCGAGCCGTAGAAAAACATATTTCAAAGCTTCGTTCTATGGGAATTTTGTCCCGTGAAGGAGCAGACCATGGTGGCTATTGGCGCATTGTAATTAATCCTCAAACCTAGCAATAAACCTATGGGAACATCTTTCATTCCACTTTGTGTAATAATTGCCGTTTTGATTATTGCCTTTTTGTTTGCCTCCTTACCGCAGGTAAACCATAAAACGCAATACAGAGTGCTTTATGCAATAGCCATCATCATGCTATTAGCTGTTATTCCTATCAGTGAGTATATGGCGGGACATGCCCCAAATTCAAGCAACAATTATCTGCTTGTTCTGATGTTCGATATTGCAGTAGGTTATTTCTGTATGTACATTGCCGCATTACTGAAATTCAATGTCCTTAAACGAAAGAATCAAGCATTGGAAAATGCCTTGACCGAAAAGCAACAAGAAAGTGTAGCAATCCTATTGGAACATCAGAATGAAAAGCAACAAGCACTTCAGCAAAGAGAACTTGAATGGTTAGCAGATAAAATCAAAATGTTCACAGAGGAAGAACAGAAAGCTATTCTTGCCAGTGCTTGCGCATTTACAGAACACGGTTTTATAGTCACTCACTCAATAACCATTCACCCCAAAGACACATGTAGTCAACAAGAACTTATGTATCCTGTCTGCTCTGCTTTTTTCAATATGGGCAAGAAGTGCAATGATATTATAAGTTTCTTATATAAAATTTTTCCTCTCTATTTTCCTGCAGGAAAAAGTGTATTAGCTAAAAAGAGTCAGGATTGGATCAAGTTAAGGAGAGAAGGGAGAAAGAAAAATAAGTAAAATAATGATCATGAAAAAAAACAATCATATCAGCGGTACTTAACGTTTGCAAAGACATGAGACTAGACTATATAACCAAAGTAAAGTCTACCACATGGAATGCAGATGTTATTATTGAACATAATACATACAAGGTGGCTTTCAACGTGTACAAATGTCTTCACAATGTAGAAGCCACATACAAAGCGATGCGTAAGGAACGTGTTTACAGATGTTGGCTACTACTGCCAGCCGTAAACTCGTCTTATCAAGAACAAAAAGACCATGAAATTCGTGAGCTAGGTGAATTCCGCACCAAACGTCTTGTGTTGGAAGTTTGGAAAAAAAATTGAATTTGATAACTGATAGAAGGTTTATGCTAAGTAAAAAAGATATAGAAGAATTGGCTACAGGTGCAGTGAAACGCTATTTTAACACTTGTAACTTAGTTTCACCCCAAATTCAGGAAAATGATAAAACTCCTGATTGGGATGGGGAACTCAATCTATACGAAAATAAAAAAGATATTAGAAAAAATTATATTGGAAGTCTTCGAATTCAGGTGAAAGGAAAAGAAGTTCCTAAATTCAAGGACAAAGAAACATTCCCTGTCGAAACGGTCTTCCTTAAAAACGCTCGGAACGAAGGATTTGTTTTCTTTGTAGTCGAGGTAATGACAGATGGGAAATCCAAGATATTCTATAAAAAAATGGCTCCTATAGAAATACGTGGAGAACTAGCATCTATAGAGCAACAGCAAAAGACCAAAAATATACAATTTGAACCACTAAGCATGGACAAGCCATGGATTGAAGTCGAATTGAAAGCCTTCTTGCTAGATTGCATTAAACAAAAAAGTTTCGCTTCAAAAGGTCAGGTTTGTATTGAAGATATTAAAAATATCTATAACTATCAGTGGGAATTTACTTTTCAAGGGAAGAAAGATAATCTTCTGAATGACTTTCTTGGAGGATTTAAATCCTTCCTGTATCTAAAGACAAAGGAGGGCGTTGAAATACCTATAGGAAATGGCTTGATGAATATTGTCATGCCTGAATTAACTATCAAAAAAGATGAGAACGTTTATATCGGGAAAGATATTGTTGCCTCAAATTATATCCTAACCTATACAAAGGAGAATGTATCTTATAAATTAGAAGGTTTATTTCTTCTTAAATCCGAACAAGGGTTATCATCTACTGAACGTAGCAGCACATTGGAAATATTAGCTAATACTACAGATGGGCAAATAAAAGCCTATGAAGTTTATAAGCGACTAATCAAATTTGGTAGTATAAAGTTTGGAGAAACGGAAATCACGATTAAAGCTTCTAATAAAAAAGTTATTTTGTCAATGATAAACAAGCGGTTATCAAATCTAAGTATCCACAAATCTGTTCTTAATATTTTAAATATAAAGACTCCGATAAATTATAAGACGTTTACGGAAGAAGACGATTTTTCTATGCGTCAATTGTATAAAGCTCTTATTGAACACAAAGCGATTGGGCTTACAAACCCACAAGACATATTTAAGATCAGGATTGCAAATATAAATGTGCTTTTAGTATGCCAAAGTGACAATAATAAAAAATTTTATTTAGATAACGCTTTTGCATCACCTCTTATTAAAGTAATGCAAAATAGCGATGTGTCCCCATTCCAAGTACCAATATTTTCTTTTCTAGGACAAAAGGGTTATGTACTCTTTGATAATATTCCATATAATAGAATTATTGAAATATATAATGAGTGTAATTTAAAAGATTCCCGCGTAATTATCCAGGCAAATTTGGATCTACTTCAAATATTGAAAGCATATGATGAGTTAAAACAATTAGGACACTTAGAGAAAAGTAAGCATACTATAAAAGCAGCTCAGTCATTATCGAAATGGCTTTTGGAAAATGAACGTGAGAACTCAATGATTGCACTACATCAATTGAATAGCTTGCAAATAACAAAACGTCAGCGAGCATTTACAGAAGATGAAATCAACTTATTACTTCAACTTTCTCAAAACAATTCTGATATGGTAAGAGCTGGAGCATTCCTACTTTTAGGCAAAATAGATGTGGCTCAATTTATAATCCAACAATTTCCCGAAGATGAGAAGACGCGTTTTATGGAGTTCCCAATTGCCATTTTCATTAAAGGTACTAATTGCTGAAAATAATTAGATAATAAATTCGACTCGAAAGTGTATCCAAATGCACATCTTCTTCTTTTTACGCACAAAGAAGGTGTGTCGTAATAAACGATACACCTTCGACCACACGGCTCGCCCGTTTAGAACCTCGCTTATAAACTGGGGATGATTCTATGATCAGATACCATTCTTCCTTGTAATTCGACCTTCTGAGCTTGACGGTCACTTTGGTATTAGGTAATGCTTTCTTCATTCTACTTCTGATTTATATAGATTATCAATTTCTTGCTTGGGTACATACACACAGTTTCCTATTTGTCTTGAGGGAATAGAGTATTTTCTAACGTGCGCCCATACTGAACTATCATTAATATGATACTTCTCACAAATCTCAGTAATGGTATAGCAATCCTCCAGCTCTAAGCTGTATATTTTAGGAGCAGACTTTTCTTTCTCCGCAATACTTTCCGGTCTGTTTAGAAAAAGCCGTTCCATTTCAGAGCGTTTGATACGTGTGAGCCTTGTACCCATATTGATAGTTGGAATACGTCCCAATTTAATCAGGAGATACAGGGTGCTGCGTTCCACCCCAAACATAGCAACGGCTTCCTTTACAGAAATGTACTCTCTGATGTCTGATACTTATCAGGCAATGGCTTCTAACTTCGCGTTTCTATCCTTTACATCCTTTTTGCGTTTCCAAGCCACTTTACCACATTTAGGGGAACAATAGTGACTGTCAAGTGTTTTTGCGACGAAAACCTTGCCGCAGACTTTGCACTTCCTTTTGATTTCAAATCCGATTGTTAGCATATTATCTACTTTTAAGTATGTATTAGTATAGATAAGTAAAATTTAGTTCCACATTATCTACTTTTTTGTCTTGTCGCAAATATGAGATAAAAAGCCCATAAAAAACATATAGAAACCATGAACCCTATAAACGCAAAAAGCGTGCAACTCGTTGAGCTGCACGCTTTTGCTTATCGTTTGTTATTTGTTTACTTATCGGAATTATTTGACTTCCTCAAAAATAATGTATTATATAAATCAGTAAGTTATAAATATATGGTACAAATATGATTTCTTTTTATGCAATACACTCAAAAAATGATAATAAAGAGAGTTTCTCATAGAGAAGAAAAGATTTACATTTATTTAACACTGTATTTTCTATTTGCAGATGTTTTCATTTGCCACTGGATATTTTCACTTGTTATGCTTTTCTTTTCACAAACGGCATAAAATGAACTTATTACAATTACTTCCTCTATTTTTGCCTTTCGTTTTTTATGAAAATGCGTTGTACCTTTGCATTGAGAAATAAATAACAATAGGCATGAAACAAAAACAATATATACTCCATTCTTTGACTATAGAGGTCATTGCGGTGCTGTTGGCTTCGATGATTGCATTTCAAGTATGCAATATATTTGGCATACGAATGAGTTTGCTTCCATTTATTATGGCAACCGGATATGGCATATTAAAACTCATGTATCATCTTTGCATTACCATGGCAAAATATATTATAGAAGCTATCCCTCCATCATTTTGGGTATCAGTCAAGAAAAGGAGCAGTAAGAAAACATTGGCTTTAGCTTCTTTTCCTATCTCAAACTGCGAAGAAGTTCAGAAAAAGCGAATGGAGCTATTTCATTATGAATACCAACGTGAGCAGCAACAATACCAATGGCAAAAAGAAAGAGAAGAAGATGAAAAGCTGAATGCTATCCTGAGATACACACGAGATACATTTAAACGTTTTGATTTGGAGGAAACAGAGATTTACCAAATATGCGAATCTGTCCGCTATCTTGTGACTAACCGTCAAGTGCTTTCTGCGACCGAAATACATATCAAGAAGCGCACCTCTCTCACTCAAATCTCGTTGAAGAACTTTGCTTGGAATATCGCTTTTCAATATAATATAGGCAGAGATATGACTACATCATTTGTAATGGCGACATTCGCAGAATGGTTTGCCAATTCCACATTTGATACTGTTAGGAAGAATCTGCGTACAACCACGGGACGGCATAAGATTGAAATTGATGAGAATATCTTATCAAAACACATCACCTATGAAAAATAAATGAAATAAAATCACTATCTTTGCAAATTATAAAAGGACGATATGGAAGATATAAACAGACTGAAGATTGTCTTATGCGAAAAGAAACGAACAAGTAAGTGGTTATCAGAACAATTGAATGTAAATCCATCAACTGTTTCAAAATGGTGTACCAATACTTCGCAACCCGACTTGGCTTGTCTTTTGAAAATTTCAGACTTACTCGAAGTTGATATAAAAGAATTGATAGTTCGGGAGTATAAGGCATTTATGCTATCGCAACAGTAATTAGCTGCATGAGTAAAAATAACAAGAAAGGTATTAACTTCCGATAATACAAAAATATAGGAATATATGACACCTGAAGAAAAAGCAAGATTAATTATAGATCAAAAACTCATTCAAGCCGGGTGGATAATCCAGGACATGACTGAATTTAATCCCATTGCCTCATTGGGAGTCGCAGTGAGGGAATTCCATACAAATGATGGCAAAGAGGTAGATTATGCCCTTTTTATTAACGGTGAACCAATTGGACTTATCGAGGCAAAGCCTGAGGAAGAAGGTGTACATTTATCTTCTAAGGCTTGTGAACAAAATATCAGGTATATGAACTCTGGATTAAAAGGAGGTTACGACAAGAAAAACTTGCGTTTTATTTATGAGGCAACAAGTCTGATTATAGAATTTACCGATTGGTACGATCCTAAGCCTAGGTTGCGTAATATCTTCTCTTTCCATACTCCTGAATACTTGTTGTCCCTAATGAAGGACTATAAATGCAATGGCGACAAAACATTGCGTGGCAGGTTGACTAATTTACCAGAATTGCCAATAGCTAATTTCCGAGCTTGCCAACTTACAGCTATTAAAAATCTGGAAAAATCGTTTGGCGAAAATAATCCACGCTCATTGATACAGATGGCTACAGGTGCGGGAAAGACTTATACTGCTATAACAAACACATATAGGTTGCTAAAATTTGCCAAGGCCAAACGCATACTGTTTCTTGTTGATACAAAAAATCTTGGAGAACAGGCGGAGACAGAATATAAGAACTATCAACCTTATGACTGTACTTCTAAGCTGAGTGAGTTGTATAACATACAACGTATTCAGACTTCAAACATACCGAGTGATACGCAAATATGTATATCTACTATACAGCGTCTCTACTCAATGCTTAAAGGTGAAATCACTACTTTCGCAGAAGGAACAGATGACGAAGTCGAGAAATCGACTTTTGGAACGCCCCGAGAAGTAATATACAACAAGGATTATCCGCCAGAGTTCTTCGACTTCATAATTATAGACGAATGTCATCGATCCATATATAATCTATGGCGACAGGTTTTGGAGTATTTTGATGCTTTTCTTGTTGGATTGACTGCTACACCAAACCAAGATACTTTTGCATTCTTTAATCAGAATGTAGTTAGTGAATACACACATGAACAAGCTGTAGAAGACGATGTTAATGTGGGAGCATTCGATACATTCCTTATAGAGACAAAGAAAAGTAGGGAAGGTGGAATGGTAGTCACAATAAATCGCAAGTTGGAAGTTCGTGACAAGAGAACACGGTTACAGAAATGGCAAGATTCAGACGAAGATATTTTTTATTCAGGCAAAGAACTTGACCGTTCTGTTGTCAATAAGTCACAAATACGCCTCATTCTTACGACCTTTAAAGAGAACTGGAGGAAATGGGTATATTTCAAAGACAGGAAAGAACTTCCTAAAACATTAATTTTTGCCAAAAATGATAGTCATGCTGCTGACATAACAGAAATTGCAAAAGAAGTTTTTGGAGAGGGAAATGATTTTTGCAAGAAGATTACATATACATCAGAAGAGGATGAAAAGAGTCTACTTTATGCTTTCCGCAACGAGTATAATCCACGCATGGCTGTAACTGTATCAAAAATTGCGACAGGCACAGATGTAAAAGCCATTGAAATATTACTTTTCATGCGAGACATTCGCAGCGAGAATTATTACGAACAGATGTTAGGACGAGCTAGAAGAACTTTAAGCCAAGAAGAACTTATAAAATCTTCTCCATCAGCACACTCTAGAAAATTGGGATATGTCATCGTTGATGCTGTTGGAGTTACAAAATCCGATAAATTAGCTCGTGGTAAATGCGGATCCGATTCTAAACAATCTATATCTTTTAAAAATTTGCTAAATGCAGTTGTCACAGGTGACATTGGGGAGGATACATTTTCCTCTCTTGGTACACGTATTGACAGGCTGGGCAAGATCCTTTCTGATAAAGAGAACACAGAATTCAAGCAACTGACAGGTGGCATTGATATCCATAGTTTGGCAAATAGTTTGAAACAAGTTCATAATATAGATGTTATCGAAGAGATCATTAGGAGAAAATATACAAATTTTAAAGAATTATCCCCCTTGGAACAAGAAAATGTCCATACAGAAATCTTGTGTAAAAGATGTAAAGAGGCCGTCAAACCTCTTTATAATCCCAATGTTCGCAAATTTCTAATGACAGTTCGTAATTCAAATGAACAAACCATAGATCCTGCACTTGACTCTCTTGTTTTTGCAGATTTTACAGGTGATGTACAAAAAAGTAAAGAGGCTATACGTACTTCATTCAAAACTTTCATAGAAAAGTATAGAGATGAGATTACTGCATTGCAGATTATCTACAACCAAGATTATCGCAATAGACACATTACAGAGGAAATGGTACATAGTCTTTATGAGAAAATGGACAAATTTGACAAGGCTTTGCAGCAAGACTTTGTTTTCTCCGCTTATGAAGATTACACCAAAAAGAAAACGGTGCTGAAAGAACTTGTTGACATTATTCAAATCATCCGCTATGAATGGGGACAAACTTCTGATCTGATACCTTTTGCAGATGGTGTGAAGTTACGTTATAGAGATTGGCTGTTCGAAAAAAACAAAAACAAAGCAGGAGTCAGAGGAACAGATGGTAACCCATTTACGCCGGAACAACTCACATGGCTAGAAATGATAAAAAATTACATTGCAAAAAATGCCAGCTTTCAGCCGGAAGCCTTGGAAGTAGGAGTTTTCAAGAAAAATGGTGGTGCAGCTAGATATTTGCGCCTGTTTGGTAATGAATGGGAGAACATTATTAATGAACTAAACTCAGCCCTTGTGGCGTAAACAAAGTATGGCAGATTCTAAAATAAGCAACAAAGTGTGGCAGATAGCCACAGTATTGATGGACGCAGGTGTGTCCAATAGTGACTATTTGGAACAAATTACATTCTTGCTCTTTCTAAAAATGGTAGATGAAAACTTGCATTTGCCCCAAATGTTTAGATGGAAGAATATTGATTTGCCAAATGATTGCACATGGGAATCCCTTGTGACTAAATCGGGTGATGAATTAAAGGAACATTATAATCATGTACTTACGACCTTGTCAAAGAAGACCGGTATGATAGGTGAGATATACCGTGGTGCACAAAACAAAATACAATTACCTGTACATTTGCGCAAGGTTATAGACATGATTAATGGTATTGAATGGGGTGAATTGAGCGAGGATGTGAAAGGAGACATTTATGAGAGTCTTCTAGAACGTATTGCTCAAGATACGAAGAGTGGTGCCGGACAATACTTTACACCAAGAGCATTAATTAAGACAATTGTGAAATGTGTAAACCCAGTAATTGGAAAAACAGTTGTTGATCCTTGCTGTGGGTCTGGAGGTTTCTTGTTGGCAGCAAAATCATACATGGAACAGCAAAATCCTACAGGTGAAGATGAGAATAAGTTGAAAGACGCAACATTTTACGGTAACGAAATTGTACCAAGTACTTATCGTCTTTGCCTAATGAATCTTTTGCTTCATGGTATCGGTGAATTTGGTGGTGTTCCACCTATAAAATGCGTTGATAGCCTGGCTTCACAACCAAGCGCAACCGACCTCTGCGATTATGTGCTGACTAATCCTCCTTTCGGTAAGAAGTCCTCCACAACAATAGAAGTTATAGAAAAAGATGAAGAAACAGGAGAAGAAACAATTAAATTAAAAAAAGAAAAAGAAAATTATGTGCGTAATGACTTCATTGCTATAACTTCTAACAAGCAATTAAATTTTGTGCAACACATCAAGTCGTTGCTAAAAGTGGGTGGAACAGCAGCAGTTGTTCTTCCTGACAATGTTTTGTTTGAAGGTGGTTCAGGAGAGACTATTCGAAAAAACCTTCTGAACTCATGTGACTTACACACCATTTTACGTTTACCCACAGGCATATTCTATAGACCAGGAGTAAAAGCGAATGTACTGTTTTTTGATAAAAAGCCAACTTCGAGTGTTAATCAGACAAAAGAAATATGGTTTTATGATTATCGTACCAACATTAAACATACACTAAAACAAAATCCATTAACAGAAGATAGTCTTGATGATTTTGTAAAATGTTACAATCCAACAGATCGTTATCACCGTACTGAGACCTACAATGCGGAAAACAATGCAGAAGGTCGTTGGAGAAAATTTACGTATAATGAACTCATGGCTAGAGATAAGACCAGCCTTGATATCACTTGGATTAAGCAAGGTGGTGAGGAGGATAACTCTTCATTGTCAGAACTGATAGCCGATATAAAGGATAAAAGCGATACAATTAGTAATGCGGTTACCGAGTTACAAAAATTATTGGCTAACATTGAGGAGGATTGAGTGTATGAAGAATAATAAGATAGTTATATCAATAGAACAACAATTTGGAGAAGTTATAGACATCATTCTCCAACATAAAGGTCGTGCTTTAAGAGCTGTAAATAACGAGCTATTACTCACTGCGTGGCATGTCGGGGGATATGTTTCAGCCAAATTGAAAAGCGAGGAATGGGGAAGTAAGGTTGTAACGCAGTTGTCCGAATATATCCGCTCTCAACGACCAGATATTAAGGGATATAGCCGGAGAAGCATTTATAATATGGTGATGTTCTATGATGAATATTCATCGGAAACATTCAATGCCACTGTAGAAAAGTATTTAAACTCTGAATTTGTGCAGCCAAGAACTGCACAAATTGAAACAAGCCAACCTACACAGGAGGCAACTGTAATTGTGCAGCCAGAAACTGCACAAATTATCCAACTCCCAAGCATACAAATGCCTAAAATATTGGAATTGACTACACTGACCAATCATGTAGAGATTCTTTCTCGATGCAAAAGTACTGAAGAACGAATGTTTTATATACTCTATGCCAATAAGGAACATTTGATAAAACGGGAACTTCAGCGTTGTATTTCCAATCAAACATATACCGCTTTATTGAGCAGAAAGGATAATATATCGAAAGGATTACTCAATGCTTATCCAAATGCTCCTATAATGTTCAAAGACACTTTATTTGTGGATTTTCTTAACTTGCCAAAGAAACACAGCGAAGCAAAACTAAGAAATGGTTTGGTGGAACACATGAAGCAGTTCATTCTTGAACTTGGCAAAGATTTCATCTTTATGGATCAAGAATACCGACTCAATATCGGTGCATCTACATTCAAAGCTGATTTACTGTTCTTCCACCGGGGCTTACAAGCATTGGTAGCTGTAGAACTGAAAAAGACAAAATTCCATCCGCGCGACCTTGGTCAGTTGGAATTTTATTTGGAAGCACTCGATAGAGATGTAAAACGTTCAAACGAAAACCCTTCTATAGGCATTATCCTTTGTCCGGAAGCCGATAAAGTAGTGGTGGAATATGCAATGAGCCGAAGTATGAGTCCCACAATGATAGCCGAATACAAACGCATCCTCATTCCGCAGGAGCGTATGCAACAACAACTGAATGAGTTTTGCAACCTTTTCTTAGATAAAGACTAATCGGTATGGATACAAAGAAATTACGTCAAAAAATACTTGATCTCGCTATTCATGGCAAACTCGTTCCGCAAGACCCGAATGATGAACCTGCATCTGTGCTACTTGAACGAATCAAGGCAGAAAAAGAACGATTGCTAGAAGAGGGGAAAATCAAAAAGGGTAAGAAGTCGGCAAAAACTTCTGATACGCCCCATTATGAGAATGTACCGTTTGAGGTGCCGGATAATTGGGTGTGGACTACAATTGAAGAAATCTGTTCAAAGATTGGTTCAGGTAGTACACCAAGAGGAAGCAATTATGCAGTTGATGGAATACCTTTCTTCCGTTCACAAAATGTATATAATGATAGACTTGTTTATGATGACATAAAGTATATTTCTGATGAAACGCATCAGAAAATGAAGGGTACTGAAGTGCTTGCTAACGACTTATTATTGAATATTACAGGTGGATCATTAGGAAGATGCGCCGTAGTTCCTGCTGATTTTAATCGTGGTAATGTTAGCCAACATGTTTGTATAATGCGTCCGATTCTAGTAGAGCCCGAATATTTTCATGCATTAATCTTATCATCATACTTTGCTAAATCAATAAAGATTACGGGTAGTGGCCGTGAAGGATTACCAAAATACAGTTTAGAACAAATGGCTTTTCCTTTACCACCTCTCGCTGTACAACACCGTATCGTAGCTGAAATAGAAAGGTGGTTTTCTTTAATTGACCAAATTGAGCAAGGTAAAGCTGACTTACAAACAACAATTAAGCAAACCAAGAGTAAAATCCTTGACCTCGCTATTCACGGAAAATTCGTACCGCAAGACCCAAATGATGAACCAGCCATTGAATTGTTGAAGCGTATAAGTCCCGACTTTACACCTTGTGATAACGGGCATAGTAGGAAGTTACCACAAGGATGGGCGTATTGTCAACTTAGTAATGTACTTAAAATCACAATGGGGCAATCTCCTAAAGGAGATTCATTAAATAATAAAAGAGGTATAGAATTTCATCAAGGGAAAATATGTTTTTCAGATAAATTTCTTTTAGAGTCTGGTATATTTACAAATGAGCCCACAAAAATAGCAGAACCTAATTCCATCTTATTATGTGTTCGAGCCCCAGTTGGAGTTGTGAATATAACAAAAAATCAAATATGTATTGGGCGTGGATTATGTGCTTTAACCCCTTTTGAAGGTAATGTAGATTTTTATTTCTATTTACTTCAAACCTTGCAAGATAGCTTTGATAATCAATCAACAGGGACTACGTTTAAAGCAATATCAGGAGAGATAATAAGAAATGAGAATATTATTTTACCGCCTCTTGCAGAGCAACAACGCATAGTTCAAAAAATAGAAGAATTATTTCATGTCTTTGACAACATTCAAAACGCCTTAGAAGTGTAATCCAATACACTTCTAAGGGTTGGTGTGATTTTACCAGTTCACCACCTTATCCACAATCTTCTGTTGCTCACTGGCTGTTCTACGAAGATAGATACGAGTAGTTTCTATGCTTTCATGCCCCATAAGGTCGGCAAGTAGAGCAAGGTCGTTAAAGCGGTCAAGAAAGTTCTTGGCAAAACGATGACGGAATGAATGAGGATAAACTACCTCCTTGTTCATTCCATATTTTTCAGCAAAATGCTTGAGTTGAGAAGCGATTCCACGAGTAGTAATACGCTGTCCGAAACGGTTCAGGAAGATATAGCCCGATGTCAAGCCTTGACTTTTCAACCACTTTTCTGCTTCTGTCCGTAAATTCTTGGGGATGTATAGCCGTCGAATCTTTCCACCTTTACTATACAAATCAAGATAGCCCACTTTGATGTGTTCCGCTTTGATGTGGAGTAATTCACTAACACGTGCTCCGGTGGCAGCCATAAACCACACAATAAAATACCACTCCTCATAACCATCAGCTTTAAGCCGTGCTTTGAGAAATTTGTAATCGGCATCGCTGATTACATTTTCCAAAAAGTTCTTTTGTTGCACCTTTACGAACTTCACTTTTAGTTTTTCTTGTTTCGTAAACTCCAAGAACTTATTGATACCTTGCAATCTCAGGTTCACAGTCTGCGGCTTGAAGTTCTCTACCAAATACCCCTTGTATGCCAAAAGGTTCTTCTTGTTTACTTCTCCATAATGGTTGAGGAAATACTGCACCGTCCACACATAAGAGGTGATGGTGTTCTTGGCAAGATTAGTTTTTGCCAAATAATTTTTGAATTTTGTTACCATATTAAATTGATTTATAATGAATACAGTAACAATATAGCAGAACGTATCGGGCATTATACACAGTTACCCGATGGATGGCAAATTGCATCTATGCAAACCTTATGCAATTTAACTGATGGAGAAAAGCAAAGTGGCATTGAAAGAATTAATCTTGATGTAAAATTTTTGCGTGGAGAACGGGAGGCAAAGACTTTGATTTCCGGCAAGTTTGTAGCTGCAAACTCTCTCTTGATTCTAGTTGATGGTGAGAACTCTGGTGAGGTTTTCCGGAATCAGATTGACGGTTATCAAGGTAGTACTTTCAAACAGTTGATTATCAACGGAAATCTGAACGAAGAATATGTACTATTAGTTATCAACTTGCATAGGAAATTTTTGCGAGAAAGTAAGGTTGGCTCTGCCATTCCCCACTTGAACAAGAAACTATTCAAAGCGATAGAAGTGCCTATACCTCCTTATCATCAACAAAAGAGGATTGTAGAAGCTATAAATATTATGTTTAAACATCTTGATACTATAATGGAGAGCCTATAAACTCTCCATTATAGTATCTAATTTGGTAAACAACTCGTTAACAGCATTTACAATTCTTTTTTGTTCCGCAAATGGCGGCAAAGGGATATAGGTGTTTAATATTTTTTCTTTGGATATATTTGGCTGCGCTCCACCACCCCCCATTTTTATAAACTCTTCCCTATGGGATAATAAAAAGAGAAACAGAAATTCTTTATCTATCCCGTTAAAAACTTCACAAGCACAACAGGCTTGATTCGTTGTGGCAGGAAAAGTTAATATTCCAATTTTTCCTATTGTCGCTCCATACATAGCAATTAACACACTACCAGTAGGATTAAGTTTTACAGAAGTTTCATTCAAGGCTTTTTCTGTTATATATTCGGGAATATGGGTAATATATCCATCGTTTAAATCTCCCGTTTTTAGCCAAGGAATATTTCCATTATAATAATCCTTATTCAGCCTATTTGGTGTACTACCCGACTGCCATTTCCCAATTTTACCAAGTGTTGTCCAACACCAGTTTTGAGGTGCTTCAAAAGGCAACTGCGTATAATGCCCGTTATCACAAGGTGTGAAGTCGGGATTTATGCGCTTTAACAATTTAATGGCTGGCTCGTCATTAGGGTCTTGCAGGACAAGTTTGCCATGTATCGCAAGGTCGAGGATTTTGCTCTTGGTTTGCTTGATTATAGTTTGTAAATCGGCTTTACCTTGTTCAATTTGGTTAATCAATGCAAACCATTTGCTAATTTCAGCAATGATACGTTGTTGTTCTGCTAATGGTGGCAACGGTATTCTCATATTTTGAGATTGTGTCAACGATATATTAACTTGACCTGCTGATCCTCTAGTCGCTATGGAGTTAATTTCTGACATTTCTTCTAAATACGATTTTAAATACAGAACCAAGTCTTCCTTATATTTGTATGGACGTATCAGTACTGCTGCTTGGTTGAAATTTGCTTGTGGCAATGTCGCAGGAATTACAGCTAGTTTTCCCAAAGGTGGTCCAACGATATTCATAATTAAATCACCAACTTCTGTACGTGAGCGTTGGAGTTTGCTATTATGTATTTCCTCTGTTATGTATTGAGGCTGATAATCAAAATCTATTTCTTGATTTCTAAGATTGTACATCTTTATATACGGAATGCCATCTTTTACAAAACAAGTTTTGTCGGGTGTGCTTCCTGATGCAACATAAGCTATATCTTCCAACCTACACCATACCCACGATTCCGGCACCTCGAACGGCACGTTCTCATAATGGGGCGTATGTAAAGCTGCCTATCACGTTATCAATAGAAAAAACATAATGATACAAGCAACATAAAGGACAAGATATGACACTGCAATTAACTTTGCGAACCATCCCGTAAAGTAAAATCCTGTTTCTGATTTGATGAGATTTTGAACTTCTTTCCAGCGATTAGTATGAAGAACCTTCAATTCTATGATCTGTTTCTCAAATAAGCATTTTTCTTCTTCAATCAATCTATGGCGATATTCAGCAAGAACAGCCTTATCTTCATCGCTAAGTTTGACACTTATAACAGTATTCTCTGCTTGAATAAAAGCACGACAAATAGCACCAGAGATGTTATCAGATATTTTTACTGCAGCATTGAGAGCCTGTTCCGATTCTTTAAGGGTTGACACTGAAGCATCTACAAATGCTTTTATCTGTTTCAATTCTTGGATAACATCTTTGATGTCCTTAATCTGATTTGTAAGATTTACAAGCTCAGTAGCAAAATCAACACGATTTTCAATTTTGCTAATATTATCATCACTATCTATGCTCTTGCTATCCTGCACAGGCAAAGAAGATTGGTCATATTTACTTTTACGCATGGTTACATCTGATTAGAAATAAATTATTATCTGCCTCTGCTACGCTTTATCGGTTTACAAAGCCACTTTGCCATTCTTGCACAACGAACTGCCCAGTTACGCTCATCATCGTCTTTGTCTTTACCCCATCCACTACCGGGACTGCCACCACCTCCACTTGAAGCCGCCATAGAAGTAGCAGCATCTAAATATCCAGCAAACAGTAAGGCTGCAACTTTGAGTAAATTGGTTTGTTTGACATCTTCATCAGAATATTCAAATTCTTTGTCAAAAACAGACTTAACCATATCTGGTATATCAACCTCAAATTGCTCTCCATCTACAGACATGGAATAGTGATGAGCTATAGGATTTGACTGCGCAATCACCTCTTTATTATTATGAGACCTTGTTTGTGGCTCTATTTCTGTTGGTTGAGTAGGAGTTTGTTCTTTGGAAGCATGTAATCCTGCCCATGTTGTTTCTATTCTTGATGGCATCATTTTTCGACTTTTACCCAATATCGAGGATTTATAAATAGAGTTCCCTTTTCGTATCGTGTACCCTTTGACCACTCCTTCATCGTCTTTTGTCAACTTAATATCGTACCCCTTGGCGTTTAACATTTGGCAATAAGTTTCCCAATCAAATTCTGGCATAACTTTCAATATGGCGATGCAGTCTTCACTGATTTGCTGAATATTCTCATCACGACGTTGCACGGATTGCACCCAGCCACGTCTCTCATTGATGATGTTGGCAGCATGAACGGCACGTTCACCAATATAATGCGCATCGTTTGTCTTGCCCATATTGTCTATGCGGTTAGCTACAATATGCAAGTGAGGGATGCCACTTTTGCTGTCGGTGTGTAACGAAACAACATACTGGCTATTTTTGATATTGGTCGGTTTAAGATGACTATCTGGTTTGCCACATCTTCGGTCAATGCCGTCAAGTACTGCAATAAACTCATCCGCCAAATTCTGCCAATCCGTCATTGTCCATCCTGCCGATTCTTCTTTGGCTGGAGATATTTCAAAGCGCAGTGCGTTCAGCTTTATGGGCTTCGGATTATATCTGTCTTTCATACATTGATGCTGGTGTTGCATCATCCGTGACCACATAGCCAAAGGTTCTATATTTCCGGTAAGTCATTCACTTTAACAAGCCGGGCATTGTCTTTTTCCATAGAATACTCAATGGCTCTTGCTCCATGAGAAATTGCGTTTCCTTGTGCTATCATAATTTCAAATTTGATTTATACTATCTCGTATTTGTCCCCATCGGACAATAAGCCTATTTACAGCTTCTATCCAAGCACGCATATAATTCTCATCTCGGAAATACCGTTTTTTAATCTCATCAGGTTTACCTTTGAGTACATTTTGAATGCGAATAAGGTCAGCTCGTGCATCCGATAAAGAGTTCAATCCTTGTACTTCCTCGTCTGAAAGTCGTTTGTTTGGATGGTGATTTTGCAATAGTTTTCGTCCGTAGTTGCTAAGTGTCAGTCCACATTCGGCTGCTTTTTCTACTATTGCTTCATACTCTTTTTGTGTCAAACGAATGTCTATATGACGGGTACGAATACCTTGTTTGCTATTGTTTTGTTGTATATCCATAAGCGTTTATAACTGGAATTTATTGATAAAAGTGTTCTATCCATTGCGAGCTTGCGAGTAATGCAAGAATCCTCCAAGACGACAAATGTGTGAAACTATTTTGTCGGACGGTGGTACTTCTTGCATAGAATACCCATTAAAAATGGGGCATTACATACCTTAATGCAAGCATTGTCTTTGTCCGAACTATGCCATTTGTCTGTCAACTTTAAGAGTGGCTATTGTCACCTATATCCATTTGGATAATCAATAGTTTTACTTTCCCCTTAGTTTGGCTTCTCCAAAAACACATCACTAACCGGAATCCACCAGTTCCAAATGCAAGCAGTCAATCAAAGTTTGTAGGTTTGGATTTCGCTTTATCATCTTTTGAAGTATCATCGCAGGTGTTTCAGTCATCAATAAGAAATCCGCAATATCAAGTCCGTTCTTGCGCTGTTCGTCTGTGGCGCATTGTTCCAAACTATCACTCAATACAACTTTAGAACATACGAAAGTGAGTAAAGCCATCTTGGTTTGCCAAACCTCTCTTGCACCCAAATCCGGGCATAGCATAACCGACCGACCTTTCAATACACTTACCACGTCAGACTTGAAGCATCCATGCATTCCACCTGTTGCCAACCATATAAATTCCGGCATATAATGGGTAGCTATCAAAGCGGATTTTTCGCTTTCCACAATAGCAACAGGTTTGGTCGGATTCTCAGATAACAGATGTTCGCCAAACAAACATTGCTTCAAATTGTAGTTTGGGAGATTCAGTTCTGTATGTACCCAACTAACATAACTTCTTGGCTCTTTTGTCCGATGTCCTGTTTCTGCATCATACAACATTATCTTCCCTGTTCGTACATTACCTTGCCAATCAATTTGCCAATAGACAGTAGAACCGCCCCACTTCTTTGATGTGCCAACATGATATAGTTGGAATATCCGAGAAGTCTCATCTTTACCCAACATCCCAGACAGGTAGATGTACAATGGGTTCATACCGTAGTTAGTAAGAGTACGTTCCATTAGTTCTTTATCAATAAAAGAAGTGGGAGGTGGCAAGTATGGTTTGGATTTGCGAACTTCAACAAAACTATTCTTATTACTGTCCGCCAACATTGGATTATCATGAAAATAATCTGATGGGGTGTAATGGTATTGGTAAGATTGCTCATGGTCACATCTACCTACATAATCAGGAAAGGTTATTTCTCCTTGACTATCTATATACCTGACAAGGCATTGCTTCTTTCCACATTTCGGGCATGATTGCTTTGTACCTCGTTTATATTTTTGAAGAGAAAATCTATATTCAGTCATACTTCATCGTTTTGTTATTGCAGTTGTTGCAGTTTGCACTTTTTGCAGTTTTGCAGAAAGTTTATATGAGACAATGTGCAAACTGCAACAACTGCAAAGTGCAAAAGGGATCGTTTATTGCAGTTTCTCATATTCACCTCGCCTTACCTTCTTGATAATTTTATTTGTAGCAAGGTTAACTAATGAATACATTACCGACCGTTCAGACAGTCCCACTTCTTTCCCTGCTTGAAGAGCATCGGCAGTAGTAAAATTTGCGGAAAGACAATCAAGCAATTCTCTCTTTTGTGGTTCAACGCTCTCTCTCAACATATATTTCTGAATGTTGATATAACAGTTCTCAAAGTATTCACTCAATGCAGTAGCTGATTTGGTTGAGTCTATATCCACAAAATCCTTGTGGACTTCATCACAAGCCCAACGAAGAATTTGCAAGACTAAAGCCAAACGAGCAGTAATCATAGGAGCCTTAATCACTCTGCTATCCACGAGTCCATCATCTTGGATTTGATTGACAGCTCGAATCGCCTCGTTACGCCAGTTTGTAAAATATGCTTTGGCTTCCAAAGAAAAGTCCAATATCTTTTGTGCTAACCCATTGCCTTCTGTCTCTGTAAAAGGTAAGCTAATTACCTTGTTAATAATAGATTCCCACATAGCAGAATATTTATCAAAAGATGCAGAGGATGAATCTTCATCTAATTGCCAATCAGAAATTTCTTGAGAAGATGGATATACAAAGATTATTCTATCTATCAATCCATTGTCTTTATAACCTTTCTCTATTAGTTCGTGCATACGAGTTGTTTGCATCGTACCGACTATATTTATAAAGGGGTGTTCAATATGGATGGGGACAGGAATACTACACCTTGAAATATCCAGCGGTTTTCCGCTGAAGGCGGTCAATAGTTGCTCAATAAGTTGTCCTTTACTATATTGATTCACGGCATTAAACATTCCCATGATTTCATCTACATATACCACGATACCTCGTTGATTATCATCAAGCGCACGCATTAAAGCCTCCGGAGTAAAATCGGATATGATAGTTCTTCGTAAAATAGGTTTGTCTGGTAGTGGAGAGGAGTTGTCTTTTTTAGCCTTGCTGTTTTCAACCAAGCTATTATAATGTTCCATATCCAATTTGAATTGTTTGATGATTTTAGCATCATGTTTTCGGATGGGACGGAATGCAAAATCCAAAGGTGGAGTTTTGCCCATTCCGGGACGACCTACCAATATCATATAAAGGGCAGAATTACTAATCCATCCACCACGAATACGGATATTGACAGCGTTGCCAATAGCGGTTGACACTGCCACCAAAAGAGAAGCCATCATGTACTCAATGGAATAATTTTCTTGCCGTGCTAAAGCCAATATCATATCTTGAATTTTGGCAGGAAAAGCATCCAAAGGAATCTTGCTTTCAAAGACCCCTTCAAATTCCATTCTGAGTGCATTGCATAAATTGGTTGAATCCATTAGAACCTAGTATTTCTTTTTGACTTTATGAATTGGGCGGCTTCATCCGCCAGTTCCTTCTGCGATTTCCGTTTGCCGTCATGAAGCCATGCGTCAATCTCCGATTTGAGAAACATGATACGCTTCCCTCTCTAATGAAACGGAATCTGGTGGCAACTCGTCCATCCGTAAACGGTCTGTTCCGCCGGATGGCTGGGTAGGTATTCGCACAGTTCTTTCAGGTTCATCCACTGGTCGGCAGGCTGTACTTGTGGGATGTTGTTCAAACTGTCAATCTTGGAATCAAGTTTATTGAGCTTGTCCATCATCCATGACATTGCCTTAGGCAAATCTTCAAATGTAATGTTCATGTCTTCCATATCGTTATCAGTTGATTTTGCTGCAAAGTAATGACAAATTTCAATACTGATTTATGGATGGCAAATATCACATAAAGAAACATCAGCAGGTCATAAGAATCATAAGCTATATGCACTGATTATCAGTGGATATAATAACAAATTCCATTATTAGATTTTTTCGTTTATGCCTCTCGACATAAGGGAATCATCATCGAATCATAAGGTTGTGAAGATAAAAATGTATAGAAACAGAAAGCCACCCACATGAAAGATACAGATGGCTTACAGAATAGGAAATCAATGTCGCTTTCTATACTTAGCGTAAATTATTTTTTAGAAATTTCTTAAGCGAGATTGTAGTTATACCCAATAGCTTAGACTTAAGTTGTAGCCCATTGTCTGATGTAAGCATAATTGGATTCTGTTCTTTATACTTTAATGCGACTGATAATATCATATTGTCAGGTGAACGTTTATCAAAGTCATCTGGCAATAAAGAAGTATCTGCGAACTCGTATAAAATCTCATGCTGTGACTCATTATTAAGATTGCGTAAAGCCTTCTCCGCGTTTTGTCTTCGTTCTTCAGTTAATTTGATTTTCATCTTATCGAGCTCATCCGTCACCTTTGCAGATAAGATGATAGGATACTTTCTGTCAATCTTAGAAATAATATCGGGATAGTCCACAAAAACATTAGTATCAATGATATAATAGTTTTTCTTTGTTATACTTAATTCCTTCTTTTTCCGTTCAAATTGAGAAAGGTCAATTTTACCTACAACTCTCAACCCTATTGTGGAGGAGACCGTTGATACTGTTTTTTCTTCAGATATAGGTTGGACTATAGGGGCTGATGATTCTGACTCTTGCAAATTAGTTCTCCATACATTTGTTTTACCATCAAACTTATCACAATTATCTATAAACTGTAATACTGTAGGTGATACAGTGTGAAATTCGTTAAGAGGCATATCTGAAATAATGAGAGTCGTACTAAGCGAACGGCTTGTTGCTACATTAAAACGTCGATCTTCTAGTGCGAAACCCGGATTCCTTCCAGGAATGTATAGAATAGCATAATCAACAGTCATACCTTGGATTCTATCTATCGTTTCGATAGTTATATCCAGTTCAAGGTCAGACGTACAGAAACGTTTCTGCAGTTCCTTTACAGAATCTCTAAAAGGTGTTATGATAGCTAAAGAACGATCAGGATAAAATTTTTCCAGCTTTTCAATCACATCTCGTATAATAGCATCTGCTTTATCTGAATAAACTCCATTGCGGACATCTAGTGTACAATGGTAAAGTACACCGCCATCTTGTGGAAATAAGACACTATTCGCTTTGGTAAAATCTAAATAGTCTTGCTTCACAGACACAAAACGATTTCCGTAAAAGCATTTTGTAAGGGAGGCAGATCGACTCGTGAGACGGAAAGTGGTTACTATACGATAAGATTTTATCGATGTCCCCAGCGCCATAGACTTCAATCCTTCAACTTGTGTTGCCACATTCCACGAATTATATTGTGGATTGTTAAGTTTCACGATAGGTGGCAACTGCATAGGATCACCTACAATTAGGCAATCAATCCCCAACTGCTTAAACGCAACTATAGCCGTGAGAAAAGCCTGAGAAGCTTCTTCTATGACTACCAAATCGTATTGTGGCAAACCATACAGAGTCATCTTCTTTTCGCTAAAAACACTTGACAACTGATAGTTTGTCGCACAGAGCATTTCGCCACCAGGAACCTGCAAGTCGGCAGAGGCAGCTTTTACACCAGACACCTGTTTGCGTTCGTCAATAGAGAGATTTGTCTTGCTGACACGACCTTCCTTCACATACTTCTGCAAAGGCTTCTGCTTTATCAACTCGATAAGACCCTTGTTCGCCATGGTGGTGACGCAGACGGTTTTGCCAGCATCAAGATACGATGAAATCACAGAAGCGATGGTGTAACTCTTACCAGTTCCCGGAGGACCTTGTACGATACAACAATGTTCATTAGCGAGCGTGTCTATGATTGTGTCAGAAATGCCTGTTGGCTTCTGTTCATCAAATGCGAGTTCCTCGGGTGTCCATTCCTCATAATCTATAGTCGGTTCAAGGTTCAATTCATCGTTTGAAGAGAATGCATCCATATAGCTGGCAAGGTTGCGGAAATACTCTACAGGAGGAAATGGATTATGGACGATAAGTGAAAGACTTTTGCCATCAACCAACGCCTTTGACAAGATATCGTACAACTTAAAACTGAATCCAGAGCATGCAACATAGTCATAGTTGGAATCACCAGTATGAACATAGTACATTGGAGTCATGTCAGAACCAGGAGAATGAAAATCCTTATTGTCAACGAACTCATCCCAACGGCAGATCCACTCCGTAACGTGTTCACCTAATGCTTGCTTAGCACCTTTCTTAATTATGCACACGCCCTTCAGAACTTTCAAGCGTGGAGCCATACGATGAGGGCATTTGAGGATAATCATGCCTGTCTCATGCTGAATGGAATCAACATAAGCAAGCGATAATTCACCTGTCTTAAATAAGTTCCGCATCTGCGAGCGATTGATCTTTTGTTGCTCGTCGATAGCCTCTTTCACTTGGTCAGCAAAGAATGACTTATAGTTTGCAAGTTTGATATTGTCAATCATAATCAATAGTCGTTATCGTTGTAATCATCGTTACCATCTTCCGCTTCTGCCATAGCACCAACATAGTGAGCGAATACGGCATCCATATTTGTACGAGCAGCCACACGAATCAAGGTATATGCAGTACCTTTGGCATCTTCAAGTATGCCTGTATAAAGAGCCCTTACTACATCAACCTTCTCCTTGCCGGTAATCTTGATAACAACATCGTCTTTTTCTACGAGTTTCAGGAATTCCTCGGCGTTTTTAATGTAATGGAAGTTCTTGCCCTGTCCATCAAGATAAACGCAAATCTTCCACTTGTCATCAACCATCTTATTCCATACAGAAGGAGAAACATACATCACGCCACGAGCAGCACTACAAGCATGAATGTATCTGCCATCTTTAAGTTTGTGTACAGTTACATCACTCGCATTACGCACGAACTCTTTCATTGTTTCCTCAGGCTCTGCGTGCATCTCATTTCTGAGGTTCTGGTACAGACGCAACTGAGCAAGATAGTTGGTGTCGGCAATCTGCTCTGGCTTGATGTTACATTGAGCTAAGAGGTCTATTTCCTCCCTCGTTGGTGGTAATGATTCCAGTTCAAGAGGCGTTCCATGTGAGCGAAGGCGTTCTAATTCCTTTTTGGTGAAAATCTTCGGATGCTTACGTGTACGAGGTTTGTAAGGTCTGTCACCAACAGGTTGATAATTCTTGTCCTTATCAACAGATCCCATGTACCCATTACTGTCAGGATCATAATCCTTATGAGGCTTGTTTGATGAAGCGTGAGACGTGTTAGACATATGAGTATTAGAAGACGTTGTGCTGGCATTATCCGTTGTGTCAACATCTTCATCAACGTCAGCTTCTACATCGTCTGTTTCATCTGTGTCATCGTAGTCTTCAATATCCTCTTCATCAACCTGTTCATATGTGTCATACTGACCAAGGTCATCTTCTGACTCTTCCTCTGCTGTAGATGACGTTGCTTGACCAACTAGTGATTCAGTTTGTTGCGACTGCTGTTGTGGACGAGAGTCAGAAGTTGACTGCTGCGATGCGGTTTGAATAGGTTCTTTTGGTGATGTCTCTGATTCTTCCCCAACTTCAAGTTCGTTAACAGGTCTTGACGTTACATCTTTATTTGGTGCACCAGGCTTGTCATCCTCGCGAATAGTTTTCGTATCGTCAATATGCTGATTTTCTGTTGATGTCTCTGTTGTTGCTTCAGTAGCAGAATCTGTTGGTTCATTCGTAGCATTGCTATAGTAATCGTTTTCTGTTTCGATAGGTTCTTCTTCCTCTGGCTCAACGTTGATGGTCAAATCCAACGATCTGAGATAAGCGCGGAACTTTTCATCGTATGCAAGTGAAGAGCAATACTTTTCGATGCACGCTTCTACAGAAACGCTATCATCAAGAACGTCTTCACATACATTATCATACACGTCAAAACCTACCAGTCGCTTCAATCTACTACAGAACTTTGTAAAGGTACGATTATGCTTCCATGAGCTTACATAATAAAGGTGGTTGTCATCGTTATAGATACGCTCCACATCATTATGTATAGTGTCATAACCGAGGTCTATCTTTTCACATACAACAAAATGATACTGCGACAGCTTTGTATTATAGCGTTCGTAGAGTTCTTGGAATCGATCTGGGTTCTCGATAGCCGACAAGATAAGCAGACGAGGTCTGAGTATGGCAACCATATCAGCTGTTTCATCTTGTTTGCCTATAGGTGTTGCCACAAAATCAGAACTTGTCAGACATTTTATCTTCAGCATGTTGCAGACCTTAACAAACGAATCTGTATCATAAGGGAAAGCACTTGTCTGCATAACAAACTCATCGCCACGGAAGATATTCCTTTCCTGTGTCGCATCTGGATGGATAGCATAAAGTTCCGTAATATGCTTCTTCTGCCCCTTACCATTACGCCATTCTGCAGTTGGCGTTTTACGATAGTTGTCAACCAAAGTCTCATCTTGAATAGGCGAAGACAGCATCCAATTAATCACTATACTGCGGAAATTAGTTTCTTCCTCTCTTGGATGCGTAACACGAGCAAGGTAATAAAGGCAATCTTCAAAAGAGAGAGCTTTACAGAAGTTGATCTTCTCAAATAATTCACGAGCATCACGATTGTCAATAGAGTCAACAATAGCTTTGCAAGGAACCTTCTCTTGCCATTGAGGTACCTTGGCACGAACAGCATAACCAGCTATGTGAGGTGTATACAACAACTCCGGCTTTTGAACAGAATTCTCTGTTGGTATGCACACGCGGTTATTGAAACATCCATCTTCTACCCAGGATTCATATTCGACCAAGCGACGAGAGAAACATTTCGACCAGAAATAACAAGCAAATGTGCGGTTTGCGAGATACTTCAAGTCCTCTCGCGTCATATTCTGATGCACGTTCTCCGCCTTGAAATATTGTTTGATGATATCCTTGTTGCCTTCGAAGATGTAAGTGTCTGAAAGATACGACAATTCAGACACACCATTTGCCTCAAAGTCGCACGTTGGAGAATATTCTGTTCCAAGTGTCAACTCATGAGCAAACTTGTATGTCGTTTCATTCGACTTGACCAGATACTTTATCTGCTTACGAAGTGTGTCATTTATGTCATACTCACTCTGTATCTTGGCTACTTCACGTACAAACTGAATGTGAATGTCTGCAACGCTATTCTCATCGGCAGTAAACTTTGCAAGATAATCCTTAACCTTTGCGTCAATCCACATTTGCTTTGTGGTAATGAGATTGCGATTACCGTACTCTTCAGAGATAGCATGAAGCAAGTCCTTATTTGCCTTTAGAATATCGGGATGAACCTCGTTGGCAAGAGTGATGTACTTGAATGGCTCAGATACAGAATCCTCATCCACATTGACGATTATTACCTGATCAAGAGTCTTATAACCAGCATATTGAGTGCGAACTCTCAACTGCATAATTTGGTATTTCCTTTCTGCCCATTTATCCTTCAGGTCTTTAAGGTGCTTGGTCATCATCGCTACAACAGAATCCAAAGACTCTGCTTCAATAGTTGAAAGCTTAGGCAAGATGTCTGAGAAAAGAATATCCTTGTTATCGGACTTAAGACCGAGTTTCCTGAACAATTTCATCCACTCTGACTTCTCGTTCTCATTGGCGGTTTCGATGTAAGACGAAGACACAAACTGCGCCTCCTTTACATACTTAGTTACCAGCGCCTCAATTTGTTCTTGCTGATAGGTGTCAGAAATGTAAAGCGATACACAATTGATAAGCGCGTTGTTATTGTCAAGCAACGGAATAGTCTTAAACTTATCAACAGATGCAATTTGCTTCTGGTTTACCTTTACCCATCGCCAGAAATCAACGTTATTGTTTATAACATTAACCGATTGACGCAAGTTTGCGTTCTGAGCAAGAATGTCAGTTGTGGTATTGATGTCAAACTTCACAATCTTGAACAGCTGACGCATATCCTGAGAGAAATCATCGGTATATTTCTGTGAGAGCACAACATACATTTTCGGACACCATGCTTTCTCGCACAGAATCTTTGCGTCCTCGTTGTATTCGATATACTGGATATTCAGTTCCCTTGCTCTTACTATGGTTCCGTCATAGGCAAGTAAAGGTATATCCTTGATGTCGTTGAAACTCATAGTATCATCAAAGAGTCTGTCTGCGTCACGCTTCAGGTATTCCAAGAATGTGAGCATAGTTGCCTCGTCAACAAGACTGGCATAGATAACCGCCTTGTTCTTGATTACAACATCTGTGAAGAACGACTTGTCTGTGAAGGTCTTAACGCCAAACTGCTGACGCAAGAACGATTCCAGTTTCTTTACCTCTTCCTTCTCACGACCTTCAAAGTAATCATTCGATAGAGCATACATCATGCTATCCTGCAACCAAGCATGATTGATATTGTCAGCATAGGTGCTGTTCTGAGCATACGCATCCTGATTGAAGTATCGCACGTCATCGTTGCAAAGATATACCTCATTTTTGTGGATGTCAACACAACGCAAGACATAATCCTTGAAAACGTTTTCCTTCAACTGCGCTTCACAACCGTACACATATTCAACAAATGCTTTGTTGGCGGCATAATTGTTTTCTATGGCAGCGTTTACTTTTGCTCGGAAATCGGTATCGCCAACTATGACAGTCGTGATGAAGGAGTCCTTGGTAAATTCGTTGAATCCAAGGTTAGCAAATATTGCAGTTATATTATCTTTTTCGTCATCAGCCAGGCTGTCAAAATAGATATGCGATAGTACGTTGATAACATTCTCGCCCAACCATTTCTCACGTATTAAGCCATGAGCTTCTTCGTTGAAGAAGTAGTGATAATTGGTATAGTCGGTACTTGCACCACCATCCTCGGTAATGTACGGAATCTTTGTCTTGTTAGCCTTTAAATCAACTTCCTTTACTGCAAGATAACGATAGAATGCAACAGAATTGCTTGGTACGTTAAGCAACACCATAGCATCCTCATTGGATAGAATGTAATCTATAATCATAGACGCAGCAGAGAAAGACAGGAAATACTTGTCTGCAAATGATTTCCAATTTTCATCTTCCTCAAAATTTGATCTTGATGCCTCGCAAAGATGCGGTACAAATCTACGCAAGAATCCTATTCCATTACAATTCGTGTCAAAATCATAGTAGAGACTTCCTGCTGTAAACAAATCGCCTTCGTATCCAATAAATATATTTTTCTTCGCAAACTCGTTTAGTTCATCCTCACTCAACCAATGTCTAATAAATCGTGTATTGTTTTCGGGAACTTTCAACCATGTCTGGAAATCAGTTTCCTCACATTTCTTTACAACAGCATCAACCTTTACACCAAGGCTCGAAGGAGAATGCTTGTACAAGAAATCCATGAATGCCTCCGATTGTCTTAACTCGTCAATTGGCAAGGAGTAGTCACCCAACTCCATAAGAATTATGAAGTCTTTGTCTGAAATGACTCCGTTCGCTGTCATGCCAGTCATGTCGTTAATAATATTGTCGATGCATTCAAATGTTTGTTCACCATCCTTATCCACGCATGGAACAAAGGGCTCTTCTTTTATGAGCTTTTCAAATTCTTCCTGGAATTCCTCTATAAACGTCTTATACACGCGTCTCTTCTTGCACTCATCAAAGTCTGGGATAAGTGCAAAGATAGAGTCAAGATCGTATTTTTTGCTTTCAATAAGCTGCTTGATCCAATAAAAGAACTGTTTACCTGCAATACGAGCAATAACGTGATTGAGTTCGATATCCTCAATATCATCACGCTGTCCGTTGGGCACCATATCGGTGTTCATTAGGAAATTGAAGCCCCAATCAGCCCGCTTTGCTGGCAGATAGCAATAAAGCATGGCATCATCAACTGGCATCAACTTTCTTTCAGCTTTCTTGCACGCAAACTTTACCGCAGTCTTACGGAAGTTCATGTACTTCTCAGGTATTTTCTCATAACCATCCGAACGAAGAGAGTCTGAATTTTCCAAGACATCGTTTATCTTATCTGTAATGTCCTCAGGAATATCATCTACAAGAGAATCTGATACACACCAGTCTTTATTGTCTTTCTCACGAACAATCGGTTCATCCTGACCATCAATAAAGATGCTAACCTTCTTGATGTTCGGGATAAACAATATGACGCGCTCTGATTCAAACACATCGGTAAACAAATCGATGTAGTTATCATCTCTGTCTTCGTCGGTAAGAATTTCCTTATCTCGTGGTTGGAGAGCGAACTTTACTCTGAACTCTTCGTTAGGATGCTGACAGAATACAGACTTGATTTCATTATCGATCTCATTATGTTCCGTCCAGATTGGCAATATCTGCCATGGTGTATTGATTACATCCGTAGCAGACTTGTCGAACCTGAATGTGTAATTACCAGTATTTAGGAGAACATAGTCGTTGTCAAGGAAAACTGTCTTAAAACCAATACCTTTGTAGCCGATGGCTTCGGTATTGTCAGACTTCTCGCCATCATTTATATCACAAATAGCTGCAATATTCTTCGGATTGAAATATTCACCTGTATGCTCGAATGTTAAGTAGTTCTCGGTAATATGGAACTCTACATCAACAGGCAAAGGTTGAATCTTACCATCAATTTTTGTACGACGAGGATAGTCGTTAGCATTCTGCAGCAACTCATAGATGAATACTTCCTTACCGCTTTGTGTAAGTTGCTTTTTGAGAGTATCAAGCGAACGAGCAATCTTCTTTGCAGCACCTGCAGGATAACGCATAATGCCCTCGTAAAGACTGCTCACAATGTCTTTGGGGTAAATTGGTGTTATTTCCTCATGCAAGTCAATACCGAACTTGAGAGGACCGGTTTCAAGCAATACCCAAGTGAACTTGTAGTATGCATAGCGGTTGAACTCCTTGTTGCTTCTGAATGAGATAGACAGATTCTTTATACCACGTTCCTTATCTTCAATCTTTGTAAAATCAGTATTACGGATATCTGTTATCGTAAACCAACCTTCATTTCTTTGAGGCGCAAACTGACCAATAAACTGATTGTTCTCAAGACGCAATCTACGTTTGATTTTAACGACCTCCTCGGAATCTACGTATTGGGTTGCTGCACGATTGTATTGTGGTCTTCTTTGCTCTTCGTGAGATTTTGGCTTAGCTTTTTCAATTACATACCTTGTAGTTTTTTTTCCCGAGAAATCTGTCCAGAATGAAAACAATCCAGAATCTGTTAAAAATTCATAGAAATGATTGTACCCCAGATCCTTATAATTGATACCTACTTTTCCAACAGCACGTAAGAAATCATACTGGTTCACCCATCCATCACCCTTGTCAACCAGTTCAACCTTAGGCAAAGATTGATATATCTCACGTAATTTTTCTATTATTGATTTGCTAACCATATTCTATTAGATTTAGTTATTACAAGATCGTCATCATAATTTTCTGATTGTCTGTAGGTACGAGCAACTCCCGAATATCAACTTCAAGTATTCTTGTAATTTCTACTAGAGTTTCAAGAGTGGGTTGAGTTGTGTTAGTACACCATTTGCTCACTGTAGCCTGATCTTTACCTATTTGGTCAGCAAGCCACTTGTTCGTTTTCTTCTTTTCTACGAGAACTACTTTGATACGATTAATGTTTTTATTTGTTGCCATATAATTACACTCTATTGTCTTATACCTTCAAAGATATAAAATTATTTCGAAAAACAACAATATATTTTATTGTGACATAAAACTATTTACGTATTTACCTAATAATTTGATTTAGAATATAAAATTATAGTCAACAATACGGTAAATCAAGCTTAATCGTCTTAGTAGCCTCTTCCTTTTTAGCATCAACAACCTTTGCATACACTTGAGTTGTACGGACATTCGTATGACCAAGCATTTTGCTAACAGTATAAATGTCTGTTCCTCCGGCGAGTTGCAGGGTTGCATACGAGTGCCTAAAACAATGGTAGGTGATGTGCTTCGTTATTCCGGCTTCTGCAACCCATTTCTTTATCGGACGGTTAATCCATGACGGGTCTGGCAGTCCGCCAAAAACTAATTGTTCGCCGTCCTTCCTTTCACCACATAATTGAAATGCTTGTTCGGATATAGGCATATACTCAACGCCTTTGGTCTTTTGCTGAGTAAAGTTCAAACGGTAACCACCATTGAATACCTCTATCTCTGACCACTTCAACTTTTGAATGTCACAATGACGAAGCCCGGTAAGTGCAGAAAAGAGGGCGGCACGCTTCAACAACGGGTCGCATGGAGTTTGAGCCAAACGGTTCAGTTCTTTAATGGTCAAGTATTCCCTACGGCTTTCTTGGCCTTGAATACCCTTGATCTTTGCCCCAATATCAACCGTTAAATAGCCGTCAATGAAAGCCTGCTTCAATGCAGCCTTGAATATGGAGAAATAAGTGGATGCCGTATTTTGCGAGATGACACCTTTCTTGCCTCCTCCCTGTGGGGCGTTCAATAGGAACATACGGAATGATTCTATCAGCTTCAAGTCAATCTGTGAGAAAAGGATGGTATCTCCTTTCGCAAAGATTTTCAACAATTCATGTACACGCTTCCAGTTGATGATAATGGAATCGGAGCTATGGGCGTGGCGTAACCGTTGCACATGGTCGAAGTAGTCTATGAAGTTGCAACGTGAACGCTCTAGCTGCTCTGCCTGTTCTGCATCCGTTTCAGAATAAAGCGAAGCGTTATCGTATTCCTTTTGGCGCAGGCTCCTCACCTTGTCGGCATAGATACACGATTCTTGGTCTAATTGAGATTTGCATTGGATGATGCCGTTCAAGTCACGCTTTGGCTTATAAGTGGTCTTGCCGTCTTTGTCGGTTCGGGCATTCCGCGACTTATCCCATATGGGAGTGGTTATAGTACGGTTCAGATATTCACGCACTCTTTGGGGAGTGGGTTTGTCTGCTTGGAAAACCGGATAAGCTTCAACATACAGATACCATTCCTCGCGGTATTCCGATTTGCGGAGTTTTACTGAAACTCGTGTATTGGCCAACGCTTTCTTCATTGCTTCATTCCTGTATATAGGTTATCAATTTCTTTCTTGGGCACATAAACGAAGTTACCTATCTGCCGGGTAGGGATAGAGTATTTACGGATATGTAGATAGACCGTACTGTCTTCTAAATGAAACTTCTTGGATATTTCGCCGATAGTATAACAGTCTTTAGGCTCCAAGCTATATAGTTTTGCAACGGGTTTGGGTTTTGTCAGAGCTTTCTTTCGTAGCGGATAGAGTTTCAGCAGTTCTTCTTTGCTGACACGGATTTGGTTAGTTCCAAGATTTATGTGCGAAATAGTCCCTTTATGTATCAGACGATACAGCGTATCTTTACTGATGCCGAACAGGGCATAGGCTTCCGACACCTTGATGTAATCTTGGTGCTTCGGGATACTCTTTACAATTTCTTCCAATCGCTGATTCCGCTTCTCTTCGTCTTTCCTGCGCTTATACGCAATGTTGGAACAGCGTTTGGAGCAATACCACGATTCTATGGTCTTGGCAATAAACTCCTGACCGCACACTTGGCATTTCCGTTTTATTTCAAACTTTGCTGCTGGCATAATGCTGATTTTTACTTGTTTGTATTCAACCCGTTTATATTTTGTCGCAGATTTCCTACTTTTTTATCGCGGCACAAATATGGTACAAATATACAATAAAGATTCGAGAAACAAGCAAATCTATCAGAAAGTGTTAAAAATAAAGTAGGGTGTAACTCATTGAGCTATATCCTACTTTTCTATCTTTAGTTATCGTTGTTTACCGATACTTATTTCACTTCCTCAAAGTCAGCATCCTGAATATCTTCTTTATTATTAGAAGAACCCTGATTAGCCTGTTGTCCTGCACCTGCACCCGGACCGGCCTGAGCGCCACCTTGTGCACCACTCTGAGCATACATTTCAGCGCTGGCAGCCT
>OGMN01000724.1_pt1 | contig 32001 bp, 17 predicted proteins | sample 1573211 | NCBI WGS metagenome assembly OGMN01 (sample SAMEA2581876, study PRJEB24529) | metagenome | biome: Human gut stool | place: China | collected 2011
TGCAGATGCTGGTGTTCCCTGTCGGTATGGCGGCACACGATGTACTGGGTGTTCGTTATGCCCATGCGCCGCATATACTCACGGGCGATTTCGACCATCAGGGCATCCGTCAGCTTGGGTGCGTCCTCGTGGGCGAAGTCCAGCGAGATATGGTACACCGGATTTTTCAGTTTGCGTCCCGGCTTGTCATCCGCCTGTCCCTGCATACTCCTTGCTATGGTGGCGTTGTCATCAAGCCTCACGTCCTTGCCGTCGATGAGCCGTGCCTTCTTCGGGTTGTTCACATAGTTCACCACTCTGGCGAAACTCGCCCGTTTTTTCAAATCGCCCATCATATCCTCTCTATGATTTTGTTGAACTCGTCCAGCAAGTCCATGATTTTGCCTTTCAAAAGAGAAAAGCCCTGTTGGTGCGCCATCTTCGCCAGTTGGTTCAGGTTGTTGCATCCTCCCTCCAGCATCCTTATCTGTTGCCTGTCCTCCTGTGTCCGTGCCGCCACGACCTTGCCATGCAGCAACAGTTCGCGCAGAAAGTGCGACGGTTTCTTGCCCGCATCGGTAATCCGTTTCATGACCGCTTTCCATTCGGCAAGCGTGAGCCGTGTGGATATGGTCTTTGTCCGCGCCTTGCCTTTCATCGCCTTGGGGCGGCCTCCCTTGTTCCTGTTCTCCTGATATGTCATATCCGTTTTCTTTTATCCGTTAAACCGTTCTGTTTTTTAGGGCTGAATTTACGGCTTGCCGTTTCCTGTGTGGCCGGGTCGCCGCTTGTGGCGTGGTTTTCGTGGACGAAAACATTAACTTGCCAGCCCTAAAAATATCCCTTCCAAAACGCTGTCGCTTGCCTTTCCTGCCGCTTCATTCCTGTGGCTGTTTCCATTTCCGTGAGCCGGACAGTGTATTGCCATCCTCTAAAACAGGTGTGTTGTCGGCATCCTCGATTACATTTTCCGCAGTACTTTCCATGCCGTTTTCGGGTGTTGCTGCCGTTTCGGTTTCCGCTGTTCCTGTTTCTTCTATAATAGGATTGGAACGGGTCGGATTCATGGACGACAAGCCATCTGTTCCCTCTGCCGTTTCTTCTGTCGGTTTTTCTTTCTTCTTCCTTGCCGAACTGCGGCGCAAGGTCTCTAATTGTTGCCCATTGAAAAGGAAAATCCGTACCCCTTCGTATGCCTTGACAGTCTGGCGACATGTCGGATTCTCGATGAGCCGCCCTGCTATCATCCACGACTTCACGCACACCATGTCTATGATGGAAGTCACGGGATTGGAATCAACACGGATTAGCCCTCGTTCCGAGAAATCCTCCAACAGGCGGGACACCGCCTTGCGCCCGATGCCCCATTCCTTGGCCAGTACCAGCATGGAGCCGTCCACCTGTCCGGGATGGACGGCATAGCCCAATCCCCGTTTGGTGTTCATCACTTCCGAAACCGCCATTTTCGACAAGAGGGAAAGAAGATAGGTAAGGTTGCATATCCCGTCCGTGCTCCCGTGCAGGAAGTACCATGCCTCCACGGACATTGCCATCTCCAATTTGTAGCACGGCAAAACAAGCTGTTTCAAATTTTTCATAAGCCTTGATGTTTTTTGTTGTGTGTCTTACAAATTATCCTTTGGCGTTCTTGTCGGCCTTCCTGTTGGTAGCTTTCAGGCTCTTGATACGGTCTATCTGTTCCTTGGGAAACAAGACACGCCGTCCTATCCGCTGTCCTTTGATGTGTCCCAGCTTCTCGTGCCGCCAGATGGTCGCTATGCTCACGCCCCATTTCTCCGCCAGTTGCCGGATGGTGTAATACTCCGATGTGTCCTGTGGTGCCTGTTCCTGCCGGTATTCCTCAAACGCGCACCTCACGCTTGCGCCGATAAGCTGTTGAAGCTCGTCGCGCGATACCAGTACCATTTCTGTCTTATCTGTCATAATTCACTGATTTTAAGTTCATGGCGGCAAAGGTATGGCAATAATGAAACCTGTGAATTTGTGGTATTCTGTGAAATGACACCGCATGAAAAAAGCCGTCAAACAACTGATGCTTAACGGCTTGTGGAAGTCTGTGGGTTGTGGTGAATTGTAGCCACCTGTGGGTTATGTCACTATTTTATCATGGGAAGCAGCTCTTTGAGCTTCGCTATAAAGGTTTTCTCCACGTTATACTTGGCGAGGCTTTCGGGTGTCAGACCCATAGAACGAGCTGCGGCTTCCCTGTAACCTTTCCAGTCCTTGAAGTAGGCTTTGGACAGCAGGATGGCGACACAGCGCATCTTGCCTTTCACGCAACTGCCGTATATCGTGGAATAGTCGGCACGCATGACGGCACGGAGGAAGTCCCGGTCGGAAACGGCATTGCCGTCCAATAGCGGCTTGCCCTTGTCGGGGCCGCTCTGTACGGTAAAGGTGGTAAGGAAACGGTACAGCCTTAAAACGGGAACTTGTGCGGTCGTGCTGAACGCGCCGCCTTGCATTGTATCTGTGGCGGTAAAACCGGGTGATACTTCTTCTGTACAAGAGGGTATTGTTTTGGATATTGCCGACTTGGACTCGTTCTCGTGCAGCACGTTCCTCTTGATATATCCCATTGTCATGACGATATGGAACATCTTTATTCCTGCGGACTGTGCTTTCACATCATCATTTTGGGGCAGCATGGAAAGGTGGACGGCTTCCGCAAAATATTCCGTGAAGAGTTGTGCCAAATCCTTGTCGTTGGCATTGACAATATACTCCTTGACGGCTTGGATTTTCGCCTTGTCCACTTTGGCAAGCATGGCATACATTTCTTTCCCTCTGTTCCCATCTGAATCCTTTGCACACTTCCGTATGGCGGCACGGATGGTGTCGATGCAGTCGGTGGCTTCGGTACGTGTCATTGGTTTGGGAGAAATATCAGAACCTTCCGGCGATACTTGATCCTGTTCTTTTTCTGTAAAGAAGTATTGCCTTATGACTTCCATGCTCAGGTAAGCCACACCTGTACGGAAAGCCGCCTTGTTCAAGTCCGCATATTTGGAGCAGATGCCGTGAAGCCTTTTCGTGTCATCGTGAAGTTCGACAAACTTCCGTGCCAGCTCCTTATCCTCGTGTTCGGTGACATATTCCCTGATGCCGGCCAAAAGAAAAGGCAGGGGCTTCAGGCTGTATCGGACGTTCCGGCAAATATTCTTGCAATCAGTTTCGCCACTGCCGGAAGATTTGTCGTAAAGCGATTCCGCAAGTTTCAGGCTCTCACTGATTACGTTGGACAGCTTGAACAGGTCGCTAATGATGTCAAACCTTGATTTTTCCATAAGCACCTCCTTATATTTCGATGATACCCTTGAAATCCTTTAACGCTATGACGGCCTTTTCCTCCGCGTCCAGTTTCAGGTAGCGGCGCAGTTGCGCCTCGCTGCTGTGTCCCGTGATGGCTTGGATGGAAGGCAGAGGGACGCCAGCCTTATACGCATTGGTGGCGAAACTCCTTCGGGCTGTATGGGAAAGGAGCATGTCGCAGAACCTCCTTCCACGTTTGGGATTGAGCCGCTTCTCGTCAAAGCCGCAGTCATGTGTCCAGCCGAGCAACAGGCCGATGGTCTTCACCAGCTTGTTCATTTCATTGGGATGAACCGGGGGCAGTTTGCCGTCATACTTGGCGAGAATGGCTCTCACGCGCCTGTCAACGGGGATATAGACTTTCTTTTCCGTCTTCTGTTGGGTGATGAGTATGAACTCCGTGCCGCCTATTTCCGTTATCATGCCCTCGCATATCCGTGAATAGTCGGAAACACGCTGCCCGGTCAGACAGCCCACGATGAAAATATCCCTCACGTGCTCCAGCGTCCTTATGTGGGTAATCCTGCATTTGGAAAGTTGTGCCAATTTCTCGTCCTCGCTGATGTCAAGTGATTCCAGTCTCTTTTTCACAGCTTCCTTGGTGGAAAGGTCGAGGTCAAGCATTTCCTGTATCTGTTCCGGTGTGAGGTAAATGTTGTCCACCTCCTCCTTTTTCGGCACGAAGTCGGAATGGCGGAAGTCATCGCATTTGGTCAGCTTGTCCTCGTAGGCCGCCTTTGCCACCGTGCGGACATCGGTCATGTACGAGTTGATGGCGTTGGGCATCAGACCACGCTCCTTCCAGTAACCGACAAGGCTGTTGCGTGTTTCCATCGTCATGTCATCCAGTCCGAGTTTGCGGTGGGTCTCCTTTTGGTAGTTGCGAATCTGTTTTTGGATAATGCGCAGACCTTTTATATAGGCAGGTGATACTTTCACGGTACGGCCTTTCTTGGTGCGCCGTCCGGTTTCCATGTCTTCTATATAAGAGGTGAGGAAATCCTCAAACAGCATTTTGCCTTTGGGTTTGACCTCCACAATCTGCATCATACCGTTGAGCACGTCGTGTTTCACGCTCTCGATGATGTTCTTTGCCTCCTTGGGATTGAAGCCGTCAGCCTCAAATGCCGCCTTTATCCTCGCGAGGACTTGGGCGAACTGCCCGTACTTTATCCCGATGCTTGACATCAGGGCTGACGAGGTGTATTGCAGGCTGCGGTACTTTTCCCATTCAAGCTGTTTGATGGTGAAGCCCGTCACGACTTTCATGTTCGCCTTTCCGGTGCGCACACGGGCATAGATGGAACCGTAGTCCTCTTTTCCTGCCTTGGATGATTTGATGAAGATGAAATCCATACGCGATATATCCTTTGGTTACATGATGCAAAGGTACAAAATATATCCCGAAATATGGTATCAAATAGTACCAATATTTTCTAAAACCGTGAAATTTCGTGAGTATTCAAACCAAATGAAAATATCTGCAAATATCTGATATACAAAGAAAACCTATAAAATGGAATTTCACTGAATATATTTAGTGAATAGTGGACGACCAGATGTGGACATTGCCTAAGTATCGCGAATTGCTGTTCATCCGTTGACAGCAAGGTTCTTTATTTTTTAGGAATTTAGATGGTGGAGCCGGGGTGTCGTGAGACAGTCCGGCTTTTTGTGGTTTATCGGTCATATTTCTGAAAAAATGTTTCTCCCGTAGGTATTTTAAACGTTAGCAACGTAGTGGTAAATAGAAAAGAATGTATTAAAATGTATATGGGAAAGATTATTTATGGGGTGTTACTGCTACTGGTAGTGGGAGCAGGGAGACTTTGTGCAGGGCAAAACGAGTGGGAGAATCCGGATAAGTATGAATGGAACAAGGAAAGTCCGCATACGGTCTTCATGTGGTATGACGATGAACCGGGAGCGTTGACTGGCGATTTCTCTAAGTCACCGTGGCATGAATCCCTGAACGGGCGGTGGAAGTTCTCGTACGCGCCGGACATCGAGGACGCGGAAGAGGGCTTTTATAAGAAAGATTTCGATGATTCCTCTTGGGTCGATTTGGACGTCCCTTCGAATTGGGAGCTGAAAGGGTTCGGCGAACCGATTATCCGCAATATCCAGTATGTTTTTCCGGCCAACCCTCCTTACGTGGACGTGGATAATCCGGTGGGGACGTACCGTAAGGTGTTCACCGTGCCGGAAGGCTGGGACGGCCGCGAAGTCCTGTTGCATTTCGGGTCCATATCCGGTTATGCACAGGTTTTCCTGAACGGGAAAAGGATCGGGATGACCAAGGCGGCCAAGACACCGGCTGAGTTCAACGTGACGCCTTACCTTTGCGAAGGGGAGAACCTGTTGGCCGTCCGGGTGTACCGTTGGCATGACGGCAGTTACATGGAAGACCAGGATTTCTGGCGTTTGACGGGCATTGAGCGCGACGTGTACCTGCAAGCTTACCCCAAGTTGACGGTGTGGGACTTTTTCTTGCATGCCGGTTTGGACAACCGTTACAGGGACGGCATTTTCAATGCCACGGTGGATTTGCGTGCATTTGCAGACAGTGAACCCGGAAAAGGCCAAGTAGAGATGAAACTGGTGGATAAGGCCGGTAAGATCGTATGGGCACAAAAGCGGAAGTTCGAGATGAAGGGGGAGGCGGAAACACTCTCCTTTTCGGGGCGAATCAAGAATGTGGCCAAATGGACAGCCGAGACTCCCGAACTTTACGACTGCATCCTGACCTTGCGGGACGGGGAGGGGAATACGTCGGTGACGGCCTGCAAGACCGGATTCCGGAAGATAGAAATAAAGAATGCCAAGTTGATGGTAAACGGGACGCCCGTATATATAAAAGGTGTTAACCGCCACGAGCATAGCGACACCTTAGGCCATGTGCAGACGCACGACTTGATATTGGACGACCTGAAACAGATGAAACGCTTAAACATCAACGCCATCCGGACTTGCCATTATCCCAACCATCCGGACTTTTATGACTTATGCGACCGTTACGGTTTCTACGTGGTGGACGAAGCCAATATAGAGAACCACGGCATGGGTTCCGTGCCTTATTTTAAGGATACCGTCAATCATCCCGCTTATCGGGAAGACTGGTATGCGGCGCACGTAGACCGTATCGACCGCATGGTGAAGAGGGACAAGAACCATCCTTGTGTCATCGGTTGGTCGTTGGGCAATGAGTGCGGTAACGGAAAGGTGTTCCACGATGAGTACAAACGGTTGAAAGCCTACGACCCTTCACGCTTTGTGCAGTTTGAACAGGCGTGGGAGGATTGGAACACGGATGTGGTCTGTCTGATGTATCCCAATATGGGAAGAATCAAGGACTACCGGGAGTCCGGCAAACAGCGTCCTTTCATCATGTGCGAATACGCCCATGCGCAAGGCAACAGCAACGGAAATTTCAAGGATATATGGGATGTCATTTACGACAGTCCCAACCTCCAGGGCGGTTTCATCTGGGATTTTAAGGACCAAGGTTTCAGAATGGAGACGGAATCCCGGGACGGTAGGATTTATTGGATGTACAACGGGAAAATGGGAAGCTACAAATGGCTCGAAGACAAGCCGAGCGAGTGGAATACAGGTACGGACGGTATTCTTTCTGCCGACGGTACGCCGAAGCCGCAGGCTTGGGAAGTGAAAAAAGTGTACCAGTATATCCAATTTAAAGGAAAGGATGCCGCGCACGGGTGGATTACCGTGCGGAACCGCCACGACTTTACCAACCTGAAAGACTATGCTTTCGCTTGGGAAATATGCAGGAACGGGGAGAAGACCGCGTCGGGCACTTTCTCTGTGGATTTGCTTCCCCACGGGCAGAAAGACATCCGTTTGGACTTGCCGGAAATTCCGGATGACGGAAATGAATATTTCCTGAACCTGTATGCTTATACGAAGGCAGCGTCCGGTTTGTTGCCTGCGGGCTATGAAGTGGCGAAAGAGCAGTTGAAGTTGGGTGAGGGAGATTTCTTTGCCCGTGTGCCCGAGGCTTCCGGAAATCTGGAGTACCGTGTGGACGATGGCGTGTTGGTTTTTGCATCGGGCGACGTGTCCGGGAAAATAGATTTGAAGAAAGGTGTCTTGGCCGATTACGCCATCCGGGGCGTGCGCCCGTTCAAGAAGTATCCGGAACCCGCTTTCTGGCGTGCTCCGGTGGACAATGATTTCGGGAACAAGATGCCGTGGACGTGCGGGGTATGGCGTACGGCCCATGTCAACCGTTACGTGAAAAACGCCACCGTGGGCGAACGGACTCCGGAGGGGCTTCCTGTGAAGGTGGAATGGATATTGACAGATATACAAGTCCCCTACACCATGGAATTTCTGGTACGCAATGACGGCTCGTTGCTGGTGAGTGGCACGATGGACATGACCGGGAAGAAATTGCCGGAACTGCCTCGGTTCGGTATGCGCATGGAGTTGGCAGGCCGGTATGAAAACCTTTGTTATTACGGGCGCGGGCCGCAGGAGAATTATATCGACCGTTGGTCGTCTGCGTTCGTCGGCCGGTATGAAGACAAAGTGGAAAACCAGTATTACCCGTATGCCCGTCCGCAAGAGACGGGGAACAAGACGGACGTGCGTTGGCTTTCCCTGTCGGACAGCGAGGGGACGGAAGTGGAAATCACGGGTGTGTCGCAACCCATTGCGTTTTCGGCCTTGCACTATGCCCCGGAAGATTTAGACCCGGGTTTGACGCGGAAGATGCAGCATACGATTGATGCGATACCGCAAAAAGATGTATTTTTGCATGTGGATCTGAAACAACGCGGGCTTGGAGGCGACAACAGTTGGGGGATGTTTCCCTACAATCCGTATCGTTTGTGGGACAAGAAATACGGTTACAGTTATCTGATTCGTTTGAAATAAGAGGCATGAATAGTAGAAAGGTATGGCTTTGGGGCTGCTTTTGCTTGATCATCGGGTGCATGCAAGCCAGGCGGCCCGGTGAGATCCGGTCGGCTTATGTCGGAGTAGACCACGGCACGTTGTACTATGAAGAATGCGGTGAAGGGCAACCGGTCATTCTGGTACACGGTCATTCGTTAGACCATCGTATGTGGGACGGACAATTTGCAGATTTGGCACGGGATTACCGTGTTATCCGTTATGATTTGCGAGGCTACGGACTTTCATCTCCGCAAACGGAGGATTTCCAGTTTACCCATGTAGAAGACTTAGTGGCGTTGATGGATTCGTTGCATATCGAAAAGGCGCACGTCGTGGGCTTGTCGTTAGGAGGCTATATCGGTGCCGACATGTTGGGGTGGTTTCCGGAACGGATGTTGTCGGCTTTCTTGGCCAGCGGAAATGTACGCATGTCTCCGGGTCCCAGCGAACCGATGGACGCGGAGGAGGCAGCCCGGCGCGATCGTGAAATTGCGGATTTGAAGCGGAAAGGCGTAGACGTGATGAAACGGGAATGGTTCGAGGGGCTGATGAAATCCGGAGGCAGTCGGCGCGAACAGATGCGCAAGCCGCTTTGGCAGATGATTCAGGATTGGGATGCCTGGCAACCTTTACACAAGGAAGTCCGTGTCGTGGCGGGGAAGGATGCTTTTCGGCAGTTGAAAACCCGTAAGCCCGATGTGCCGGTCTTGATTGTGGAGGGAAAATCTCCGGGGAATAAGTTTCCGGAACATCCGGAAATCTTGGATTACTTGCCCAATGGCAGGATGTTGGTGCTGGAGGATTGCGGACACATGATGAACATGGAGCGTCCGGAGGAGTTCAACAAGGCTTTAAGGGAGTTTATCAGTAAGGTGGAATAAATAAACATGAAAGGTATGAAGAAAATCGGAGTTTGGATATGGGGATGCCTGTTGGGGGGCATGGTGGCCGCTTGCGGCGGCGGAAACGGAACGCACGGGGAGGAGCCGGACTTTACGGGGCTTGACTCGTTGATTCAAGGTTGGGTGGATAAAGGATATTATCCCGGTGCGGCCATTTGTGTGAAACAGGATACGGCGGTTTTGTTCCGCAAGTCATACGGTGCCGTGTCGCCGGATACTCCGGTTTATGTGGCTTCTGCCGGAAAGTGGGTGGCCGCTGCGGTGGTGGCCGCCGTGGTGGACCGGACGGAACTGTCGTGGGACGACCCGGTGGAGAAATGGCTGCCGGAGTTCAAGGGCGACCCGAAAGGCGTGATTCCTTTACGCCGGTTGTTGTCTCACACGTCGGGCATCCGGCCTTATTTGCCCGAACCCCGGGTGGACAATTACAACCATTTGGATTCGGCCGTAGCGGAAATCTTACCTTTGGACACCGTATTCACGCCCGGAACGCGGTTCGAGTATGGCGGCCTGGCCATGCAGGTGGCCGGACGCATGGCCGAGGTGGCTGCGGGGAAGGAATTTGAAACTTTGTTTCAGGAGCTTTTGGCCGGGCCTTTACGCATGACCCGTTCCCATTTCACTCCTGTCAATACGGACGGAGGCCACGCACCCATGTTGGGTGGCGGGCTGTGTACGACGCTGAATGATTATATGAACTTTTTAGACATGATTATACATGGTGGCGTTTTCGAGGGGCAACGGATTCTTCGGGAGGCTACTGTGAAAGAAATGCAGGCAGACCAGGTGGGACGTGCCAAAGTAGCCGGAGGAGAATATGTGGAGCGTGCGCTCGGACGGCATCATCAGGGCGTTTACGGACTGGGCGAATGGCGTGAAATGGTGGACGAGAAGACCGGAGAGGCCTATCGTATCAGTTCGCCGGGATGGGCCGGAGCTTACCCTTGGATTAACTTGCGCGAGGGTGTCTATGGTTTTTTCATTGCCCATGTGACGGGCAGCAGTAGCAAACCCGACGGTTTTTCCTCTTTTTACGGCAGTCCGGTGATTGCCGATAAAGTTTCTGCCGCAATTTCTAAAAAAAGTGGGAATGCGGTTAAGTAATTTGCCGTTCTCAAACGTATAAGATAATGAAAGCAGTTAGTTAACATTGAAATTAGGTTAATGTGGTTTCTGGGTATTAGGTTTGTCTAAGGCGGAAGGTTGTTTTCAGGATATTCGTTTTTCATCTTAAAGATTCTCATGGATATGGCAAAAATCACGTGGCTTTCTCTTGCTTTCTGTGGGTGGACCGTTGTAACTTCCGCTCAAAATATGACCGACTTGGCTGTAATGAATGACAAATCGGCCGACCGTCAGGTGTTGAATATCGGGACGAATCCGCCTGTTGCGGATACAGTCTTCCTGCATCCCGACCGTATACGTTACGACCATCGTTGCTTCCAGATAGAAGGAAAGGACGTTTTCATTTTCAGCGGTTCTTTCCATTATTTCCGGGTGCCCCGTCCGCTGTGGGCCGATCGCTTCCGAAAACTGAAGGCTGCGGGTTTCAATTGTGTGGAGACCTACGTCCCTTGGAACTGGCACGAGCGGAATATGCCCCGTTCCGTCCGGGACGATTCGCAAATCGACTTGGGGGATTTGGAGGCGTTCTTGCAGATGGCCGAGGATTTCGGGCTTTATGTGATTCTGCGTCCCGGCCCTTATATCTGTGCGGAATGGAGCGGGGGCGGTTTCCCCCAGTGGTTGATGCGCAAGAAACCGGAAGAGACGGCTTATAAGGTCTGGCTGCAAAGCGATGATCCTGAATTTATGCGATGGAACGAACACTGGTATCGGGCCGTGTGCCGTGTGGCAGCCCCGTATCAGTTGACCGAAAAGCCGGTAGGCGGGAAGGGGATTATCCTGTTTCAGGTGGAGAACGAGTTTAACCGTGTGAACTGGTTTCCGAAAGAAGCCAAGCGCGGTTATTTGGAACAATTAGCCGGAATCGCCCGCAAGTATGGCATTGAAGTACCCGTTATCACTTGTTGGACGGATGAATCGCGGAATATGGGCGAAGGAGTGCTGAACGGAGTGGTCGATATGGTGAACAGTTACCCCCGTTGGCAAGTGGAGAAGAATTTCGGACGGTTGGTTAATTTGCAGATGAAGACACAACCCGGAAAACCTCTGGTCTCCGGGGAGTTGCAAGGAGGATGGTGCTGCGAGTTAGGGTGGCCGTTGAGTTGGGACCAGGACGGTTTGCCACCGGTGCAGACCCAAAACCTCACGCTTTATGCGTTGGAACGCGGTTTCGGCGCATTGAACTTTTATATGGTCGTGGGAGGGACGAACTTCGACGACTGGGCGGCCCGGCAGCAAATCACTTCCTACGACTATGCTGCCGCTATCGGTGAGGGAGGCATGACGAACGAGCGTTACCGCCGTTTCCGGGGGCTGTCGGCTTTTATCCGTGAACACGGCACGCGCATAGCCCGTGCGGACCTGGACTATATACCTTATACTTCTACCGATACCGATGTGAAATTGGCCGTGAGAACCACTCCGGACGGTGACCGTTATTTCTTCATACGTACCGAGGAGCGTTCACGTCAGCACTTCGGTACGATATATACTCAGGGACTTGCGTTAGATTTTGCGTTGGAACCTTTCGGAGCGATGGTATATTATTTGCCGTCGGGTGCAGGGAAGGGGACATGGTATCCTCGTCTGCCTGAGCCTCAGGTACGTGACATGCGGCCTTTGCCTTCGGTGGAACTGAAACAGGAAGGTGTGATGGAAGACCGTTTGCCGGTGGAATGGACACGGTTGCGGGACGGTGAAACCGTAGACAACGACGGTATTTACGGACGGCATTTCATTTACTACCGTACGTCAGCCTACCGGGGCTGTATGCTCGAAGTCGGACGGGTTGGGAAGAGTGTCATGAACCGTTCGGCGGCCGATACCGTTTTGGTGGCGGTCGATGGCAAATTGGTACCCATTGACAGGGAGACACCGGAAAAGGCATATTATCGTATTCCCGGAGATTCGGCCAGCCGACAAAAAACAGATGTCTTGTTGTTGTTTGAGAACAGAGGCTTGCATCATCATACGAATGCTACCGTCGAAGCGCATTGGAAGATAGGTCCGGCTTTTGTTCGCAGCCGGGGCGAAGATTTGCCTTTGCGATATGCTTATACGGAAAAGGCCTGTGGAGAACGGTGGTCGGCCGGAGGCGATTGGCCCCACCTGATTTCCGTTTCGCAATCGGAGAATCCTTTGTTGAAATGGCACTTCTACTCTTTCGAGACCGTGGGCGACCGGGATGACGTGCTTTACTTCCTGCGTCTGGAACATGCTGGAAACGGATTTGTCTATGTTAACGGCCATTGTATCGGACGCTGCTATCAGGAGGGGCCGCAACGTGAATACTACATACCGGAATGCTGGTTGCATCAAGACCGTCCGAACCGTGTGGCGGTGAGTTTGAGGCCGTGTTCCCAAGGAAATGCCGTGGAATCTGCGTTAATTATATTAAAAAACAGAACTCCAGACAGGTAATTTGTGCCGTATGACCGTATATATAAATGTTGAACGTACGGTCTGACGACGGTGGAGAAAGCTTTTTTGTCCTATATCCGTTAAGGATTGTCCTATTGCTGTAAGGAATAAAGACCGTATCTTTGCCGAAAATAAAAATATGATATGCGAATGAAAAGATTTTTAATATTCTCTTTGGCCGTCGGATTCGGCTGGGGACTTCAAGCTCAGGTGACGGAACGCGAACGACCGTCAGAGTGGAAAAACTTGGTGAAAGGAGCACGTTTTATGGACCGCCTCCAGCCGATGAAAGGCGAAATACTGTCTTCCGATGTATGGGGAGCGGACAGCGTGCGTCCGCGTCTGGTAGATAACGGCATTGAATTGCCGGAGACTTCTTTTTGGGGAGGGAATATTCTGCAAACTTCAGACGGTAAGTACCATCTGTTTGTGTGCGGTTGGCCGGAAAATTCGCCCAAAGGTCACATGTTTTGGCGTAATTCTACGGTGTTCCATGCAGTCGGTGATAAACTGGAAGGCCCGTACGCCATCAACGATACGATAGGAAAGGGGCATAATCCCGAGGCTTTCCGTTTGCAGGACGGACGTGTGGTGGTATATGTCATCGACGGATATTATATTGCTCCCTCGGAGAACGGTCCTTGGCGTTACGGACGTTTTAATTTCGACGCACGCAGCCGGAGGATTGTCGAAGGGCTGTCCAACCTGACGTTCGCCCGCAGGGAAGACGGTTCCTATCTGATGGTGTGTCGTGGCGGAGGTGTTTGGGTCAGTCGCGACGGGCTTTCCCCGTACGAGCAGTTGACCGACCGTAGCGTATATCCTCCGGTAGAAGGCCGGTTTGAAGACCCGGTAGTGTGGCGCGACCATCTGCAATACCATCTGATTGTCAACGATTGGTTGGGGCGCATTGCCTACTACCAGCGTTCGAAAGACGGTTTGCATTGGGTGACGGAACAGGGAGAGGCCTACGTGCCCGGTGTGTCTGTCCATCCGGACGGACAGGTGGAGCATTGGTTCAAGTACGAACGTCTGAAGGTGTTTCAGGACAGCCTGGGGCGTGCGGTCCAGGCGAACTTTGCCGTGATCGACACCATCAAGTGGGAAGATCTGCCGAACGACAACCATAGTTCCAAGAATATTTGTATTCCTCTGAATAAAGGATTGTTGTTGGAAGTGTTGAACCGCGATACAATTACGGCGGACACGAAAACCATAGAAGTGAGAATCAGGGCGGAAAAGGACTTCGACCCGCAAAAGGACGTTGACGTAAAATCTTTGCGTTTCGGCGCGTTTTCGGAGGTGAATTTCGGACGGGGATGCAAGGCCATCCGGTCGCATAAGGTCGGGAAGGATTTGATTGTAGAGTTCGACGGAGCCGGGAACGGTATGCAGCCGGACGAGTTTGCGCCCAAGTTGTTGGGACGCGACAAAAAGGGGCGGTTACTGTACGGCTATGCTTCCTTGCCTTACGTGGATTACCATCCGGCCATGCTTTCGGCTGCTTATCCGATGTATGACAAAGAAGGGAAGGCGCTGACATTGGAAGTGAGGAATTACGGTTTGTCGTCGTCCGCTCCGTCGCAAATTGTGGTTGAGGCCGGGGGGAGAAAGTTGGCCGAGGGGCAAATCGCGCCTCTCGCCCCTTACGCCACGGCGGCCCTGCGTCTGGATTCGGATTTCGTGCCGACGGAAAAAGAATTGTCAGACTTGACGGTCACTTTCTATACCGACGGGAAAGAGACCGGGCGGAACAAATTGAATTATTAGGAGGAATAGAGTACCATGAGGACATGGTTGAAATGGCTTAATGTCGTGTGGCTGTGGGCGATGGTTCCGGCTTTGTATGCCGGGAATACCCCACGGGAAGTGTTGAACCTCAATCCGTCTTGGAAATATTCGAGGGGGGATGATGCCGGTGCGGAACGGACTGCATACGATGATTCCGCTTGGGAGCGTGTCGGACTGCCCCATTCCTTCAGCATACCTTATTTTATGAGTAAGGACTTTTACGTAGGCTATGGCTGGTATCGCAGAGAGGTGGATTTGACCGCGAAGCAGTTGAAAAAGAAAATCTTCTTGGAGTTCGACGGGGTATTCCAAGAGGCGGAAGTCTTTGTCAACGGTGTTCGTGCCGGAAGTCACGTAGGCGGTTATACGGGCTTCTCCATTGATATCACTCCCCAAGCCCGGAAAGGCCGGAATGTGATAGCCGTAAGGGTGAACAACCTGTGGCATCCCGATCGTGCTCCGCGAGCCGGTGAACATGTCTTCAGCGGCGGTATCTACCGGAACGTCCGGCTGGTATTGAAGTCACCGGCCTATATAGATTGGTACGGAACCAGTGTCACTACACCGGATTTGGCGCGGAACGACGGGCGGAGTTCTACCGTGCGCGTCGTGACCGACCTTTGTAACGCGACCGGAAGCGAGGCCACGTTCCGGTTGCAGACCGAAGTGGTAGATGCCGAAGGGCGCACGGTAGCCTCAGTGACTGATGATTATAAAATAGCGTCGGGTGCATCCGTGCAGGCCGACCAGACGACACCCGCTGTGGAGCAGCCTGTATGTTGGTCGCCCGAACAGCCTTATTTATATAAGGTGGTCAGCACGCTGTCGCGGAAAGGCCGGATGCTCGACCGTACAGAGACGGTTTTGGGATTCCGATGGATGGAGTGGACGGCAGACAAAGGCTTCTTCCTGAATGGCAAGCACCTTTATTTGCGAGGGGCTAACGTGCATCAGGATCATGCCGGATGGGGCGATGCCGTGACCGAAGCCGGCATGTGGCGCGACGTGCGTATGATGAAAGAAGCCGGATTCAACTTTATTCGCGGCTCCCATTATCCGCATTCCCCGGCTTTTGTCGAGGCTTGTGACCGCGAGGGTATGCTCTTCTGGTCGGAAAATGCCTTTTGGGGCATCGGCGGCTTCCGGGCGGACGGGTACTGGAATGCCAGTGCTTATCCGGTGGAAGCAGAAGATCGTGCCGGATTCGACCGCAGTGTGAAAACGCAGTTGGCCGAGATGATACGAATCCATCGCAACCATCCTTCTATTATTGCGTGGAGCATGTGTAACGAAGCGTTCTTCTCTGCGCCCGCCGCGATGGACGGTGTCCGCGCATTGCTGAAGGAATGCGTGGCCCTGTCCCGGCAGCTCGACCCGACGCGTCCGGCAGCCATCGGCGGCGCACAGCGTCCGTTAGGCAAGGACCGGATAGACCTGTTGGGCGATATTGCCGGATATAACGGCGACGGTGGCACTATACTTGATTTCCAACAGCCGGGCATTCCGAGCATGGTGTCCGAATATGGGAGCGTGAGTGCCGACCGGCCGGGTAAATTTGCTCCCGGATGGGGAGAATTGCAGAAGAATGAAGCTTATAAAGGACTGCCGTGGAGGAGCGGACAAGCTGTATGGTGTGGTTTCGACCACGGCAGTATCGCCGGAAGTACTTTAGGCAAGATGGGCATCGTGGATTATTTCCGTATTCCCAAACGTGCATGGTATTGGTACCGCAAAGCGTACCGGGGCGTGGAGCCGCCCACGTGGCCGGTGGAAGGAAAGGCGGAGCGTCTGGTGCTGACATTGGACAAACACGAGGGCGTGCGTGCGGACGGGACGGATGATGTCATGTTGCAGGTGGGAGTGCAAGACGCTGCGGGGCGTGATTTGTCCGACAATCCCACGGTGACGCTGACCGTAGTGTCCGGTCCCGGTGAGTTTCCCACGGGGCGTAGCATCACTTTCAGTGCAGACAGCGACATCCGTATGGCCGACGGTAAGGCTGCGATAGAGTTCCGGGCATACGAAGCCGGTACGGCTGTGGTCGAGGCCCGCGCCGAAGGATTGCCGCCGGTGCGTATTGAAATCGGTTTCGTGGGAGATTGCCCCTATCGCGAAGGAGTTACCCCTGTGGTGAAAGAGCGTCCTTACGTGAGGTATGTCCGCGAGACGGAAAAAGAGATACTTACTTTCGGTAGGAACAATCCGACTTTTGCCAGTAGTCAGTCGGAGGGGCGGGCTTCCGGACAGGGTGCCGACGGCAATCCCTCTACTTATTGGCAGGCTGCTGCCGACGACCCGTCGCCTTGGTGGATGTCCGATACTGAAAAGGGGTTGCTCTTGCGCCGTATTAAAGTGACTTTCCCTCGCGCGGCAACCTATCGTTACCGGATAGAAGTGTCTTCCGATAAGGAACATTGGCAGAAAGTGGCGGAAAACAGCCCGTCTCCGAAGGTAGAGAACGTTCGGGTGGTGGAGTTTCCTGTAGAAGCACCGACCGTCAAAGCGCGTTTCGTGCGAGTGAGTTTCAAGGACAACACTGACGGACTTCCTGCGGCAGTGTCCGAGATAGAAATCACCGGTGTGGTGGCGGACTGAGACGCTCAAAATACTTTTTAAGGTCGGCAAAGCCGACCTTTTATTCTTTTTAACAGAATCGGGTGCGTATTTTGGCAGACTGAAACGTATATAGAAATAAAGAATAGGTTGTTTTTCATGTATTAGGTTTAGAGAATTAGGTTAATGTAAGGATTTAGGTGTCGGTTTTGTTTGAGGTAAAAAGACTGTTGTTCAGGAGTATAAAACAATAGGTAATGAAAAGACTCGGTATATTGTTATTCAGTTTGGGATTATTTTTCATAAAGGGGTGGGCCGCTGAGTGGCAATGGTCCGTTCCGGTGTCCAAAGTCATTGCTCCCGAAACGGGAGGACATCCGCAAGCCTTCTTGTGGATTCCGGAAGACTGTATGCAGGTCAGGGCGGTGATGATAGGCACGCACAACATGTGTGAGGAGACTTTGTTTGAGAACGAGCTGTTCCGCCGCAGGATGAAAGAGGCAGGTGTGGCATTGATCTGGATTACCCCCGGATGGGACCAGCAGTGGAAAGCGGATTCGGGAAGCCCGGAAGCTTATTGGCAGATGTTGGACGATTTGGCGGAGACCAGCGGATATGGTGAGTTGAAATTTACTCCCATCATCCCGATAGGGCATTCCGCCATGGCGACCTACCCGTGGAATTTTGCGGCCTGGCATCCGGAGCGCACCTTGGCCGTGGTATCTTACCACGGAGATGCGCCGCGTACGAACCTGACCGGTTACGGACGAGAGAATCTGGAGTGGGGGCGGACGCGTAACATCGACGGTATTCCCGGCCTGATGGTAGAAGGGGAATATGAATGGTGGGAGGCTCGGGTGAATCCGGCACTGGCATTCCGTATGATGTACCCCGAAAGTTGCATTTCTTTTCTCTGCGATGCGGGGCGCGGCCATTTCGACGTGTCGGACCGTACGGCGGAATATATCGCCTTGTTTGTGAAGAAGGCCTTGCAGGCACGTCTGCCCGATACGGTGGCGCAAGACCGTCCCGTGGCTTTGCGGAAAGTACGCCCACAGGACGGATGGTTGGCAGAACGCTGGCATCCCGTGCAACCCCGCAGGGCGAAGCCCGCACCTTACGCGAAGTATAAAGGCGACGTGCACGATGCTTTCTGGTACTTCGACCGTGAGATGGCTGAGACAACGGAAGAGCGTTATGCCCGGGAGAGAGGGAAAGAAATGCTGTATCTGGGGGTGGAACAGGAGGGGCGGTTGGCACCTTACAATCCCCGGTCGCATGTCAAGGTCAATGTGCCCTTCCGTCCGGAAGCCGATGGCGTGACGTTCCGCTTGAAAGCCGTCTTTACGGACAGCCTTCGTGCGTCGGTAGCGTCGCCCCGTGTGGAAGGCCGTCCCGTCATCACCCGCATCTGCGGTCCGGTGAAGAAGTTGGACGACACGACATTCGTGGTCGATTTCTACCGTATGGGACTGGGTAATTCGCGGCGTGTGTCGGATATGTGCCTGTTGGCCAGTTACGACGGTGACGACCGTTACAAGAGCGTGGTGCAGGAACTGAACGTCCGCCTTCCTTATCCTCTCACGGAGGGTCGTAGGCAATATTTGCTTTTTCCGGGCATCGCGGATGTGACGGAGGGGACGGAGACCGTTCCGCTTCACGCCACGTCGGATTGCGGTTTGCCGGTGCATTATTACGTGAAAGAAGGTCCGGCCGAGGTGGAAGGGACAAATTTGCGCCTGACGCGGATTCCGCCCCGTGCCAAGTTTCCTGTGAAAGTGACGGTTGTGGCCTGGCAATACGGGTTGGCCGGACGGGTACAGACGGCTGAACCCGTGGAGCGGAGTTTTTATATCGTCCGGGAGTAAAAGGAATTTCTCCCGTGGCGACTTCCTTTTTGACATTTTGTCAATCCGTCGCGGTTTCGTTTGCCGAGGGCGTGTCCGCCTTGTTTTTAGACGGATGTCCTGTTCCGTGCTGTTGTAAATACTCAGTCGGGGTGCAGTGCTCGAACTTCTTGAACGTGGCGAAGAAGGTGGAGCGTTTGAAACCGCAGGTTTCAGAAATGGCTACGACCGTATATTGACTGTATTTCTCGCTCGCCACACGGCGTTTGAACTCCTCCACGCGGTAGAGATTGACGTAGTCGAAGAAATTCTGCCGCAGATGTTGGTTGAACATTTGCGACAGTTTGGTCGGCGTACAGTCTACCATGGCGGCAAGGTCCGTAATACGCAGGTTCGGGTTGGTATAGGGTTTGTCGTTTTCCATGCAGTCTTTGACTTTTTTGTGCAAAGCCTTATATTCATTCTGGTTCATTCTCGATTTTTCATACATGGCCTGCACTTTGGCTTCCTGTGCTTCTTGCCTTTTCTTTTCCTCTTCTTCCTTTTGTTTTCTTACGGCTCGTCGGGCGGCGATTTCCAGGTCCATGGCATGTTTACGTATCAGAAGATTCCTGAAGCGTATGCGTTTGTCTTTGAGAGTCTTGGCATACCACGCGAAAAATACGACCAGGAAGGCCAACAGGGTTTCTATATAGAAGATGAGGGAAGGGCTTACCGAAATCCGCCAAGTCGTGGCGGTCTCTTCGTGTCCGGCCAGTCTGATTTTCAGGGTATGGTTCCCTAAGGAAAGCTTGTCCGGGGAGATCGTTTCCCCGTCCCTTGAAGACCGGTATTCCGCTCCGTCCAGACTCCATTCGTAATATCGTCCTTGCGGTTTGGCATAGTTCAGCAGAATGGGGACGACGGACAACGCCTGGCAGCCGAAGTTCCAGGAAAGGCTGATTTCCTGTTGTTCTAATTGTCGTTGGAAATCTTGCGGTTGGACCTCCCGGTTGGCTATGGCTATATGGTTTAAAGCTACTTTTCCATAGATTTTTCGGTTAAGGTCGGTTTGCATTTGTGGGGTAAGGTACATCAATCCTTTCGTATTACCGAGCCAAAACACACCGTCCGGCGTTTCCTGAAATTCATTTCGGTTGAACCGCAGTGACGGGAGGTTGTCGTTTTCGTTGAATTGGCAATAGTTTTTCAGGTCCTTTTCAAAAAGGAACAATCCTTTGTCCGTCCCCATCCAATATTTGCCCTGCCGGTTTTCGGTGATGAAAAAGATGTTCCCGATGTTCAGCCGTTGGTAAAGATCCAAGGTAGTGTATTCGCTTAAATCCGATTTGGAACGGAACACGGATGTTTCGGATACGGCCAGCATGTCTCCGTTCCGGCATAAGTTGAATGTAAGATTGGGTTCTTTGTCGAAGAAGCCTTCGGGAAAATCCCGGGATTGTATGGTTTGAGTAAGCGGGTCATAAATGGCCAAGGAATACATGGTGCCGATCCACCCCTTGCCGGTCAGGTCGAAAAGGATGTCGCAAATGTAAGCGTTGGGGAGTTCCGAGTTGCGGCTGTGGAAATACTTGACGATGTTGAAGTCGGTATCGAAAACGAAAAGACCCATATTGCTGCATGCAAACAACCGTTGGTCTTGCAGAGGCTCTATACGGCTGAAGTTACCGTTTTTTAGGTTGTCGTTGTAGTCGAGATGCCTTATTTCCAAAGTCTTAGGGTCAAGAATGCTCAAGCCTTTCTCATAAGTGGCGATGACGAAGTGCCCGCCGAAGTATTGTATGTTCGTAACGATGCGTCCTCCGATTTCTTCCGAGGTAAAATAGCGGATAATGTCGCGCTTTTCCGAGACAAACCAAAGACCGTCTTGGGTTCCTATGGCTTTTTCGCCGTCGTGGATACAGAAACTGCGGACGGGCAGTCCGTCGGTGTTGAGATCTTTGTAACGATAGATTTTGAAAAGCGGATGACGGTGGTAGTTGTAACAGATGCCGTCGGTGGCAAATCCGAACCAACTGATGTCGAGCGTCTTGTCGTGCCAAAAAGTATAGACGGCATTGCTCGGCAGGGGAAAGTCGGCCGTATTGGTACGATAGGTATTGACGATTTGTCTTTTGCGGGTGTCGATAATATAGGCTCCGTTCCCGTCGGTGGCTACGTACAACAAGTCTTTTCCGTCGGAGTTCAGATCGGCTATGACGGGACAGTCCAAGTCGATGTAAGGTTCGGTAGATGCCGTAGAGGGATCGAAGACGAGCAGTCCGCTGTTACGTGTACCTATATATATACGGTCACTGCTCCGGCAGATGTTGCGTAGGTTTCCCGTCAGCAGGTCTTTGCTGATTTTATACTTTTGCAGGCTTCTGTCTTTCAGGTTTAAATGAATCAGGAACTCGTCGCTGCACAGCCATGCTCCCCCCTTTCCATCGTCCGTGATGTCGTTGACGATATTACCTTTGGAGATGACGCTGTTTTCAAACTTGATGGGTTCTGCCTCTCCCGGGTCTTTATATATCCAAAGCCCGTTCACGCTCCCTATGAGGAGGGTTTGTCCTATTTTTCCGATACAGTTGACAAAGGAGATTTGGGGGCATACCTGTACACAAGTCTGTCGTTCCGGTTCTACAAGGTAAAGTCCCTTTCGGGTACCGAACATGATGTGCCCTTCATGGGTTTCCACGATATCCGTTACGGCATTGAGAGGCTTGGGGAGGTCGATGTGAAACTTGGTGAAAGAATGTCCGTCGAAACGGCAGATACCGTTGAACGTACCTATCCACATCATGTTGCGGCTGTCTTTAAAGATTTTATAGACGGTATAGTTCGGCAGCCCGTCTTGGTCGGTAAGATAGTTTACCGTGAGTGCGGCTTTTATTGGGTGAAGAGGCAGGCCGACGAAGAGGAATCCTACAAAAATTAAAAAAGAAAGGAATCGTATCGGGTATTTTTTCATGAGTCATCTTAAACTGTTAACGCATACAAAATTATATTTTTAAGCGAATGATTGCAAATTTTAGTGCTTTTAAATGCGTAAAATGACGCGGAAAGTATTATCTTAATAAGGAGGAATATAGTCCGATAAGTCCGTCCAAATTCAGCGGACTGTTGAAATGGTCGATTTAGAATGTTGATTTTTAGTGGAATAGACGGTTGGGTGTCTAAATACATTGCGGTGAACGCTTTTGAGAATTTCTTCTGTTGTTTTTTGGTTTTTCAAACGATAATTTTGTCTTGTCCAAAAGAATCGAAAACTTAAAAAAACATATAGTATCATGGAAGACTTGAAGAATACGCGAGAGATGACATTGGTAGCTGAGGCATATACCCGATACCGTACGTTGTTGGTGGCCTATGCCAATAAAAGGACCCGAAATCTGGCGGATGCCGAAGATGTGGTCCAGGAAGCTTTCATTAAAATCATCAATATGGGAGACATGGTGTATGCGGCTACCATCCGGAATCTGGCTTTTACAACCGTACAGAACCTTTTGATAGATCGCCTGCGCCGCCGGGTGGTGGTGTCGGAAGTCCATTCTTATATATACGACATCCAACCGGAATTTACCGAAGAGACAGAGTCGGCCATTCACGCGAACAGTCTGCTGCAAGCGGAATATGCTTGGACGAAGACGCTTCCCGAAGCGTGCCGGAAAGTATATTGCATGAACCGTTTCGAAGAACTGACGGCAGAAGAAATATCGAAGGAACTTCATATCAGCCGCCGTACGGTGGAGGCACAGATACAGAAAGGGCGGAGAAGGGTGCGTCCTTATCTCAAGGCTGTAGGAGGCTTTTAACGGGAAGACAGAAGAATCATTTACCTTAAAAAGAAGATAAACATGAAAACAATGAGATTGTGGATGTGTGTGGTGTGCGGATTGTTGTTCGCGAGTGGTTTGTATGCCCGGAAAACGGGGGTATTGGATGAAATCGTTTTCGGGCATTCCGCTTCAGAGAAGAAGCATGGATTTTCCGCAAAAGCCAGTCAGGTGGTGACCGGAGGCTTGGGAGAAGAGGCCCGTGTGCTGTTGCCCATATCCGGCGAAAGGGTAGAGGGGGGCCATATCACCTTTACGATGAAAGTCGATCCGGAGAAACAGAATTATTTTACGGCCCGTTTCTGGGGCTCGGACAGCGGGAACAGCAATATCCTCATCTTGTTTTGCGAGGGGAAACAGATAGGATACCGTCATTTGGGCGACTATGACGTGTTGGACATAGCCAATGAAGATAAGCCTTATCCCGGCCGGTTCACGTATACCACACTGCCCCTGCCCATCAGTATGACCCGGGGAAAAAAGGAAATAGAATTGAGTATCCGTTCTACCGGACGTATATTCCGCTACGGAGAAACTTTCGATGCTTATCAAAAAGTAATGGAAAAGCCGTCGAAAGCACTATATAAAGGATATACCCATACGGAGACTTGTTTCCAGCCCTCGGAGAAAGAGAAGAAGCAGATAGAAAAGAACGAACGACGGGTACGTACCGCACCGGGAGCGGAAGTCATGGAGGAGGTCAGGCAGTTCGTGAACCGTCAAATTTCAGGTTACCTAAACCAAACGGAGATAGACCAGGAAACCGCTTCGCTTTTGGCGTATGCCTATCATGAGCCGTGGACTGTGGCTTATCGGAACAAGGACGTGGTGGAGAAGGTCATCCGTACGGCCGACCGGTATTATGAGCGTTATGTCCAAAACCCAAAATCGGTGTATGACGGGTCGTGGCTGACGGTGGGGCCTTTGTGTCAGGCCTTGAATTCCTTTGTACCCGAAATCCGTGAAATTTGGGACGAGAAGATGCCGAACGGGAAAACGCGCCGGGAGAATTGGACGGCTATGTGCCGGGAATGTGTGGACTACGCCAAGACGCATCGTCGCAGTTATACCAACCAGAGCATGATTGTGGATTTGCATCTGTATAACGTGAACCGTATGCTTTCCATTCTGGCACCCGAAGAGGCTATGCCCGTTTGGCAGACTTTGAAATTCATTTATGAATCCATGGGTATTGCCCCGTGGTCGGGCAGTTTGTCGGCAACGGGAGAACCGACCTGGCCTTTGGGGAAAAGCTATTACCAGTTTTCGCCGGACGGTCTGAGTAAGGAGTTGGGCTATGTGGGCGGTTACGGTGAAATCCTGAATTGGATGGTGCATCTTTATGAAGTGACCGGTGAACGTGGCCTTACCGATACACGCGACCCGCTGATTCGTGCCCAGATGCTTAAGATCATGCACACGCGCAGTCATTTCCGTTATCCGACATTGGATAATGACGGATATGCGGCCATGCGCGGCGAGTCGGTCATCGGCTGGCGTGACCATGGCTATTATCCGGCCGGTATCACTTACGGAGAACGTGGTTACCATCGTGAAGGCACGCCTATCATGGCGGCTGCGGCCACATTGGATCCTGAAGCAGTGGCATACGCCCAACAGATGATGGAAGACAACCAGTTCTTTGCCGTAGTCAAGGAGAAGATGAAAGATCGCGGATTGAATTCCACCTACACGTTGCTGCGATTGCCGGGTGAGTATGATTTGATTATGAAACAGCCGCGCCGCGAGGGTCGCTTGCCCATGTCGGACGGTATGCCGGACGTGTTGTTCTCTGACGAGGAAGTCGGCGTGGTGGCGTTGAAAAACGGGGATGAAATCTTGTACACATCTTTGTATTGGCGGGCGAACTTTGCCGTGAACTTCTTGGCACGTGTGCACTACATTACGCCGGAGTGCGACCGTGTCGCCACGGTGTTCGAGGACATCCGATACACGCCGAGCGGGTTTACCTATACCCGTCCCGAACGGAACAATCTTTATTTCTCGCCGGCCCGTAATTTCTATCCCGAAGTGAAGTCTGCCCATACCGGCGAGCAGTTGCCTATTGCCAAGGCACCCGAAGGCGTTCACTTTGAACCGGGGCAGGAAAGCGTATATGCCGGGAAGGGAGACTTCTACACCCTGCGTTACGGCAAGTATTTGATAGCGATGAATTGTACGCCGGACAGAACATTCGATGTGGAAGTGCCTGCGGCGAAGTCCGTGAGGGCATTCCCCTCCAGGGAGACGGTGACAGAACGCGTGTTGCAGGTGGAACCGAAATCCACGGTGGTATTGATAGTGGAATGAATGGGATAAACAAAATTCTAATACCAACTCATGATGAGAAAGATATTTTTGATTGCCATTTTATGCCTTGTGCCTTTTATCGGACAGGCGCAGGAGTTGCAGGCTCCGTTCGCACATCCCGGTTTGAATCACTCCCGTGCCGATTTGGAACGGATGAAAGAGAAAGTATTGGGTAAGGAAAAGCCTTGGATTGACGGTTGGGACGCTTTGTGCGCCTTCCGTGACGCACAGTCGGACTTCAAGGCGAGTCCCAAACCGAGCCTCGGCGGAACGGACGGAACCCGTCAGCGGGCGTCGCGCGATGCCATGGCGGCTTATTATAACATCCTGCGTTGGTACGTCACAGGAGATGAGGCGCATGCCCGGTGTGCCGTGGATATATTGAATGCGTGGTCTGCCAGTGTGCAGTCTGTGGTGACCGGAGAGTTGTACATGCTTCCGGCATGCGAATTCATGGAGGCCGCCGAACTGGTCCGGCTTTATCCGGGATGGAAAGCCGAAGACGTGGAACGTTTTGAAAAGATGGCGCGAGACTACATTTATCCGGCGTGCCGGGACTTCCGGGGCGAGGCGGGGACATGGCCCGGTTGGGACGGTCCGGCCAATGTCGCTTGCCTGTACATTGGGATTTTCTTGGATGATGCGGAGATGGTGAATGATGCCATCGCCTATTACAAGACCGGCAAGGGAGGCGGTTGCATTACGGAAGGCATCGTGTTCGGTGGCCAACCGGTAGAGATGGGACGCGACCAACCCCATGCAGCCATCGGGATAGATGCGTATGCCGACCTTTGCCAGGCTTTATGGAATCAAGGGTTGGATATGTATGCCTACGAGGACAACTTGCTGTTGAAAGGCTTCGAGTATTATGCCAAGTTCAATCTCGAACATCCGGTGGACTGGACGCCGATAGACTATCACGGGCATAAGTTTTACTATCCGGCTCCGTCGAACAATGCTCCTTCGTCCATGCCCAACAACCGTATCCTCGCCAATGAGGCGGTTTATCATCATTATGTAGACCGGAAAGGGCTTGATGCTCCTTATTTGCGTACGATGATGAAGTTGAAAAACGTAGATGTATTGACCGGCATGATGTACACTTATTCCGATACGACCACGGCGTATGTTTCCTATCCCGTTCCACCGGTTCCGGAGGACGTGAAAGTTACCGGTAGCATCGGGCGCATAGATTTGGATTGGGCATCGGTGGAAGGAGACGTGGCCAATGGTTATGACGTGCAACGTTCCGTTTCGCCCGACAATGGTTTTGAGACGGTAGGCAGTTGGTCCGGCAACGCCACAACGGAGTTTGCCGATAAGGACGTGGAGCCCGGGAAAACCTATTATTACAGGGTAAGGGCCAAAAACCGGTCCGGCGAAAGTGCATGGAGCGAGCCGGTGAGCGGGACGGCCCAGCCGGGTTCTTCCAACTCCTTGTTATCCGGATGGGCGCAACAAGACATCGGGAAAGAAGAGTGGATGATAGACGGAGTCACGAAATACTCTCCCGTGAACGGGCACACCTTTGTGCTGACCGGTTCGGGACGCGACATATACAGTGCGGAGCAGCCCGAGGGAAACTTTACCTATACGGCCGTGACCGGTGATTTTGAACTGGTGGCCCGGATTTACGACGGGGAGCAAGAGGGCAGCCAACTGAAAGAAAAGTTCGGACTGGCCGTGCGTGAGAATACGACCACTTCTTCTCCTAAAGTCATGTTGTGGGTCGGTGATGCCGGCACGCGTTACACGCATTTCATATGGCGCAATACGGCGGACGGTAACGGAGATGTGGCGGGGAGCGACCACACTTGGGTACCGGTATGGCTTAAACTGGTGCGCAAAGGAAATGTTTTCGAGGCATACGTGTCCGACAGCGGTACGCGTTGGTATACCGTAGGTGCTTCGGAAATTTCTTTCCCCGACGATTGCCTCGTGGGAATGTGGGTTTGTGGCGGTGCTTATCGTCCCGAAGGATATACCGTAGGGTTCGATCATGTAGCCTTGACGTGCGGTGGAGGCACAAAGCCCTCCGTGCCGACCGATTTGGAAGCGAAGGTATTGGGCAGCACTTCGTTAAGTCTGTCTTGGAAGGCTTCGGGGCATGTGTCTTCCTTCAAGCTGTGCCGGGCTACTTCGCCCGACGGGCCTTTTGAAACCGTGGCCGGAAGTTTGTCCACTCCGTCTTATACGGACGAGGGGCTGGAACCGGGTACGACCTATTATTATAAGGTGTGGGCGGCAAATGCCGTGGGGGAGAGCGAAGAGGCCGCTACGGTTTCGGCGGCTACGGAAGACCTGAGCTTGCCCGGTCGGCCGGAGGCGGCAGAAGCAAAGGCCGGTAACGGATACGTGAGCCTGACGTGGGACGCTACGGGTGAGCGGACGGCTTACTATCAAGTCCGTCGCGGAAGCATGTTCGGCGGCCCCTATACCCTGATAGGAAGAGCCATGGAAAACCGATATACGGATCATAAGGTGGACAACGGGAAGATGTATTATTATGTGGTTTCCGCCGTGAATGCCGTAGGAGAAGGGGCTTATTCGGAAGAAGCCAAAGCCTATCCGCAAGTGGGAAGTTGCCGTTATTGGCCGTTTGACGAAGCGGGAGGTACGGCGGCATCGGATGTATGGAACGGAGGAGAGGCGCAGTTGGTGAACAATTCCCGTTTTGATACGGGGAAGTACGGTACCGGAATTCATTTGTCCGGTGGCCATATCACGCTGCCTGCTGGAGTGACAGAGACGTGGAAGGACTTCACCTTGTCGCTTTGGGTAAAGCCCGACCGCGTGGAAGATTGGGCACGTATCGTGGATTGCGGCACGGGGACGGATAATAATCTCTTCCTGACCGTCAAGGCGGCCCAGACCGGTTGTTTGCGTTATGCCATCGTGCAAGGGACGTCGGGGGAACAGCAAATCAATACGGACTTCTGTCCGAAAGCCTCCGAATGGACGCACATCGTGTTGGTACAGCAGGGTACGACAGGCATTCTCTATGCCAATGGTGCGGAAGTAGGACGCAATGAGAACCTGACCCTTTCTCCGGCCGACTTGGGATATACCACGCGGAACTATATCGGACGTTCAGCCCATACGGCCGACCCTTATTTGCAAGGGATTGTGGATGATTTGAGAATCTACGATTGCGCTTTGGAGGCCGACCAGGTATCGGCCTTGTATCAGGCTTCCGCCCAACAGATTACTTTTTCCGGCTTGCCCGCTATGAAAGTAGGAGACGAGGAGCTCACTCCCTCGGCCATGGCCACTTCCGGCCTGTCATTGACTTTCCGGAGCAGCCGTCCTGAGGTAGCCGAAGTGGTGGACGGATGCCGTATTCGGGCCTTGTCGCCCGGGGAGGCTGAAATCACCGCCTTACAAACGGGAAACTTGCTTTATGCGGCAGCCGCTCCCGTGTCGCAAACCCTGATGGTGGAAAAAGGTGACGGAGTGGAACGAATTGGTTCGGGGAAAATAAAGGTAAATGTTCAACGACATGAGGGGGGCTTACATATTTCATTTTCTCAACCGGTGGAAGATGATTGTAGGGCTATGTTATTCGAAATGAATGGCGTTTTGATACGTTGTGCGATTTTGACTGGTGTAAACCATTATGAATGGGATACACACGGACTTTCTTCGGGAATATACTTATTAAAAGTAGAAAGTAGGGGAAATTTTACGATGTTGAAAATCGTTTTGTGAGGATGAATACAAATTCTTTATTATGTTTTTAAGGTATCAAAAATAAAAAAATATGTATATTCGAGAATGGCTTTTCGGAGTCTTGTTTTTTCCATTGGTCATGGGATGCCAGAATATGTCCCAGATAACGGAAGAGGTTGTGGTAAATTTACGACAAAAGGGGACTGATATTTCTTCTTCCATGTACGGTGTGTTTTTCGAGGAAATCAACCACGCTGGTGATGGAGGCTTGTATGCGGAATTGGTACAGAACCGAAGTTTTGAAGAAGATGAAATCCCTGAAGGGTATCGGATAGAAGGAACGAAATTGATACCTCTTGCCAAACCTTATCATTTGACTGGCGAGATACGTGAGCGTTCTTTTGAGTGGTATGGAGGCAAAATCAGGGGGTGGAATTTGAAAACCGGAGATTTGTCAGAGGCTTCCATGCGTTTGACAAAAGAACGTCCTATGTATCCTACGGCTCCGAACAATTTGGAATTGTTTATTCAGAAAACAACAGGTGCTGTACAGTTGGTTAACGAAGGATATTGGGGTATGGGTATCCGGCAGAACGAACGTTATCATTTACGTACCATTGTGCGTGTGGATCCAGGTTATAAGGGAACCCTTACTGCTAAGTTGCTGTCGGAAAAAGGAGATATATTGGCACGGGCTTTATTACCTTGTATTCCTGACGGTGAATGGCATGATATGACACTGGTATTGACATCTGTGGCCACGGACTGTAAGTCATCGTTAGCTATAGAATTCGATGCACCCGGGAAGGTGTGGTTGGACTACGTGTCTCTCTTTCCTGAAAATACCTTTAAGAAACGCCAGAACGGTTTACGTAAGGATGTGGCGGAAATGGTGGCCGGTTTGCAACCCGCCTTTTTCCGTTGGCCCGGTGGTTGTGTGGTGGAAGGCATTACTTTGAATAACCGTTTCGAGTGGAAGAAAACTTTGGGCGATCCGGCGGCGCGCCCCGGGGAATACAGCACATGGGGGTATCGTTGCTCTTATGGTTTCGGCTATTATGAAATGTTGCAGTTTTGTGAGGACATCGGTGCCAAGGCCATGTATGTCTGTAATGTGGGTTTGAGTTGCCAGTTCCGTATGGGGGAAGCTTCTGAAAAAAGTGATATATCTTATTATATAGATGACTGTTTGGATGCGATAGAATACGCGTTGGGGGATACGTTGACGGAATGGGGAGCACGTCGTGCAGCCGATGGACATCCGGCACCTTTCCCTTTGCAGTATATTGAGATAGGTAATGAAAATTGGGGAGACGAATATGACCGCCGTTTCGATATGTTTTATCAGGCCATCAAGCAAAAGTACCCTCAACTTACTTTGATTTATAACGAAATGCCCGAACGAAACGGACCGATGGGCATTACGAAAACCGATATGGTGGATCCGCATTATTATGTGGCACCGGAGTTCTTTTTCCGGAATACGGATTTGTTTGATCATTACGAACGGGGGAAGCACACGGTTTACGTCGGTGAATATTCTTGTAACCGAGGAGTGGGCGGTGGAAATATGTGGGCAGCCTTGTCGGAAGCGGCATTTATTGGCGGTATGGAGCGTAACGGCGATTTGGTGAAGATGGCTTCTTATGCCCCCTTGCTGGAGAATCGTAACAATCGTAAATGGCCGACCAATCTGATTTGGTTCGACTCCGAGCAAGTGGTCGGACGTGGATCCTATTATGTGCAGAAAATGGCGGTGGAGAACAGGCCTACTTATAATGTGGCGAATGATAAGGTTTTACGGGCAACTGATACGGCTTCGTATGTATCCGGCCATATCGGCTTTGGTTCGTGGGCTACTGCTGTGGAATTTAAGGATTTCAAGTTGACAGCAGGTGGCCGTAGGGTGGACGTGCAACTTAGGGAAACGACTCGGAATTATGGGAATTGGGGCTATACCGACAGTATTTTGTCTCAAACCTCTTTGGAAACCGGTACCCAGTATATTCTGAAAGGGTTTAAGGACAATGATTACACCTTGGAGTGCAAAGCACGCCGGGTGGGTGGTAAAGAAGGTTTCTTGATTTATTTTGGTATGACGGCCAATGGCCAAGATGGTTATATGTATAATATAGGTGGCTGGGATAATCAAAAGGCCGTATTGCAGCAGGTGGCCAATAGCAACCGTGCTAAAGTATTGGCCGAATGCCAGGATGTACGGGTCGAAACCGATCGTTGGTATGATTTTAAGTTAGCAGTTTCCCCCCATAAGAGTGAGTTGTACGTAGATGGAAAATTGGTACTGTCTCATGTGCCTGAGCCCGTACCTTTACAGTTTGTGGATTCCGGCTATGATGAACATGCGGGTGAGTTGGTTTTGAAAGTCGTCAATGCCACAGATTCGGTCTATCCGGTTTCTTTCCGTATTGACGGGGCACGACGGGTGGCTCCTGAAGGCAAGGTCATTACTTTGGCGGCTGGGAGTGGAGCAGAGGAAAATTCTTTCGAGAATCCACGGAAGATTTATCCTGTGACATCCGGTTACGGTGATTTCGGACGTGATTTTACTTATACGTTCCGCCCTTTTTCATATACAGTGTTACGTATCAAGGCAGAGAGGGATGTTTCCGGGTTGAATAATGAACAATAAATAACGGATTATGGAAAGATGGCTGATTTTAGTTTGGAGTTTTTTATTTGCTTTACTTGGGGAAGCACAGGTGCGTGTCAGTGCCTGGCCTGAGGGCAAGGACGGATTGGAAAGGAGTCCGGATTATGATGTGACTGTAAAATCTCTTGCAGGAGGAAGCGGGGAATGGATACGGGTACCTAATTTACGGTGTGATGTGGATACCAGACATGTGCGCCATGCTTCGTTTGCTGAATTCGAGATGGGAAGTCCCGTGGTGGTCCGAGTGAAGAACTGCCGCACAGATGCATGGGACGGGAATGGCAAAATGCAAGTAAAAGTGAAGCCTTCCTCTCGTGGCATCGCTTGTCGTCAGGTGGATGCACGTGCCGTGGAGCTTACTTTGCATCGTCCTGAATTCCTGAGCGTGGAATTTAATGGTGAGCGCAAGCAGAACCTTCATATCTTTGCCAATGACATGCTTGCCGAGACCTATACGGGGGAAGAACCAGATGCGATTAATTGGAAAGGAAAGAACGCACAAGACGTGTTTAAACAGGATGCGCGATTGATTTACTTCGGTCCGGGGGTACATTTTCCTAAGGATTTGCCGAGTGGGGAAATCAAGATACCGAGCAATACGACGGTTTATCTGGCTCCCGGTGCGGTAGTCCGGGCTCGTCTTATTGTGGATCGTGCCGAGA